>Ga0209139_10000119_pt1 | contig 23326 bp, 16 predicted proteins | sample BogFormECP14_OM3_FD_188246 | JGI IMG/M metagenome (GOLD analysis project Ga0209139, IMG submission 188246) | Bog forest soil microbial communities from Calvert Island, British Columbia, Canada - ECP14_OM3 (SPAdes) (version 2) | ecosystem: Environmental > Aquatic > Freshwater > Wetlands > Bog ...
ATTGCGGTGTGAGCCCCACATGACCCATAACAGGAATTTCTGCTTCCGTCAGGCGTGCAATCAATTCCAGCCGCCGCTCGCCCCCCTCAACTTTCACAGCTTCCGCGCCAGCCTCTTTAACGAATCGCATCGCGTTCTTCAGCGATTCGTTGATGTCACCGTGATACGTGCCGTACGGCATATCCGCAACCACAAGCGCCCGGCGCACGCCTCGACGCACAGCCTTCGCGTGGTGCAGCGCTTCTTCAAGTGTCAGCGGCAACGTGCTTTCGTAACCCAGCATCACCATGGCGAGAGAATCCCCAACCAAAATCACGTCGACTCCCGCCTCGTCCAGAAGACGCGCAGTGGGACAGTCATAAGCCGTAAGGCACGTGATTTTTTTCTTTTGGGTGGAATCAACAGCTATGTTCTTGCGCTGTAACAACTCGGGAACGGTTATTTTACCGCCGCCATCTGGGGGGTTCTTGCCTGAAGAGATAAAGCTCATGTTGGCCTCCGGTGCCGTTCCTTAGTTGCGGGATACAGCCCTGTACCTTGGCGAAGAATAGCAAAGTTTGATGCACAAGACCACAGTTTTTGCTGCTACGGCTTTTGGGTTGTGGGTCAGCTTCCGATTCGTAGCGCGAAGCCGACTTATCGGGAGCTAAGATGCATTCGCGACACCGCATCTGGCACGATGCAGTGGCCTTTTCCGCCACGGCACGAAGCCAGGCCTAGGTTTCAGCGCAGACCGATTCGTAAGCGGACTTCCAGAAATCTTTGATCACGGGCGGCGGATCGGCCGATTCATACCGGCGTTCGGTGAGAATTATGGCGATCAAACCTTCGTTTGGATCGTTCCACCATGAAGAGCCTAGTCCGCCGTTCCACCCGTAGCGCCCCGCACGCGTTGCGAGGCCATCCGGTTTGGTCAGCACGGACACACCAAATCCCCAACCCGCGTTTTCTCCCAGTATCAAGCGACCCATCTGTTGCTGGTCCGGGGGCAGCTGATTCGCCGTCATCATTTCGATCGAGGATGCGCCAATGAGCCGTTTTTGGCCGACCGTGCCCTTGTTGAATATCATTCGCGCAAACGCGAGATAGTCATCCACTGTTGAGACCAAGCCGCTAGCGCCTGAAGGGAATGCCGGGCTATGGCTCCACTGTCCGTTCGGAGGATCTATCAGGTCCAGTTCCTTTGTCTGTGGATTGAACAAATAGCAGGAGACGAATCGGTCCAGCTTGCCTGCGGGTACGTAGAAACTAGTGTCCTTCATTCCCAGCGGTTCGAAGATGCGTTCGCGGAAGAACGTTTCCAGCGGGCGACCAGCGGCGCGGGCGATCAGCACGCCCAGCACATCGCTACCGGTGTTGTAAAGCCAGCTTTCACCCGGTTGATACATCAGCGGCAGTGTTCCCAGGCGCCGTATCCATTCGTCCGGCGGATGCGGCATCTGCGCGGGAAACGGAGTCACCCCGACTTCCCGCTCGTACATCGCTTTCACAATGGGATGGGTATCTGGTGGCGCGAGCAGAAATCCCAATCCCAGTTGGAATGTCAGCAAATCCCGCACGGTGATCGACCGTCTGGCCGGAACGGTGTCGTCCAGCGGACCGTCAACGCGTTTAAGAACATTGCGGTTCGCCAGCTCCGGCAGGAGTCGGTCTACGGGCTCGTCGAGGTGCAGCTTCGACTCTTCCACCAGGATCAACGTGGCGATAGCTGTAATCGGCTTGGTCATCGACGCGATTCGGAAGATCGCGTCTCGGCGAACCGATTGCGAACCCGCTCCACCGGTCGATCTCATGCCGAGAGCATCGACGTTAGTTTCGTCACGGCGGCTGACCAGCGTAACTAGTCCAGGAACTTCGCTCCGCTCGACATAGCCGGACATGACGTCGCGCAGGTGCCGAAGCGCCGTGGCGGATAACGCGGTGTTCATTGGTTGTCCTCTCTCAACATTTTGCTCTCCGGTCCCCGTCGTGAGGCAGGTTGGGCAGGGAAGCGGTTACGGGGACGACGGCGCTTGGGCGCGGCCTTTCCACTGGCCGCCGCGGCCCAGCCAAAACCGCACGGCGCTCAGAACCGTAGCCTGCACGTAAAAGACAGCGGCCGCGGGAAGCAGCAAGGCCCAACCGGGCGACAAACCATAGTATTGAATGGTGGGAAGGAACGACGTCAGCGCCAGAAAGCAGGAAAATATTCCCAAGATGCGGGCCGGTGTGCTGGGCGCAAGGAGCAGCGCGACGGGCGCGAGATACGTCAGAAACAGGCCAACGATCGTTAGCAGTAAAAGCGGGGCGGAATAGCGTAGTTGCGTGAAGGCCGTGCGCGCGATCATGTCGCGAATTTCGCTGAAGGTTTGGTAATCGCGGAGGCTGACGCTGGCGCGGGTTACGCCCATCGAGAGGCGGCCGCCCGAGGTTTTTACCGCGCGGGCCAGAGCGCAATCGTCGATCAGCGCATCACGAATCGCGGCCAAGCCGCCGATGCGCAGCATTGCGGCGCGGCGAATCAGCAGGCAGCCGCCGGCGGCTCCGGCGGTGCGCGAATTTGGATTGGCGATCCATCGTGGCGGATAAAGTTGCAGGAAAAAATAGACGAAGGCCGGGATTAGCAATTTTTCTGGAAAAGTGCGGGCGCGCAGCAGCACCATCAGGGACGTCAAATCCAGCCGACCGATTTGAGCGCGGGAGACCAGTCGGCGCAGCGTATCTGGGGCGTGCTGGACGTCGGCGTCGGTGAACCAATAAAACTCGGCGGTTTCCTTACGCGCTTGCTCATCGTGCGAGGCGTTGCGGATGCCTTCGTTCAGGGCCCAGAGTTTTCCCGTCCAACCGCTTGGAAGTGGCTCGGCAGAACAAACGGCAAGGCGGGCTTCGCCGCGATTTTCCGCGGCAGCACGCTGGGCGACGTCTGCGGTGCCATCTTCGCTGTGGTCGTCGACGACCACGACATGGAAAGGACCGGGGTAATCCTGTTTCAGGAGCGCTGCGACGGTGATCGCGATGGTTGCGGCTTCGTTGCGCGCTGGAACGACGGCTACTACAACGGGGAAGCGCGAGGGAGCGGGGGATTGTGCTTGATCGTCATCGAAAAGATGGATGCGCCAGAAGGCGCCGCGAAAGAAAAAAAGATAAATCCAAATGGCGGCGGAAAGCAGGCCCACTGCGGCGCTGAAGGAAAACGTCACGATTCCGCCGGGACGGGCCTCTGCTGTTGCTTCTGCGCCGGCGCTTCGGTGCCCACGCCATGCCAACCGACCGGGCGGCCACTGACGGCTTCTTTGACGGAGCGGAAGAGCACGACGTACATGAGCTGGCGATAGTAGAAGCGTTGCAAGAGGACGGGGACGAGGAGCGACCAGTCTTCGTCGCGTTCCAGAGCGAAGGCGATGACGCAGGTCAACACGTCGATCAACAAGAAGCCGAGGAAAAACAGCACGGAGCCAAGCAGATCGTTTGTGGAGGAATGGATTTGCGGGATGTAGGGGAAATGCCATTTCTCGAGCGCCCAGAGAATGACCGCGCCCAGAAATAAAAGATCGATCACCGGAGAAATCAGCGGCAGCAAAACCTGGAATAGAAAAATATTGGGGAGCGCTATCCAGCCGAGCGTTCCGTATTTCGGGCGGAACAACGTGTCTTTGTGCTTCCAGAACGATTGCAGCGTGCCGAAGGTCCAGCGAAAGCGCTGGCGAATGAGCACGCCGGGAGTTTCCGGAGCTTCGGTCCAGGCGATGGCTTCTTCGTCGTAGCTGACGCGCCAGCCGAGGCGGCGAATGGCAATGGTTAGATCGGCGTCTTCCGCGACAGTGTCCGCGGTGATTCCGCCAGCGGCTTCGACGGCGGTGCGGCGCCACGCGCCGAGCGCGCCGGGAACCACGGTGATGCAATTCAGCAAATCGAAGGCGCGCTTTTCCATGTTCTGGCTGGTGATGTATTCGAGAGCTTGCCAGCGGGTGAGCCAGCGCGAGCGATTGCCGACCTTTACGTTTCCGGCGACCGCGCCCACTTGCGGATCAGAGAAATGGCGCAGGAGTTTGCTGATGGCGTCCGGCTCGATTTCGGTATCGGCGTCAATGGTAACCAGAATTTCCGTATCGGCGCAGGCGATGCCGGCGCTCAAGGCCGCGGGCTTGCCGCGATTCACCTGGTGAATGATGTGCACGCGAGGATCTCTGGCAAAATGTTCGTCGAGCAGATCGCCGGTATTGTCCGTCGAACCGTCGTTAATCACGATAACGCGCAAGCCCTGGAAATCAGAGGCGAGGACGGAGTTCACGGTCTGCACGATTACGCTCTCTTCATTGTGCGCGGGAATCAGAACCGTGGCGGTGGGCGGCGGATCGGAAAGCTTGTGGTGATCCGGCAGACATTTTTCGATCAGCGCGAGAATGCCGATGATCAAGGCGCGACCGCTGACCAGGACGATCCCGGCGATAAAGATGGTGGCGATGGCCAGGCGGAACCAGTGATAGAGGCCGAAAATGAATCCATCCGCGCGGGCTTCGAGTTGCTCCTGGGTGGAGAGCGGCAGCATCACTTGCGCACGCGTTTTGCCGAGGAGGTCGGTGACGGAAACGAAGGTGTAGCCCTTGGCGCGCAGCGTGTCGATCACTTGCGGGAGCGCGAGGATGGTTTGCGAGCGGTCGCCGCCGCCATCATGAAACAAAATGATGTTTCCGTCGTTGGCCTGCTGCACGACCTCATCGACGATTTCTTTCGCAGGATTAGGCTTGCCGTTGACCAACTGCCAATCGTGCGGATCGATCTTTTGGCCGATGATCAGGTAGCCCATATCCTGCGCGAAGGGCAGTTGCGCAACTTCTTCGGCGTATTCCGGCTGATGGTCAATGCCATATGGCGGGCGAAACAGAATTGTTTTTACGCCGAGCGTGCTCTCGATCAGGCGCTGCGTGAGATTTAGTTCCCAGCGCGCCTGGGTCTTGGAGATTTCGTCCCAGGCCGGGTGGGTGTAGGTGTGATTGCCGATTTCATCGCCTTGGGCATACTCACGCCGCAAGATGTCCGGATGCTGGCTGGCTTCGACTCCGATGACGAAGAAGGCCGCCGGCACATTTTTGCGATTCAAAATATCAAGGATTTTTGGCGTCCATCGAGGATCCGGTCCATCATCGAAGGTGATCGCGAGTTTTTTTTGCGCCGCGCCGATTTGATCGATGTTGTAAGAGAGTGGATACGCGTCGTATTTTTCGCTGGTGATCAGATCGGTGTTGCCGTCGTAGGAGAAGCTGCGCTTGCCGTTTTTCGGCGTGTCCACGAAGTGCCAGATGTCGCCTTCGCCTTCGAGGATCAGATCAGGTCCGGGAGGCAGGTCCATCAGCTTGTCGCGTATGGCATCGTCAGGCCGAGTGGCGTCCCAGATGGGCCAGATGGAGGTGTCCGCCGAGCCGAGCCGCCACATGGCGGTGCCTTGCACGCCCATGCGTTCGCTGGCGCGCAATTCGTTGTATGCCGTGACCGCGTCCAGCATCCACACCTGATGCACGTGGTTCTGTTCGTCGGAATAGGAGTAGTGCGGATTCAGCGACGTGGTATCGAATTCCACAGGCGCTTCGGACTCGTAGGCATGCAGAAGCCCTTCTTGAATGGTGAGCGTTTCCGCGGTGACCGGCTTGTCTCTTGTAGTCGCGGTCCAGTCATAGGCGTAGCTGCCGACGGTAACCACAACTTTCTGCGCAGGAACTTCTTCGAGTACCTGACGGAGATTTTCGACGAACCAATCTTGCGAGGCGATGGGACCTGGAGGCGAGGTGAGCCAATGCTCGTCGTAATTCATGAGCACGATAGCGTCGGCTTGCTTGCCAAAAAAACCGTAGTCGTAGGCATCATCGCGGGCGGGCAGCGCGACCATCAGTTTTAGTCCGACGGCGTGCATGCCCTCGGCCAGTTCGGCCACGAATTCGCGGTAGGGCTTCTGGCTGTCGTCCGGGACTTCTTCAAAATCCACCAGCACGCCGGCCTCGTGCGAGAGCACCGCGAATTCCACGAGGTCGCGCGACAGGTTGTGGCGCGCCGCGGGGCTTTCCAGCATCTCGGCCATTTCCTTGATGCGCCAGGTGACGCCGTCGTAGTTGTTTAGAAGGCCCATCATCGGGATTGTTGGTTGATCGGCGACAGCGGTCTTCATCCACTGATGCAACTTGTCCTGATTCAGAATGGCCACGGCTTCGGCTGGGGTGTGTTTCGCGGTTTGCTGACCGTGTTCGTAATCGACGATGGTGATGGCGCCGTCGGGGCTGACCGCATGGAGCTGCTCGGGCAGCAGCAAATCCAGGTCTTTGTAGTGCTTCTTTAGCGACGCCAGGCTGTTGGGATCCCAGCTGACGAAAAATGCCGCACGGAGCGGATCATAGCTCGCCGGGACGGTGCCCAGGTGCGCAACGCGGCGTTGCCGGCCTTCGCGCGCGGACACGGGTTTTTTCTTTAGCTTCAGAGCGTGCAGCCCGGGATTGGTGCTGGGCAGCAAGCCGGCGGGCAGCTCGACGCTGACGGCGATAGTGACAAAAAAATAGGCCAGCAGTAAGGTGAGGAGCGCGCCGGAAATTTCCATCACGCGGCGAGTGAGGCGCCAGCGTACGCGTTCCTCATCATAAAATATCGGTCGGCGCTCTTTCATCGATAGCTGTAGCGGCGGGCCACGCGGCCGCTCTCCGTCTTGCTGCTTGCTAACCGTGCTGCATTGCCAGTACGGGTTTGCTGGTACTTCATTGTAAGATGCGTTTCATCGATGAAGCGAATTTTCTCTAGCCCAATTTTCCCATTGTTGCTGGGCCTCGGTTTGCGGCTGATGTTCATCCTGAAATTTCCCGCCACTTCCGGCGACAGCATTCTGTACGAGCAGATGGCTACGAACTGGCTGCAGCATCACACGTACGCCATGAATGTGAACGGGGCGGTTACGCCGGTGGATCTGCGCATGCCCGGTTATCCCGCGTTTTTGGTGATGATCTATTTGATCTCCGGGAAGGTGGGAGCGGCGGCGCATGGCGCCGAGATGATTGCGCAGGCTTTGGTGGACCTTTTGGATTGCCTGGCGGTGGCTGGTTTGGCGGTCACGCTATTTGCCATTGTCGATCGCTCGGGCAACAACAAACCGGTTTTTACGGCCGCGCTGTGGCTCTCCGCCCTGTGCCCATTTATCGGAAACTATTCCGCCACGCTCTTAACGGAGACGATTGCGGTGCTGCTCACCACCGTGGCGCTTTTCTTGCTGGTGACGATGGCATCCAGCCGCGATGATTTGCCGCCCACCGTGGTGCAGCAAAAGTGGAACTGGAACATGAACTACCGCGCGGCGGCGATGCTGGCTGGATTTGTGGTTGGTTTGGGTACGCTGTTCCGTCCGGAGACGCCTTTATTGCTCATGGCCGCTTGGCTCGGCGGAGCGGCGGTGTACTTTCCGACGGGGCAAGTTCGGCGGTGGCTGCGCATTGTGATATTGAGCGGGATCACGTGCGTGTTGCCGCTGCTGCCTTGGGCTGTGCGCAACGCCGTCACCCTGCATGAGCTGCAGTTTCTGGCGCCGAGGAATTCCAATCTACCGGGCGAACTGGTGCCCTACGGTTTCATGGCTTGGGAAAAAACCTGGCTGTTTCGCGTGAGCGACTGCTACCAGGTGCCCTGGAAACTCAACGACGAAGTGATCGACATCAACACGATTCCGGCGCGGGCCTTCGATAGTGCGGAAGAAAAATCGCGGGTGGCCGATATTCTGGAGCAGTACAACAATGATTTGACGCTGACGCTAGAAGAAGATGCGGCGTTCGCACAACTGGCCAGGGAACGTACGCAGAGACATCCGCTGCGCAGATATCTCGTGATTCCCGCTCTTCGCGGTGTGACGCTGTGGTTTACGCCGCGTATTGAATTGCTGCCGGTTTCGGGGACGGTTTTTCCGCTGAAACAATCCTGGCAGGACGACAAGGTGGATCAATCGGTGACGGTGGGATTCTTCTTGCTGAATATTTTCTACGTGGTGCTGGGAGTTTGTGGAGGCTGGCGGCTTTGGAGGTGGAATCACGCGGTTCGGCCGGCAATTATTATGCTGGCTGTTTTTGTTTTGTTGCGAACGGCGTTTTTGACCACGGTGGAAACGCCCGAGCCGCGGTACGTCCTCGAATGTTACCCGGTGTTACTGGCGCTCGGGGCGACGCTATTTGGCAAGCGTTATGGGCGGACAGCGTAGAGCGAGGTGTCGGGTGTTGAGCCCTTGTCGATTCACGCGCGTTGTGGGGTGATGCCGCGCGTCGAAAGGCCGCAGGGCTTCGCCCTGCGCTACAAATTCGCGCTCAGGCTAGCGCTCCTCTACTGGCTCCGGATGAATGGTTACGCGGGCGATTTGGGGAAAATGCTCCTTTACGCGATCTTCGAGCGCGGCGGTGACGTCATGCACTTGCGTGATGGGCAAGGCGCTCTTCATCGTGCAATGGCAAGTGACGACGATGCGGTGCTCGACCTGGCGCACGCGCACATCATGGCAATTCACCAGCTCGTGATATTCGGCGGATAGGCCGTTGGTGAAGGCTTCGATGGCGCGCGAGAGCTGCTTCATCTCGCCGGCGCCAGTGTCTGGCGTGGCAATGCGGCGGCCCAGCGGCTCGATGTGGATGGTGACTTCCATTGGGCCGCTGCGGAGTTCGCGAATGTCTTCTTCCAGTTCCGTGGCCTTACGGTGTGCGTCGCGCAAACTGAGTTGCTCATCCACTTCGAGATGCAGTTCGACAAAGAGCTGGCCGTCTTGCTGCAGCGCGGTGATGTCGTGGATGGCCAGCCCGCGTTTCTGCGAAACTGCGCGAATGGCTTCGAACAAATGCTCGCCCTGCGGCGCGCGCGGCTCGGCATGCACCATCACATCGGAGGGCACAATTTCGCCGATACGTTTCTCGATGGCGTCGCTCAGCGCATGCACCTGTTCGAGGCTGGCCGTGCGAGCGACGCTCACGGTGGCGTCGACAAAGTGGCGGTTGCCGGCACGGCGAACGCGGATGCGATCGACGTCGAGTACGCCGTCCATGCCCGCTACGGCACGCGCGATGGTTTCCTGTAAGCCCGCCGGGGCGACGTCCAAGAGCGCATCCAGCGTGCGCCGGCCAAGACGCGAGCCGACCCACAGAATCACCGCGGCCACCGCCAGGCCGGCGAGCGCGTCGGCGTAGATCAGCGATGGCACGTTCCAGATTTCTCCGGCCCACACCAGGCCAATGCCCGCGATCACCACCATGGTGCTCCAAACGTCGGTGGAAAAATGCAGCGCGTCGGCTTCGAGCGCTTCGCTGGCGTATTTTTTGGCGGTGTGCGTAAGCGCGCGCGAACGTGTGATATCGACGCCCAGCGCGACCAGGAGCACCAGAATCGCCGTCACGCTCGGTTGAATATGCACGTGATGAAAAAAGAGGCGGTCGAACGCTTCGTAGATGATGTACAGCGCGGTCATTACCAGGAGCGCGGTTTCAACGAACGCCGAAAAATTTTCGAATTTGCCGTGGCCATAGGGATGGCGGGCATCCGCGGGCTGGTCCGAAACGCGCACGGAGAGAAAGGTGATGATCGCGGCCACCAGATCCAGCGAAGAGTGAAGGGCCTCGGATAAGACGCCCAAGCTGCCGGTGCGCAAGACGAGAAACGTCTTTAGAGATACCAACACTACGGCGGAGCCCACGCTCAGGAGCGCCGCGCGCTTCTTCTCTCTCGCCATTTCGTGGTGTTCGGAGACCAGCATCGCCCGCCTAGACTACCTCAACTCCGAGGGACTACGCTGTTTCGGCGCGAGGTGGCGTGCCGTGGCCAGCCATAGCTGCGTTCGAATAAATATTGCCGCGAGGTTGAGGACTCCAGGTGGAGTTGTGAAGGCAACCGTCAGCCGGTGACGCGGGGAATAAAACGCAATGCCGCGGAGTTCATGCAGTAGCGCAGCCCCGTGGGCTTGGGCCCGTCAGTAAATACATGTCCCAGATGCGCGTTGCACAGCGTGCATTTGACTTCGCGGAGGAAAGTGCCGAAGCTCACGGATTTTTTCTCGTAAACATTTTCCGGCGCGATGGGGGCCCAGAAGCTGGGCCAGCCGGTGCCGGAATCGAATTTCGTGGCGGAATCAAACAGCGCGTTATCGCAATCGATGCAACGGTAAAAACCTTTTCCGTATTGTTTGTCGAGTGCTCCGGAAAAAGCCCACTCCGTGCCCTCTTCCCGAGTCACTTCAAATTCCAAAGGCGTGAGTTGTTGTTTCCATTCGGTGAGGCTTTTGCGCACCTTGGGCAAAGTCGCCACGCCGAGCGGCTCGCCCGTCGGACTAAATTGCGCAACTTTGACCGGACCTTGGTCAGCGTCATTGTCTGAATCGGCAAATGCTGAGGAAAGGATGCGTTGTACGCCCAGGAGAAGCGCACCGGCACCTAGCGTGGCGGCCCCGAATATGAACACTCGTCGTGTTGTCTCGTTCATGGACTATGCTCCGTGTGCGGCACCGCGCCGCACGCAGCGTGCAGCGCTTTTCTCCGGCGGTCCGTTTGCCGCGTGCGTGCCGCCGGGTTATTACTTCGCGGCCGTCTGCACGGCCATCTGCGGCGCCGGGAGCAGCGGCAGGCGCTTCGGTTCGCCGCGCGCCCCGCGTACTTCCAACTCCTCAAAGAGCAGGGAAGGCGCCACGACGCTAGCCGGCAAACCATTCTGCGCCGAGCCAAACGCGCTCAAAGCCGTGCCGGCAAATCCTGCAACTTGGCTTTGCATGTAGTTGAACACGAAGCTGTCGTTGCCGATGGCAGAGATATTTCGCAGTGCGCGCGCGTTTACGCCAATCAGCCGCGCTCCGCGAACCATTTCTTCGCGGCCGTCGTCGGGATAGACGCGGTACATCACCAGCGGCAAACGATCGCCGGTGCCCGCGCCGCCACCAAAGCTGGCCAGCAATTCCTGAAAATCCTCCTGATGCAGCAGGCTGAGGGCGGGATTGTCCATCTCGCGAACCACCATGCAATAGGACAATTTCTCCGAACGGCATTCATCGAGGAATTTCTTTTTCAGATCGGATGGCGATAGCGCCTCGCTCGAGGTGAAGATCAAATTGCTCATGATGGGCATGGCGTCGCCGAGAAACGCGGCACGGCCGTGCCCGTTGGACTCGCCAAAGTCCGGCCCGGGACGCCGCGACATCAATTCGTTTTTCAATGTGCCATTCGCCACCAGGGTGATCTTTTCGGCACGGACACCCTCCTGGTCCACGACGTAACCGCCGATCAAGGGCTTGCCGCCAAAATCCTTCAATGTGGGATCGTCCACCAGCGTCACGCTCGTTGGCAGCACACGGGCGCCAATACGCGTAACCCAGTCGCTATTTCCGCCCAGGTTGGTGAGCAATTGCTCCATCACCGGGCTAAAAGAGATCGGCGGCCGCGCGCCGCTCATTGCCGGGCCAAGCACTTCTGCAAGCAAGGGCGCCGCGGCGCGCGCTTCAAAAAGCACGGGACCGGTATAGTCCTGCGACGTGGGCGCGGCGCGCAGCGTCATCAATTCTGTTCCCGTTACATTCAACGCGGCGCGCACGGCATCCGGAGCAGGCAAATCCGCGGGCTTCGGCGCGTAGGTGGCGTAAAAGTGGTCGAGGGGCACTCCGTCGTCGGCGAGGGTATTCAACGCGGACTCGATGGAAGCGAAGGAGCGATTGGTGCGAATTTCTGTGCCTTCGCTGGTGACCAGATACTCGGTGGCGTAGACCAGGTAATAGGTGACGCGCGATTCATACAGCTCAGGAAACGCACGCAAGGCGGCGGAAGAATCCCGCGCCTCCTGCTCCCAATTGCGATTGCTCCAGTCCGGTATTACCAACGGTTCCACGATGTGCACCGGTTCGGCTTGCGAAAAATCGTCGATATTTGTTTGGCGTGCCAAGGTTCCGAGATAGGCCTGTTTGCGCGAATAGGTTTCGGCGGCCTCTTTGAAAGCCTGGTCCGTGGCGATCCACAGATCCTGGCGCAGTGAGTTGTAGTCGCGGTCGATGCCCACGGAACCGGTAGGGCCGATAAATCCGCGGAAGCCATCGTCGCTGATGAAGTTGGAGCTGTCGCGCTTGTAATCGCCGACGCGCGCGGAGACGTTCATGAATCGCGTGCGGGTGTGAGTGGTGGATAGCAAAGCTCCAAAATCACCCACGATTTCACGAACATCCAGATCCAGCAGGCGATATTCGATGTAATAGGGTTTTACCGGCTGAGCCACACCGGGAATGGTCAGCTCAAGGCGCGCTTGGGAGCGATTCATCTCATCGCGCATGGCGTGCAGGGTTTGATCGTTGTCCTTGGTTTCTTCCGCGCGTGTCGCGCTGACGCAGAAGGCCAGCAGGGCCGCGGCTGCTATGCGCACCATCCATCGTGTCGTCCGGTTCACAGCGCGCCTCCGGTCTTGGAGCCCAGTTCGTCGTGCGCTGGTGCTGGCAGGATGGGCGGCCGATCCGTGGAGCTTTCTTTCTTTTGCACTTCCAGTTCGCTGGTGAGAATGGCCGGCGAAGCCGCAGAGACGGGAACCGAGCCGGACTCCGCGCCGCAGTAGCCGTTAAAAACTTCCGGGGTATCGCCGGTGGCGACGATTTTCGTCAAGGCCGCGAGGGGCGTGCCGACAATATCCACGCCTCGTACGAGCTGATCGGGGCGTCCATCCGGAAAAACTTTGTAGACCACCAGAGGCAATACTTGAAACGCCTGCGGTTGCCCGCGTCCGGTAAACGTGAAACCGCCGGCGATATCGTCGATCAGCAAACCGTACGGCTTCCCTTGCTGCTTGATCAGTTCGATCAGTTTTTCGCGCAGCTGTGCGTTGGTGACGGTCTTGCTGCTTTCCACGATCAAATTTCCCTGGCGCGAAACCGGCGTTGCGCCCAACTGGCGCCGGCCATGTCCGTTGGAATTCGGAAATCCGAGCAGCGGAGAGCGCGACATTTCAAAAGCTCTTAGAACTCCGTGATCCACAAGAGTCACGGACTGCGCCGGAACCCCTTCATCATCGAACTGGTAATAGCCCAGCAAATCCTGCGAGCCCAGCTTCTTCATGGTGGTGTCATCGACCACCGTCAAGAAACTCGGCAGGATCGGCTCGCCGACCTTTTTCGCGAACGTCTGGCCTTCGGACGCATCTTTCTGGCGATGGCCTTCCGCACGGTGGCCAAAAACCTCGTGGAAAAATACCGCGGCTGCGCGTCCAGTCAGCAGCGCAGGGCCAACACTGGGCTCATTCAAGGGAGCCGCGACCAGACCCTCTAGTTCCTTGCGCATCGTCGCTTCGGCGGCATACACGGCTTTGTCGTCCGGGGCGTCCGAAGGGTTCACCCAATCAAAATTGTAGTAGCGATCCAGATCCATGCCATCCGGCGCCTTGCCCTGAATGAAAAGTTCCAGCCGGTAGCGAATCTGGCCAAACTGCAGTTGCGTGCCTTCGCTGCTCGCTTGAAAATCGTTGTCCGCATCCGCCGTGAACGTAACGATCGAATTGATTACCGCCGCGGAATCGCGAAATGCCGCGGTATAGGCGCGCACTTTCGCTTCCCAGGGCTTGCGATCCACGTCCAGAGAAACCTGCGGCCCGATAAAGACATGGGTTTTTTCCTGCGAGAAGTCCGGCGCCTGGCCTTCGGCGGTTTCGACCTTCACTTCCTTACCGGTCTTGACCTTGATGTAGGCCTGTTCGGCGGCGCGATACTGTTTGTCGGTCTCGAGCCACATGGCACGGCGCAGCACCACGGGATCATCGTCCACTGGAACGGGCGATCCAGGTCCCCCATTGGGCATCTCCTTGTCGCCGACCTTGTGCGAATCATCCAGTTGGTAGCTGCCGGTGCGGACGGAAACCTCCAGCCAGCGGTTGTGGTCTTCGCTGCTGGTCAGCAATGCGCCATTCGAGCCGGAAACGTTAGCGTGCTGCGAATCGGTAATCGTGTAGCCGATGAAATAGGCGGGAGGCGTTTGCGTCCCAAAGGTATGGATGGAGCGATCCAGTTCCGCCTGCATGGCCGCCAGCAGCGGGGAGCGCTTGGCCGCTGCCGTTTCGGGCGGCGCTGCGTTGGCTGCCAGCGCGGTCGTCATCGTCAGGCTCGCCGCAAAAAGCAGCGCATGAGAAAGGGAATGCAATCCATCACGGGTGAATCTGCTCAAAGGGATCCTCACTTGGAATCAGGCAAGTCTGCGGAAGGTTCAGTGTACGATAGCGTTTCCACGGGCACAAACGAGCGCCAACCGCTGCTCACACTGATTGGACGCGTGAGCCAGAGATAGCGTTGCACCCGTACATTCGAGGCAAGCCGGCCCACGGGGACGGCTCCTGTTTTCGCCCCGCGAGATGCCCGCGCGGGCTAGCCGTCGATGCACTGGGGTAGATACGGATTCGTCTGACAGTTTGGGACCGTCGCTTGTTTGCCCTTGCTGTGGGAGACGACCACCGGAACAACCACGGCAGGGATTACCGCGATAACGCCGATGATCAGCGCCACGCCTTTGCTGATGTGAGGCGCCGCGGTAGAGGCTGCCAGTCCCAGGCCACCCGCGCCGGCGCCCACCGCGCCGTTCTCGGTGTCCGTCGTCGCGCTGGTTAGCAACGATAGCGTCGCTTGAGCGGGTACGGGAGGGGCTGAAGTATCACCAGAGCGAACAGTGGTCATCTGCCCGGCTTTGATTACCACGCATTTCCCGCCCAGGTTGCAGACGCGCACAAATCCCTCAAACACGATCACGTTCATGTGGTCGTCCAGGTATTCCGCGTAAAAATCCGTTCCCACCACGCCTGCGACGCCTGCTGGCGTGCGCACCTCAAATTTTCCGTCTGGCTTGGCGATTTTTTGCGCCTGGGTGCGCAGCTTTCCGTAGGTCAGCTCCAATTCAGTTTGCTGCGCGGCGGCGTCGTGCTTGATGACCTTCATCAGGGAGTCCGAGCCGACGTTTAGGACGGAGCCGTCATCCAGACCGACACGCGCGCGCCCGCCACTGGCGGTCTTGATATCGTCCTGCCACATGACTTCGGCTTTCGCCGATGCCGGCAAAACCTTTGTGCCGCGGTCAATGTTGGCGGCGGGGATCACGCGCGAAACTTCTCCAGCGCGCTGGCCACTACCTTGGCCTGCGGCGGGCAATTCTGTCGATAGCGCCAAGGTACACGAAAGAAGGAACACCAGGCCCAGGCTACACGGGGACTTCGTATTCATGGAGGACCCTCCTATTTCCTTGCTGCTTTGTCTATCGTTGTTACTGGAGAGCGCCGCAGGTGTCAATTAAAAAGCCGGGAGCCCTTGCGCAGTCTCTACATGTCTCCTCATGGAGGCTACGTGCCGGTCGCCGGCGTGGATTCGGCGGCGGAGCCAAGGTACCGGAAGGCCGTGGCGGTCATATCGTCGTGCTGCGCGCGGCCCCGGGCAAAGTTCCCGACGGCCATGAAAATCCGCTGTAGCAGTGCCGCCGAGCTGTCGCCCTCCCGCCCCAGGCATAGATCTCGAAGCCGCTCGATACCGAAGAATTCGCTGCGCGCGTTTTGTGCCTCGATGATGCCGTCGGTGAAGAAAACCATGGCGTCCCCGGGTGCCAGTTGCACGGAATGGCTGTCATATTGCGCGCTGGAAAACATGCCCGGAGGGAGGCCGGACAATTCCAGAATTTCGCATCCCCCGGGAAAGACATGCAGGGGACCGGAGATTCCCGCGCTGGCGATCTCCATCACGCCATTTTCCGGATGGAACAGGGCGTATTGCATGGCGGTATAGCGGCGAGGAATTCCGCGGATGGTCAGCCGGCGGTTCAGGGTGGTCAAAACGCTGGAAGGCGATTGCCCGGTCTTGTGTACGCCACGCAGCGTGCCGACCGCCAGGGCTGCGTATAACGCCGCCGGCAAGCCCTTGCCGCACACATCGCCGAGATACAGACCGATGCTTTCGTCGGCCAGCGAAAAATAGTCCAGAAAGTCTCCGCCCACTTCCGCGGCCGGCTGGAACTCGTGAGCGACCGTCACCTCGCCGGTGCACAGCGGCTGGGCCGGCAGCATAAGGTCTTGAATGCTGCGGGCTTCTTCGAGGTCCATCTCGCGAGAATTCTCTTGCGCGGACGGCTCCGCCAAAACCTGCGTGGTGATCATGGGTTCTTTCCAAAGCGGGACGCTACACCGGGAAGGGGGTTCGGCGGCAAGCGCAGTCTATCAAAGAAGGTGGACGGGCGGGGCTTTTCCACCAGCGCTGTTTTCTACTTCTATACGCGGTAGCGGCGGTTCACTTGCATCGTTCTGCCGCGCGGAACAGACTCAACGTATGCGTGCACTCGCCGGATTACTGGTAACCGCAGCCCTGTTGTTTGGCGTGTATCAGCTTTACTTGAAACGTATGCCGGTTTCTGACGAGGGGACGGCTTCCACACAAGCCATCAGCCTTACCGGCGTGCGTATGGACCTTTTGCAGATTGCTCAGGCAGAGCGCGCGTATATCGCCACCAACGGGAATTGCGCCACGCTCGACGAACTCGGCTCGTCCAATGCGCTCAGCGTGCGCAAAACCGGACGTGACGGCTATACCTACGCGGTCTCATGCTCTGGCGCGAACTTCAACGTGGTGGCCAGCCATGCTCCGGCGCCGCCCAGTTCACCGATTCGCTATCCCAATCTTGCCATCGACCAAAACATGCAGGTGGGCGAGGTTCCATAACGAGGTGTCGTAACGAAGTTCCGTAAACAGGCTCCGTAACAGCCTCGTTTTTTGCAGCCTGTAAAGTCAGCCCCTGCCAGTCTCGACGGCCCTCCATATGGTAATATCGCTGTCCAATGCATTCCGTCATACCCCGTCTAGTGGAACTCCAGCGCGTGGATCATCAGGTGGCCGCTTTGCGCGCGGAGCTGGACTCTTTCCCAAAACGCATTCAAGAAGCGGACGCCCAGCTGGCTGGGGCCAAAGCCGCGGTGGCCGGGGCAAAGGAAGCGCAGGCGCGCGATCTTGCGGAGCGCAAGAAGATTGAGTTCGAGGTCCAGCAATGGAAAGACCGCGCCAAGAAATATCGCGACCAGAGCGGCGCGGTGAAGACCAACGAAGCTTACAAAGCGCTGCAGCATGAAATTGCCAATGCCGAAACCGAGATGGCCGCCGCCGAAGATCGCCAGCTGGCCGTGATGGTCGCCGGGGAAGACGGCGAGCGCCGGTTGCGCAAGGCGGAAGCCGACCTTCGGGAATCCGAGCAAGCCGTAAACGCGGAGCGCAAACGCATCCAGGCACTGCACGGCGAAAAGAAGAAACTCCTGGACGCGGCCATGGCGGAGCGCGCCAAGGCTCTCGAACCGGTGCCGGAGGAATTTCGCGTTCTCTACGAACGTATCGCGAAACGGCACAATGGCACCGCAGTGGCCGAGGCGCGCGATGGGCAATGCCGCGGCTGCGGTATGCGCGTGCTGCCACACATTGCCGAGGAGTTGCGCCGTGAAGACAATGAAGAAGTATTTCGCTGCGAAAGCTGCGGGCTGATTTTGTATACCCTCGAGCCCATCGTTCCACCCGCGCACCCGTCATCAGAAACCACAAATTCGGCGCCTCCCAACTCCTGATGCCGCGCCTCAGCAAAGCATCCGGCGCTGGTGGTCTGTTTCCCGCGGAGCCCGCGGCTACGCAAAAGGCCGCCGCCCATCGCGCGAACATTGACGGCGGCTCGCGGGGCAATCCCGGGCCCGCGTCTTACGGAGTGGTGGTGCGCGATGCCAGCGGCCAGATTGTGGCCAAATTGAAGAAATATATTGGCCGAGCGACCAACAATGTGGCGGAATATTATGGTTTGATTGCGGCGCTCGATTATGCGCAGGCCCACGCTATTCGCGCGCTACACATCGAAAGCGATTCCGAATTGCTCGTGAAGCAGATGCGTGGCCAGTACAAGGTAAAGAGCGAAGAACTGCGCCCGCTCTTCGAGCGCGCCAAGAAGATGTCCGCCACCTTCGATTCCTTCGGCATCAACCACGTCTATCGCGAAAAAAATAAAGAGGCTGACGCGCTGGCCAACGAAGCGCTGGACGAGACCGCCGGCGCGCCGGCGCCTGGAGCGACTATGCCACCGAAACCCGCCGCCCCGAAGACTTCGGCGGCCGAAGAAAAAGCGGCCACCGCCGCGACGAAAGTTGCGCCAAAACCGCCGGCGAAGCCGGATACTTCAGGCATTCCACGGAAGGTCCGCGCGCGATTTCGCAGCGGAATTCTGTATCCGCTGGAAGATTTGGATCTTGAGGATGGCTGCGAAGTGGAAATCTATCTGCGCGCCACACCGAAAAAAGAAAAGCTCTAAGCGGCGGCCAATCGCACCGCGGTCGCGTCACTGCTTCATAACCGCGTCTTTCTACTTCAGGACATACGAACGATAGAGAGTGTCCCGCTGCGCGGGAATGAATCCCGCGTCGGAAATGATTCGCCGCAGTTCGCCTTCATTGGTGCGATTTTTCACGCCGGCGGCGAACACCACGTTTTCTTCAATTAAAATGCTGCCCACATCATCTGCACCGAATTGCAGCCCGATTTGGCAAACCTTGATTCCCGGCGTCAGCCAGCTCGATTGAATGTGATCGATATTGTCTAAGTACAAGCGGCTGACGGCCAGCGTCTTCAGGTAATCGACGGCCGTGGCTTCTTGCACCTTTTTGCCGAGGGGCGTATTTTCCGGCGCGAACATCCAGGGAATGAACGCGGTAAATCCGCCGGTGTCCTCTTGTATGCGGCGAATGCGCTCAAAATGATTGACGCGATGGGCCAGTTCCTCGCCGCAGCCGAACATCATGGTGGCGGTGGTGCGCAGCCCCAACTTGTGCGCGATGCGGTGCACGGATTCCCAATCATCGCTGGTGCATTTCAGGCGCGCGATCTTGCCGCGAATCTCGTCGTCCAGAATCTCCGCGCCCCCGCCGGGGATGGACTGCAGCCCCGCATCCATCAGGCGCCGGATAGTGTCTTCCACGCTGAGCTCGCTGACTTCCGCGATGCACAAAATTTCTGGCGCGGAAAAACAGTGTAAATGTACGGTGGGAAACCGTTCTTTCAAAGAGCGCAGCAGATTTTCGTAATAGCCGATTTGCAGGTCCGGGTGCAATCCGCCCTGCAGCAAAACTCCGGTGCCGCCGAGTTCCAGCATCTCTTCGATTTTTTTGTAGATTTCCTCGAACGACAGAATGTAGCCGTCCTTCGCCCCAATCGGCCGGTAGAACGCGCAAAACGAGCAATACTCGGTGCAGAAGTTCGTGTAATTGATGTTGCGGTCGATCTGATAAGTGACCACGCGCGGATCGTTCTTCTCCATCCGCTTGGCGTGCGCCGCCATGCCGATGCCCACCAGATCGTCGGACTCCAGCATTTCGATCGCGGCCTGTTTGCTCAGTCCCATCTCGTTCTACCTCGCAAGTTCGAAAATTCCGCGCACGTTCAAATACGAACTGTGTGGCTCAGCGATTTTGTTGCGCTGGCCCATTGGATTGCCCGATGCCCGCCGATGAATCCCAACGCCGCCGCACGCGCAAAGAAATGTTCCAGTCCCCGGCGATTCTCGCCGTCCAGCGAATAGTCTATATTGTGGCGCAAATACTCAGCCATGGCCGCAGCAGGGAGCTTTAACTCAAACGCCGCCACCTCGCTGATATCGTTGATATGCGCCAGCCCAAAATTCCGCGATGCCGCGAAATCCTGCAACACTTCTTCGCTTACCACGCCATCGCGCGCGGCCCACACCGCCAGCACCGCGGGCAATTCCGTACTGCGCTGCCACTCTTCCACCATATCGTAAACATGCAGTTCGCCGGGGCAATCGAGACCCGCCGCATGCGCGGGACAAACCAACACGCGGTCCGCGCCGCGCCGCGCCGCGCCTTCGAGCATAATAGCCAGCCGCAACGCCGGATCGCCGATCAACAGCGCCGCGTCCGCCTCCCCCAGCATGGCTTCCAAATCCGGAGCCGCTTCAAAAAATTGCGGGGTGATGCGCCAGCGATCGGCGCACAAAATTTTCGTCAACGCCTGCGTGCTGCGCGAACTGCTATCCAGGGCGATGCTGCGGACCTGCGCGATCGGCTTGCGCGTCACGAGCAGCAGACTGCGCACCTGTTTTTTCGAGGCGATCGCCAGATCCGGCAGCAGCACCAAATCGTCGATGCGCTGATACTCGATTGCCGGAATGATGGCTATGTCCGCCTCCCCGGCACGCAAGGCTTCCGCGCACTGCGAAGGCACGGTGAATGATAGCTCGTATTTGCCCGCCAGCGGCCCGTGCGTAAAACCCCATACCAGCGGCGCGGTGTTCAAATACTGCACGATGGAAATGCGAAGTTTGCTCACTAATAAAATTTCCCTAAACAAATCTCCAATGAGGGGGGACAGGAAAAGTATAGCAGACGCGAATTCCGCACGCTGCTGCCGCCTTGTGTTATAAAGCTTTCGCCCTGTTCGGAGGCTCCGTAAATGTTGAAACGGTTGCGCCACACGATTTTGCTCTTCGCGCTCGTTACCCCGCTCGTGGCGCCACTCAAGACGGCCTCCGCGGATGACCCCGCGCCGACCGCTAGCATCTCCGCGAAAACGGCCAACGCGCAGAAACTGCCTGGCTATTTCAACCTCTACTGGGACGCCAAGCAAGGAAAGCTATGGTTGGCCATCGATAAGTGGGACACGGAATTTCTCTATCAATCCGGGCTCTCCGCCGGCATCGGCTCGAACGACATCGGACTGGACCGCGGACAATTGGGCGCCACGCGCATCGTGCGCTTCGAACGCAGCGGCAACAAAGTGTTGCTGGTGCAGGAAAATCTCGACTATCGCGCGGTCACAAATGATCCGAACGAGCAACGCGCGGTAAGAGATTCCTTTGCTGAGTCCGTCCTCGCTGGTTTTACCGTTGCCGCGGAAGAAAATGGCTCTGCCTTGGTCGACGCCACGGATTTTTTCCTGCGGGATGCGCACGGCATTCCGGAAACTCTGCGCCGCACGCATCAGGGCAGCTACCATCTGGACCCGGCGCGCTGCGCCATCTACCTGCCGCTGACAAAAAATTTCCCGCTGAATACTGAAGTGGAGTCCACACTGACGTTTTCTGGCGACGATCCCGGGCCGTGGGTTCGCCAAGTCACGCCGTCGCCGGAATCGATCACCGTACGCGAGCACCATTCCTTCGTGCAGCTTCCGCCGCCGGGCTACAAATCGCGGGCCTACGATCCGCGCGCCAGTTTCTTCAGCGTCGGCTATATGGATTACGCCACGCCCATCAGTGAACCCATCGAAAAGCGCCTCACCGTGCGCCACCGCTTGGAAAAAAAAGATCCGTCGGCGGCAATGAGCGAACCCGTAACGCCCATCATTTACTATCTGGATCGTGGTGCGCCGGAGCCGATTCGCTCCGCGCTGCTTGATGGCGCGCGCTGGTGGAACCAGGCTTTCGAGGCTGCGGGTTACAAAAATGCATTCCGCGTCGAGATGATGCCCGAAGGCGCCGATCCCATGGATCTGCGTTACAACGTGATTCAGTGGGTGCATCGCGCCACGCGCGGCTGGTCGTACGGAGCATCGGTGGTGGATCCGCGCACCGGAGAAATCATCAAAGGGCATGTGACGCTTGGGTCTCTGCGCGTGCGTCAGGATTTTTTGATCGCCGAAGGATTGCTGGCGCCGTACGAAAAGGGCGCGCCCGTTTCGCCAAAAATGCAAGCCATGTCCCTGGCGCGATTGCGGCAACTTGCCGCGCATGAAGTGGGGCACACGCTGGGCTTGGTGCACAACTATTCCGCGAGCACCGTGAATCGTTCGTCGGTGATGGATTATCCGCCGCCGTACGTGAAGCTCGGCGCCGATGGCGTGCCCGATCTTTCCGACGCTTATGCCACGGGCATCGGGGAATGGGACAAAGTTTCCGTCGCCTGGGGCTATCAGGATTTTCCCGCGAACGTGGACGAACACGCCGCGCTGAACAAAATTCTCCGGGATGCCTTCTCGCGCGGCTTGCGGTACCTCACAGATCAGGATGCGCGCCCGCCCGGCTCTTCAAGCAGCCAAGCGCATTTGTGGGATTCCGGCGCCAATCCTGTCGACGAGTTGAATCGCCTCATGCAAGTGCGCACCGCCGCGCTCAAGCGCTTTGGCGAAAACAACATTCGCGAAGGCGCTCCATTGGCCACACTGGAAGACGCTCTGGTGCCGATTTATCTGCTGCACCGTTATCAGGTGGAGGCGGCAAGCAAATTGGTGGGTGGCATGGACTACACGTTTGCGCTACGCGGCGACGGCGAGATCCCTACGCAAATCGTGGCGGCGGCAGAGCAACGCCGCGCGCTGGCGGCGATTCTTGCCACGGTGAAGCCCGATCTATTGGCGCTCCCCGAACCACTGCTGAGAATAATTCCGCCGCGCCCCCCGGACTACGAACGCGGCCGCGAACATTTCAAAATTCACACTAGCCCGGCCTTCGACGCCCTGGCCCCCGCCGAGGCGGCCGCGCAGCAATCGCTGCAGTTCCTGTTCGATCCGCAGCGCGCCGCACGACTGGTGGAGTTTCACGCGCGCAATGCGGACAACCCCACGCTGAAGGAAGTTTTCGACGCGATTCTGGACGGCACTTGGAAGGCGCCGCACGGTGACGGCTATCCGCAACAGATCGCCATCGTCGTCGACAACATTGCGCTTTACGATTTGATGGTTCTGGCCGGCAACGAACAGGCCACCGACGAAGTGCGGGCCATTGCCAGCCTCGAATTGCATCAGCTGAAGGATTGGTTGACGGCGCAGATTGCGGCAGCGCCTGGCATGAACTTTCCCGAGCGCGCGCATTGTTTCTACGCCGCGCAGCAGGTCGAACAATTCGAGAAAGATCCCAAACACGTCACCGTGCCGCCGCCACCTCCGCCGCCCGACGGCTCGCCTATCGGCGCATCATTCGCCGCCGACGAAGATTGACGCTAACATTTAGCAATGCTTCTGGACTCGCGCGTCCCCAACCCTACGACTGAAACCGAGGCTGTCTCGCTCGCCCGCGAACTCTATGGACTGCAAGTTTCCGCACAAGCGTTGCCCGGGGAATACGACGATAATTTTTGGCTAACCGCCGCGGCCCACCGCCAATATGTTCTGAAAGTGATGCACCCCGCGCGCGAGCGCTCTTTCGTAGAGATGCAAGCTAGCGCTCTCGAGCATCTTGCGAAAAATCTTCCCCATTGCGAGCTTCCACGTGTGATTCCCATGAGCGGTGGGCGGCGTTTCGCGACAATCACTGACGGCAGCGGCCGGGAACGGCTTGTCTGGATGCTCAGCTACATCGATGGCGCGATCTTGGCGCAGGTGAATCCGCACGCGCCGGAACTATTG
>Ga0209139_10000121_pt1 | contig 23097 bp, 39 predicted proteins | sample BogFormECP14_OM3_FD_188246 | JGI IMG/M metagenome (GOLD analysis project Ga0209139, IMG submission 188246) | Bog forest soil microbial communities from Calvert Island, British Columbia, Canada - ECP14_OM3 (SPAdes) (version 2) | ecosystem: Environmental > Aquatic > Freshwater > Wetlands > Bog ...
CATCATAATGGTATACCACATCCAAATGGTAGTGATGCTGGTGATGGTACAGATAATAACACCAGCGATGACAACGGTACTGGTGATGGTGACGGCAATGATGGCACTGATAATACTGGCACCAGTAATAGCGAAAATCCACGCCCACGGGGTGTGTGGCTGGCGGATGACGCTCTCGAAGATTTGCGGCTACTGGCGCGAACATTGCAGATCCGAGAAACACGCGGTGGCCGCCGTGGTTTGCTGATATCACGCCCGGAATCGCCACTCGATGTCGCCCGTGAACTAATGGGTATTTGGGATGAACAAAACGGTGTTCCTCGACTAGCACACTGGCGTGGCGGCTGGCACGAGTATGATGGAACAAGCTGGTGTGATGTGGCAGTTGATGAGCTTACTAGCCGGTTGTACCGGATCATGCGACAATGCGTTTACATTGCTGATGTTGAAACCGGACAACTGGCATGGTGGAATCCATCATCTGGTAAGATGAGCATGCTTCTTGAGGCACTTGCTGCACTTTGCCAATTGCACGAAGCAATTGAGGAACCAAGCTGGCTCCGTGGTATCGATGGCGGTGATGTTATCCCGTGCCGGAATGGATTGCTTTCCTGGCGCGGTGATAAGGTTCTCTTGCCCAGCAGCTCAGCATTTTTCTGCCATTACACCGTGCAATTGGACTGGACTAGCGGTGCAGTATGCCCCGCCTGGCATGCCTTTCTCGAGAGTATCTGGCCTGGTGACGAGGAATCAAAGGCACTTCTCCGAGAATGGTTCGGCTACATTTTGTCAGGGCGGACGGACATGGAGAAGATGCTTGTTGTGATTGGACCACGCCGCAGTGGTAAAGGTACCATGGCGACTGTTTTGTCTAGCCTACTCGGGAAGCCCGCCGTGGCAGCGCCTACACTAAGTTCGTTCACCTCGAATTTCGGCCTAGCAAGCCTGATCAGCAAGCCACTAGCGGTCATAGGTGACGCGAGAGAGGCTCGCTCAACCGACCTGGGCCTGGTCACGGAACGATTGCTGGCTATCACCGGACGAGATGCGCTGGATATCGACAGGAAATACCGCGCGGTGTGGACTGGTGTTCTAAGCACGCGAATCATGCTGATGGCGAACCAGTTCCCACGATTTAAGGATGAATCTGGTGCCATTACCGGCAGAATGCTGCTGTTGGCAACAAAGCGAAGTTTCTTCGGTGATGAAGACCTGGGGTTGAAAGACAGGCTCGCACAGCCCAGTGAACTAGCTGGAATCATGAACTGGGCGCTGGAAGGCCTCGAGTCACTTGACCAGCGCCGTTACTTCACTGAACCAGCGGCCAGTGCCGCACTTCGAGAAGAAGTGCTAGATGACAGCCAGCCACTGGTGCGTTTCCTCGAAGAATGTTGTGATATCGCACCAACGAATCGTGTCACTTGCGTTGATATTTACGCTCGCTGGCTCATTTTTGAGGGCCGTGGTGGTGACGCTAACCTCGAGAGATGGTTCGGCCGGCAGCTCCGGACCGCGGTGGCTGCTGCTGGTGGTACGGTGCGGAAAATCCGTCCAACTCTCCAGGGAGTGCGAACGTGGATGTATGAGGGCATCAGCCTGAAGGCTGCTTTGCCTGCGTTCGCGAGTCAACGACTGCAGCCTGAGCTATCCTAGCTGGTCACTCGGCTGCATTGGCGTGGCTTCACGGCCAGCCACGAGGAAAACTATTACCTAGCCTGACTGGTAGCTGGTGGCTGTTTTAGCTGGTTTGATGAACAGTGTTCAGCATCGCTGAACACTGTTCAAAATGACCTTCTCGTCATACCATTTTGTTACTGTGAGTTACGTTGGACCGGTCGGTCAAGTGGACCGTCAAGTGGACCTCAAGTGGACAGTGACATTCGGCTTGTTTACACCTCGGTTGAAGCGTCAAGCGCGGTCCAATCGCGGTCCACTCGCGGTCCACTTGAAGTCCACTTGACTACTCGGTACAATGCCTGGTCAGGGCCCGTCTGTCCACTTGGTCCAGTTATATGTAATAGATCTACGCGTGGAAGACAGAAATAATCAGGTGCAAAAACGGACAAAAAGGACAAAAAGGACATTTTAGCGAGTAGTTGTGCACCATATGGAGGGTAATAGGTTGCATCTGACTGGACCGAGTGGACCGAGTGGACAGTGATTACTAAGCGTGACAAACAGACGGGCACGGTACCTGGTCTGAGAGCTACCACGGATGGTATAATCAGGTATGCCCGCCAACACCGGTGATACTGGCCGTATCAAACTCGATGATAGCCAGCTATCAGTGGTAGAAACAATACGGGACTGGCGAGACAGTGGCGTTGGTGGTGTTTTCAGCGTTGGTGGCCTCGCTGGCACTGGTAAGACGACATTGGCATCACAACTGGCAGAATTGCTCGAATGTGAAGTGGCGTATGCCGCACCAACTCACAAAGCTGTCGGTGTTCTTCGCCGGAAGCTGCCGGAATTCACACCAGTTCGCACCGTCGCATCGATGGTTTACTATGCTGATGAGTTCAGCCGGTGCTCAATCAGCAACCAGGAAGCCAGGAGAATCGAATGTAAGATTCACAGCATCGGCACGTGTTTTTGTGAAAAATTCCGTTGCCCTGAACGAGCTGTGGGACGACATCAAAGTATGGTATGCCAAGTTCATGATGAAGTCCGTTTCCTTCTTCGTGAAGAGTTGCCTGAGTCTGGTGATATACTAGTCCTCGATGAGGCAAGCATGCTCAGTGAAAAAACAATTCAAGACGCTGCAACTCTCGGTGTACCTGTTTTGCTCATCGGTGATCACGGACAATTGCCGCCAGTAAAAGCCGAGATGAACCGGTGGATGAAATCACCATCAGCAGTACTTGGCATTAACCACCGCCAGAACGAAATTAGTGGCATCGTGCCGTTGGCGCTTTCAATACGGGAAACTGGCACATCACCATCACTCGGGCGTTATGGTGATGGAAGCGTAGCAGTGGTCAGTTCAGCCGACATGGCTGCAACCAGTTGCATTGACCCAAGCCGGTTGGTTCCCGGGCCTCATAATGCGATTATCACCTGGACAAATCGGTCGCGGACAGCTGCCAACCGCGTGATTCACCACGCGTTGTTTAGTTCATCAGGACCATCAGCCGGTGACCGTATTATCTTCCTTCAGTCGAAGCCAGCATTGCATGTCTGGCCACTAACTCGAGAGGCCGCGCAGTGGCGAGCTGAAGCATTTGAAGTTGCATTTGATGATGCTGTTTTGACGAGGCAGAACTTGTGGTTTGCTGGTGCACCGATGCCATCATCAAAACTGTCATTGCCACCACAGCTACCGGGTGAAATGCCATCTCGAAGGATGATGAGAGCGGCACGAACCGATAACGTATGGCAATTGAGGGTATTGCATATCGCTAATGGTGTACAGGGTACAATTAGTGATGTCCTGCTAATAAAACCACGCTGCGTATCACTCGTTATCCAACTCGATGAGGATCACCAGGGTATATCACCTGGTCCATTCGTGGCCGTGAACGCGAGTGTGGACCAGTTTAGCAGCGATAGTCGTCTCAGACGCGACCAGGTTGACCCTGATGGTGTCTGGCTGGTAGATTACGCTTACGCCATTACCTGCCATAAGGCTCAGGGCAGTGAATACGATAAAGTTGTCGTATTCGATGAACGGCCGCTGGATTACGAGCGGTGGATGTATACTGCGGTAACTCGCGCAGCGTCGAAGCTTATTGTTATCCGAGTGAAGTAAAATATCACAGAAGGAGAAGTAAAAATGGATTATGCGGGAATGGTGTGAGATCGTAAGCGCTGAGCTGAATAAGATAGGAATTATATGAATGTCAAAGCTGGATTTACTATCGCAGCAAGTATAGTGTCAATCGCAGTTATGATGTCTTTTGGGCGGGCTCAAGCAGGAACAGTTTATACTACACCATGTACAGTTTATGAACGTGTAGTATACCCGTTTCCAGTTAGCACGGCCATAGGGCAGTATCAAACGACATGTCGTATGGTGCAACTTCTTCCCACTTACAAGGGTGAATTTCAACTTGAGTCTGTCAATGGCTATTGGTCTCATATATTCTATTAGGCCGTGACTTAGATATTGGAGCCACAAATGACCGATATCACCACTGAGCAAATCCACGAATTCCTGACTCTCGAAATCCCAGAAAACGACAGCGGTGCCACCACCGCCCGCGGTTACCTTCTCGCGCTTCTTACCGCGGTCTGGAAAGAAGGTGAGTCATTTGACGGCAAACGGCCATTCGGTAATTCCGGCTGGGAAAGAGAGCTGGTGCAGCCGATGATCGCAGCTGGCCTGGTCGCCGGTATCCTCGATGAAGACGGGTACGTTGCCACTGCTGATTATGACGCCGTGGACGAGCTGGTGCTGGCTGCCATCGCTGCTCTGGATGTATCGCGGTTATTTACACCGCAGCTGGAACGTGGTATAATACACTCGTAAGTAAGTGGGTAAAAACAGGAACCGGAAAAGAATGACCCTGACTAAGCAATCACGGTCACTCCAGCCGGATCACGGAAGTAATGGTGGTTACCGTGCGAATTCGCGTCACGCTGAAAATGCTCGTAATCATGGAAATCTTCCTCGAGGATCCAGCTCGCCACTGGTATGGGCTTGAGCTGATTCAGCATACCGGCATCGGGAGTGGTACGCTTTACCCCATATTGTATAAGCTGGAGAAAGCTGGCTGGTTGTTTAGAAGTGTGGAAGATGTCAACCTGAGTATCGTGCGCAGGCCCGCTCGGGTTAACTACTTGGTAACTGAGGCGGGTGAGGTTGCCATTCGAATTTACCTGGCTGAGTTGACACCAATAGCAGCGGAAAATTAAAATGAGCCGGTTTAATGCCTGGAGGCTTTCGTAATGAAAACTAACCTTTCGCCAGCCTCATTTCCACATCCCATCCACTGTGCTGATGCCTGGGCTGATAAAACCGGCAGGCTCCACGACTTCCATGGTAACCTGCATGATCCAGCTTGCAAGTGGTATGGGTGCACCATCTTGTGCCACATCTGGCGGCCGAATGCACCAGGCCGAGAGTGATGAAAGGGAAGTAACATGTCAAATCTCAATGGTTACGAGCTAATCACCACCGAAGATAATAATTCGGTGACTGGTGGCCTGTCACACGCTAATGGTAATTGCATCATGGTTACTCGGCTTGATGATGGTAATTACACGATTGCTGACTCGAAGCTCGGCATCGCATCGCCAGTATGGCCGTTGAGCGCAGACCAGTTTCACCTGTTCGGCCGGCTAGTTGCTCGCTGGCTGAACTTGGTTGATATCGCTGATAAAACCGCTGACCTAGGCGACGGTGCAATACTTACTATCCGACGCAAAGGAAAAGAATACATATTCTCACTTACTGGGCAGTCGGACCTGGTATTTGACGCTGCTGAGTACCGTGCATTCTGTTGGGGTGTCGTGTTCGGGCAATGGCCCGAAGGCCAGCCAGTTAAGCGGCTGGAATTTACCGCGTGAGTAACAGAATGGTAACCTAGTAATGCAAGAGGATCTTGATGAGCTAATGGCTCAGCTGCCGAGCATGACCATCACTGAGTTGCGTAAACGACTCAGACTGGAATATCTGCGTATCGGCGGTGCAACATTCGACACCCGGCTTCTTACCGCGATTAAGGCGCGGATGGCGGAGCTGGGAGAAGTAGAGTAACAACGTGCAGTGTTTTTGATGTGGGTAAAGTTGTTTACACTTCAGTGTCCGTCTGGTATAATGGACACATGGGAATACAGCAATTTGAGCGAAATCACTTCGCAATCCACGATGCTCACCCAGGTGAGTGCTCAGCGTGTGATCGCATCCGTGCGGCACTCACTACCGAGGCACCCGCACCAGTTACTCACCAGCGACAAGTGAAAGCGAAGATCGCCAAGCATAATGACTGAACATGATCATGTAATACACGTTGATAATGGTATTACCACGGTGATCACACTCGCGGTTCCATCCGGAAAAGTCATCGTTACTGATGACCTGCGTCCGGTTTATAGTTGGCGTGATGATGAAGTCGACGATTACAACTCACATCACGGCCAGGCGCAGGCAATTGAGGTAATGGCACGCCAGGGCTGTGCCTACGGCCCGGTGGGGAACAGCTGCCCTGGTTTTTACCGGACCGGTAATGGTACCTATGTCATTGCCAGCCTGCCTTACTCATCTGAGATAGATGATGAGATACGACCAGATGGCTGGGAGCTGCTGGCTACAGTTATTACGGATCTGTGGCGTACAGCATCGCTGACCTCGGAGATTTTGAAAACAAAGGTGGTGACCCCGAGTCAATGGGCTGGTCGGCTACCATCGTGGATGTGGAACCGGGAATGTATCAGTTTACGCACCACACCGGTGAGAGCAATTTCAATGATGATGATGCTGGTATGGTTATCTTCGCGGATATCCGGAGAATTAATGACTGATGCAGTCAACATCGGCATCAACAACCTCGCGTGGATGGCTGCGATCATCGACATGAAAGGGAGGATTACCCGGAAAAACAATAAGATGCGGCGGACACCCCAGGTTGTCTTGCAAGTTGACACGAAAGAACTGCGAGTCGCTCGGCGATTGTGTGCACTTACTGATGTGGCACCAGAAGAGCACGAGGTGACTTCGACATCATTCGCGCGGCGAGGGTGCATCGAGCACTGCCTCGAACCGCACATCCACGTTGACATTGAGCATCCGTGGCAAATGCCAGCCATCACACGCTGGGCACTCACTGGTGCTACCGCTGCGGTGATCCTGCTGAACATCAAGCCGTACATGGTCACATACGGTGACTACCAGGCTGATGTAGATTTGATCATCGAGAATCTGGTGACACGCGGACAAGGCACCGGCATGGTGCGCGCGTCGCTGGACCGGTTGCGACAGCTCGGTTGGGTAATCCCACAGGAGGTTGAAGCGAAGATGGCTACTGGAATTGCCATTTGAACAATAACTCGGTTTCACTCGCTAAAGCACTTTACTATCGTATTTGCCGGCCGCGAAAAATGAAACTTATCATCCGAGATGTTACCTTCGAAGTTCCAGTTGGTTATGATGCTGATCATGCTTCAGATATTAATGAGATTGCTGATGTTATTGCTTTTCATGATGGCAAGCTGATTCTGCGGAATTGTCATGTTAATGGTGCTTTGTCATTCGCAGTTGACTCTCGCAAGAACGTCATGATCATCACCGGCCTGGCAGACACGACGGTGACGTATGAACCGCCAACTGACTATTTACATCACGGTGAGAAGGACTTTCCTGTCGATGGCGCTCTCGTTACCGTCGCACTCCACGGTGACCGTCCCACCGGTGCCGGTGGCCGGTGGCTGAGTGTGACTATCAGCTGAGTTACTGTTTACATCACCGGTTACCGGATGGTATGGTTGAACCATGGACGATTATTTGATCACAATTCGTGTCACCAACCTGAGCCTCGCTGGCAGTGAAGAGGGTAATAGCGCTAGCCCGCCTGGTTACCTCGGCGTGGCCGCACTTGCCGCACGCCGCGCGATAAACGATGCGCTGGGTGGCAGTCCGCTGTCTGTTATCCACCTACCGGAGATTACCAAAACATCATCGCAATAGCTGTGTACACCACGGTGAGAACGTGGTATGATGTACCTACGAACAGGAAGAGGGATGGAGGCAAACGTGAAGATGCTCGCCGCGGCTCACAGTCGCAACCACTTCGAGCGTCCTGGTGACTGCGGTCACAGCGGCTGCGGTCACCGTCATTATGACGAGTGGCGTGGTGCGGGTGGTGCTCGCGCTCGCAGGCGTATCCAGCGCGCTCGCGAAGCCCGCGCTACTCGGCGGGAAATCGCGATTATCTAATGAAATAAAGTAACGCCAGGGACAGGAAACGAGTGAAAGGCAGTGACAGTAATGGAAGTCATAGCGATTGCTGATATGGATGAATTCCTGGTCACCGGAGAGCAGCTCCTTGAGGTGCTGGAGCGTATCCGAAACGAGCGGCCGGAGCTTTTGAAGCTCGGTGTTGTGATGGACGCCCGTGACAACCAAAATAACGGTGAGCCACGTGTTCGTGGACTGGCTGAAGCCTGGAACGGTGTCGTGTTTACCCTGGACTCAGACGAGAGCGGGTATGGCCAGGCTGTTTTGATCTTCGAGGCGATGTTTCTGCCATCACTGCTCAAAAAGTCACAGCAGTAGGATAAGAAACAGTGCGTGGATGGTTACTGGAACGTGCAGGACGGCTGGGCCGAGACGGTACTGCAGTAGGAGACACTGAGAAAGGTGACAACCGTGATCCTGGTTAAGGATAATGAAACTGGTGAAATCCTCGGCGAGTTCATCAAACTCAGCTCATTCGGGGTTCCAGAAGAAGTAACTGGTACTGAAGCCAAACGGATTACCACGGTGAAGATCAGGCACCCGCGGTGGCCCACCCCACTCGAGATTCCGTTTAACAGCATGTGCTTGGCGTGACATGTCATCACGATGAGACTGGTGGCTCAACTCTATCGAGTTGAGCCACCTGCAGCGTTCCGGGTTGTGTTTGGCACTGCGAGTGATGTTGTGGCATATGTCGTTTTGGTCATCTGTGGGTTGCCACTTTCACCAGCTATCCTGGCTGTAATCATCATCGAGTTGGTGCTTGTTTGTAACGTGGTATGGTGATGATCATTGTACCTCGCCTGGAAAGAATTGACAGGCTCGGTCCAGGAAGCAGACAGCACACAGCCACGCCGTGGGCCTATCTCAGGTAGCCACGTGTATCCAGATGTCCATAAAATCACGGTGCTCTCATGGATTTTGCCTGGTCAGAGACTTGTGCTTCATGGTGAAGTTGTTGTTTACACTACGCTGGCTACCTGGTATAATTGAACTATCAGCAGGAAGAGAAACAGAAGTGGAGGTGAACCAATGGGCAATTTGAACAGTCGTGAACTCGTGAACCTACGTGACCGATGTGGTTTGCTCTCGCCACAAGACGCCTGGGAGGTACTTCAGCGTCTGACGTGGCTTAACGTGGGCACGTATGTCATTAACCAGGCGATTGATGACGTGGAAGAGATGAAAGTAACCGGTGTGCTGAAAGATTGAGTAGTTTACATTAGCCTGGTGATATGATAAGATGGTATCACCAGGCAGGAACAGGAATGGAGTGGAAGAGATGAGTGAGACCGAGTCGGACGTCAAGTTCACCAAGTTCTGCGCTGAACTCGAGCGGATTCAGGGTAACGTGTTCCAGTTCATCAGGAACCAGGTCGCGGAAGCCATGATCACGGCCGGTGAGGATGTGGAAAACCAGATATTGCTGGCAACTCGTACTCAGCAGTTCATGTATGGCCTCAACTCACATGCTGGTAAAGAGTATGAGAAATCCATCGTGGAAAGTGGTGTGAGGCCTCACAAGCACTCTTTCCTCTCATGTGAGTGTGGTGGTACACGCTGCTCGTGTGGTGAGCACAGTGAAGGTGACTACTGTTACTACCTCAGCCAGAACGCCAAAGCGATAGAAAATGAGCCGCTGGACTGACATTTTCCAGCGGCTGGTACCTGGTTACCGGTCACCAGGTGTGGTATAGTAGTAAACAACCGGTAACACTACCCGGTACCGTGTCACATCCGGTGACACTCTCACATATTAAGGTCTTTAACACCATGCAACCCAGACAGCGGCGAGCCATCCTATCTGCCGCTCTTGACTTGCCGCCAGGTAAGGAGGTCACGCGAGATACTGTTAAAGCAGCGATCTGGTCTGCCTTCGGTTTCACTGATGACAGTGAAAACCGTGTTTCTCTGGTTTTGGCAGTTGTTGACGCTTACACCGATGCTCGGTCACGCCGTGCCATCCATACCTGGGCTGGACATGAGGTACCACTCCCACCACTCAACGCGGACCTCGCCCAGCACGCTGCGGTCCGTCGCACTCTTACCGCGCTTACTACCTCAGTTAACGGCTACGCTCAGCTGCAAGCTCAACGTCAACTACATCATGGTGTTATTCAGGTGCGCCCAGCGCTTTCTGTGGTACCACTCGCTGAAGAGCACCAGGAAGCGCTTGCTTCACTTATCGAACCAGTGGTACCAGTAGCATCATCACATCGTAAAACTGCCACTAAATTCGATGGTGATGATCTCGCTGATTTCGTGAAGTGGCTGAACTCATCGAAAGATAAAGATGATAATTCACCAATCGGTATTCTTCATCCAGCTAATGCTGAAGATATTGATGATGATGATGAAAACCAGCCTCGTTATGAATGCAATACGTGCGGTGCTCAGAAGAAGGAATATGAGTATTACCGGTCTAAGTCGGTAAAGCGTGGCTTCGATCATCAGTGTAAAGAATGTAAGAATAAGAAAGGTAAGGAGTATCGAGAGAACAAGAAGCAGCGTCAGCTAGTTGAGTCTCTCCAGGAGATGACAAACCAGTCAAATGCAACTGGTGATAAGCCTGATGATATTCATAGTGAAGATCATGGCGTGACGCCGGTAGCAGAGGCATCATGAGAAGCATTGTAAAAGCTTTTAATAGCATTACATTCAGCTGGGGAATGATGCCAGTAACTTCTGCTCCTGTAGCACTACTAAACCAGCCGTTTCATTTCCGACAACGAAAGTCGTGCGTGATAGTGAACTGGAATGAAAAACTAGAGCGTCTCGTTACCGATGATGACAAGAGTGTATCATGATTTATGATGATGACTGGCGAAAGAGTACATTCAGTACCTACGAAAATTGTGTAGAGGTAAGTAGCTGGCGAAAATCATCACGAAGTATTGGCAATGGTGCGTGCGTGGAAATCGGTGAATGGCGGAAAAGCAATCGTTTCATGTTTAACAGTGAGTGCGTTGAGGTGGGCCAGCACCTGGTGATGGAATCAGTTGTCGGCATCCGTGATACTACCGAGGTCACTCACCCGTACCGGATTACTCTCGAGGTACCATCACGAGCCTGGCACCAGTTTGCCACGCAGCTGAAGAGTGGCTGGCAACCGCAGTAATACTACTGTTTTAACTAGCATACAAATCAACACAAGTAATAATGCGAATTATGGAGAACACCATGATTACACGCGGTGAAGCTGGTAATGGTCCGGACACGGCGAACGGTAATAAGCTACCGGTGTTCATGCGATTGAACTGGGAGATGCAATTCGCCCAGGTAGGTATTACCGTTTGGGACCTTGTATAACACGGCTGGCTGGTTCCTGGTATAATAACCAGGTAAGTGTAGCCAACGCCAAATGGGGAAGAGACGAAACTGACATGATGGAAGATGGCTGGCGGAAGAGCGCGTTTAGTGAAACTGCTAACTGCATCGAGGCAAATGTCTGGCGGAAGAGCACGTTCAGTGTTGCCGGTAACTGCATTGAGACAGGTAGCTGGCGGAAAACCACCTACAGTGAGCCTGGTACATGCGTGGAAATCGGTGCTGGTACTACCGTCGGCGTCCGCGATACCAAAGAGAAGCACCTCGGTGAGCGTCGTACCATTCTCGAGTTTTCGCCCGATGTTTGGCACGCGTTTACCGCATCTCTTAAGTAATCGATAACAAATAATAACAGCGTGAAGTAGGTAACACCACTCACATTCATAATTCAATGGCGACATGAATGTGAGTGGTGTTATTTTTAGTACCTTAACGTAAAGGAATGTGAAAAATAAGGTGAAACGGTTTATGATTCCACGCATTGCTCACTGTGAAAGCGGTGCATTAGCCTGCCGTCAGGACGTGCTATCACAGATGAGGAAAAAGATGCTGTCCTGATGGCTATTGGTGATGCCTGGAAACAACAACCTACCATGCGCCTCGGCCAGTTTATCAGTAACGTAATCCACAGCATGTATGCGAGTAACAACTGTGGTTACACCGCTAGCCAGCGTACCATTACAGGCTTGGCGTTCATCGAGGACGGTGACCTGGCGCATAACCTGCTGCTATGGGCTGCTACCAGGCAAACAGTAAAAACCGAGCCAACAGGAATGAACCGAGAGGAAGTAGGAACAGAATGAGTCACGGTGACGTGGAAAGCAGGGGACCAGCAATCTTCGAGAGGATTACGGTAAACCTAGTTGAGCGAGCGTCTCGGTCGCTTGAACTTACTGCGTCACTTACTGATCTTTCCAAGACTGATGTTGTTAACCGAGCGCTGCAGTTGTACGCTTACCTCGAGTTTGAGGAGTCCATCGGTAACCAGGTCCTTATCCGCGAGGCAAGTAATGGCACCACGTCAAGGTTTGTTTTCTCAGATAAACCAGACGGTGAACCGGGTAAAAAACCTGAGTAGTGAGGTGAATCATCAACTCAACATACCACGCTAAAAGTGCGGCACGGAAATGGGGCGGGCACTGGGAGCAATACGCTCCTGTAGAGGAATTCCTTGATAGTAGTAAACAGTACCTCGGCGATATACGCCACCGCGCTCTTTACCATCATACCGCAGGTATTTTCTTGTGTCGAAAGGTGTTCGGTGAGGTTCTTAAGGTACAGCGTGACAATACCATTGTCGAGGTACCAGTCCGCCTTATCGCGGAACAGCACATTATTGAAGACCTAGGCTGGATTCCGTCACCACTCGATTACTGGTCCGACCTTCCAATCAGTCCGTGGATGAGTGGTGCTAAACTTAGAGAAGAGCCACTAACCACGCTCGGCTTGCGTGTACCAGGACCAGATGTAAGTGACTGGGTTAGCCCAGAAGATGCGGTGTATGACCGATGATGAATGACCTCTTTCACCTGGTAAGGATGGCACTAACATTCGGCCGCATTGAACGCGGTGTATCTCACCCTGATGGTAAACCGGAGACGGACACTGACCATTCCATTTCACTCTCGTGGGCGGCGTGTTCTCTCGCGGAAAAACGGTACCCACAGCTGGATTGTGGTCTTATCGCCCAGTTTGCGGTTGTCCACGATGCACCTGAGGTTTATGCTGGTGATACTTATGCGGTAACGGTAACTGAAGCCACTAAGGCAATACAGCGTGAACGTGAAAGTGCTGCTATTAAGCGGATAGGTCATGAGTTGCCGGAGCTGCCGTGGCTGGTTGTAATGATGACTCGATATGAGTCACAGCAAGACCCAGAGGCGCGGTTTGTTCGAGCTGTGGATAAGCTCATACCGAAGATCGTGCTGCGAATTGAAGGTGATGTTCGTGCTCGCCTCCTGCTTCACAACGTGGATAAGCAAACTGCGATTAAATTTCGGCAACGAGAAATCAAAGAAATGAACGCATACGCGGTTGATTTCCCGGAAATCCTGGAACTGCGTGATGAACTGAATGCGATGCTTGACCTTGACTGTGAATATGGAAATGACCAGCCTACTTCATTTACTACTAAAACAGGAAGAATACTCACTGACCAGGATCTGGAAACGCTGGCAGACGAGGCAGAATGTGGTTATGATTTTAGTGAACTAAAAGGAAAGAAGATGAATTGACTATCATCATGAACCAGCCACTACCACAACCGGAATGGCAGAAAGACCACGCTCGTCGTTACCTGGAAGCTAGGTACGGCAAAAGTGTGTGGTTCCGAGCACCGGAAACGTTTTCTAATGTAATGGAACGGTGGATCTGGGCTGCCGCCGGTGATCTGCCGGTTATGGCAGAAGAATGTATTACTAATATCGAAAGTCATCTCAATGGAACCGAAGAGGAATAAGAAAATGGCATCAACAATATCTGAACCACATTGTGCTAAGTACACCATCGAGGTAACGGTGGAGGAAAAAGAAGGTGGCCGATTGCCAAGCCCAGGCGAGATGGTAGACGCTCTCGCTGATCAGATCTATGATAACACGAAGCACGATGTTGAGCTACCGTGGCAGGTTGTTGAGATCGATGAGATTACGCCATCATCATCACTACCATTTACTGGTATTCAGATTGGTGATCACAGTAACCAGGTCAATACCTTCTTCGAGCGGTAAGGTACCAGTACGTGTTCCACGTTCCACAGTGGTATGAAGATCCCACTCACCCATCTTACTGGACAAACGGTGCTATCATCCGCCGTGTGTTCTGGCGTCATCCACTCTTCTTCACCGTTATCGCTGGTGTAATTGCGGCAGCTGTGGTGATCGTAGCTGTTACAGTGATTATGTAGCCGGTAAAGCTGGTATCTGAACATGTAAACGTGATATAATCCAAGGAGAGGACGGAAAATGATCGCACAGCAGAAGAATTTCCTCGGCATCCCAGTGAAGGGCAACATCCAGTCCGTTGATAAACGAGTTCCACAACTTCCCATTGAAGATCTGGCACTTCTCATGCAGGTAGTTCTTGATGACCCGACGGTTACCTGGTTCGGGTGGACTCAGTATACACCTTACTTTAATGATGGTGAACCGTGTATCTTCAGTGTTCACAGTGGCCTTGCTGTCGGGGTACAAGATCCATCAGCATCACCAGTTGTAACGAATAAAGATGGATTTGGCGCACTTACTCAAGAATCAGATGACGATGATGATGATGATAATGACGATGAAGAATATGATGATGCCAGTGAAGGTGTTGAGTACAACGAGTTCCTCGGTAAACGCATTAGTTCATATGACAGTGAAGTAAAAGATTACCCGGCTGGTGCGTACCTCGGGCCAGATGAGGCGCGTTACGACCGGTGTCTGGTACTTGAGAAAGCGATTACTTCCGGTGCGTTTGATAGCGTTCTCCTCGAGCATTTTGGTGATCACTGCACAGTCCGTGTTACCCGGAATGGTATAAAAGTAATGGAGTATTCACATGATTAACGATAAAGGTGCTAGCATTGGTAATGGCAGCAACATGGTTAATGGACTGCAATCACCACTCTGGCTCCGTGACTGGCAGTATGCCGAGGTTCGCTGGGGGCAGGTCACCTTCTGGGACTTGGTATAGTAACGCGCAACAAAAGACAGAAAGAAAAAATCATGCCAGAAGTCAATGAACGTAGCCAGACCAACGGCCAGGGCAATAGCTTTGCCAACGGCAGCCAGTTTCCGTGCTGGGTTGGCTGGGAATTCCTGGAGTTCGTTATCGAGACGAAGACCAGCATCTACACTCTGGGCCTGTCGTGACTAACATGAGACGCGCCAGCACCAGCTAGCAGGATATGGAGAAGAACGTAAGTGCGTGAGGTAACACCTGAGGTGCGCCTGGTATCGCGACCAAACCCAGACCAGGATGAGCTAGCTGATTACTTTGAATCAGTTCATGCGCAAGAGTGGGCTGAGAAAATGGATAACCCCAACTTCGACGCAAACGCTCAAGATCTCATCGAGGTGGCTGGCCGGTTGTGTTACCGGTCCTGGGAACCAGGCCTGAACCCCAACGTTACCAGGATTCGTACTGACCAGGCTCGTTACCTCGAGAACATCCTCAGCAGTGAACACGGCAGTGTCCTCGAGCACGCTAACTTCACGTTCATCTTCCATAATGTCAGTCGTGTTCTTACTCACGAACTGGTACGACATCGAGCGGGCTGCGCTGTATCGCAAGAGTCGATGCGGTTTGTCCGGCTCGATGAGATTCCATTCTGGTTTCCGGAGTGGATACGCGATGATGATGAGGTGATGACTCGTTCACATCACGTACTCGATGTTCTAGAACGACATCAAAAGTGGATGAGCGAGCACTTCCACCTCGATGATGATGGTATACCATTCCAGGAGAAGAAGCACAAGACCAGCTTCATGCGCCGGTTCGCACCTGAAGGTGTGGCGACAGATATCATGTGGACCGCGAACTTGCGCACACTCCGGCACGTTATCGAGCTGCGGACTAATCTCGGTGCCGAGGAAGAAATCAAACTAGTGTTCCAGATGATCGGTAAGATCATGAAGAGTGAGACGCCGGCACTCTTTGAAGACTTCACCCAAACGGATGAAGGTGGCTGGGTACCCGCGTGGCGGAAGGTGTAGTGAGTGGTACCGCGGTTGATTGTGTGATATACTGACTACAAGCACAAAACAGGAAAAGGAATGGAGTCAGATCATGTTTCACATGGTGCTTATCTTCGAGATCGTCACCGTCGCTGGCCTTATGTTCACGCTTACATATGAGCGGCTTACTCGGTGGTAGTTACATCAATCCCACTGTGGGTAACACAACTGCAAGCGCAGCTGGTTAATCAAACCGGTGTTGAGGTAACCGTCTCTCAGACCCACCTAGAGCACTGGGTTCTACGACTGTCGAATCATCGCGTTCAACTCGAGTCACGTCATGAGGGACCGGATGGTAAGGGTGCAGGTGCCACAGTCACAGTTGACGGCACCGAGTATCCATTTAAGTATGGTCCTGATGAGTTCATGGACATCTGGAATCACCCAGAAATGGCTCACGGCGCTCTCATACCAGTGCCATCACCATATGGCGCAGGACCGGTACCAGCTAACATCCAGCATATGATCGGAATCTTGCGAGCTAAGGTTGATGCACCAGTCGCAACTGGCTTCGATGGTAAGCGGTGGATCGTGGGTATCGGTGCGGATGATGATACGACTGGTATCCGGATTTTCTTCATAAAGCATGCTAAGAAATGGGTGATGACCCACCGCCGCCCCATCCAGCTGGTTTTTGATGGTCAGGACTTGTCTGATGAATGCGGTAATGATCTGAGTGCCGCGATGTGGTTGCTCACAGTCGGTAGTGGTGATACTGGTGAACCAGGTGGCTCACCGGTTAACCAAGCATCAGCACGTGGTAACAATGGGGTACAGGTCCGGCGAGCGAATGTTATCCGAGTGTGATGAGTGAGCGACGGAAAGATCCTAACTGGCAATGGCTACGAGCTGCGTTGTCGAGCATACACGATATCGTTGACAGTGATGAGGAAGAAGTTCTTTCGCTTGGCGTTATGACAACAGATAAAAACGGAATACTGCTTATGTATGGTATAAACGTGTACCATCCCAGCGTATTCAAACGAATCATGACTGATGAACAAACATTTGCTCGGGCTGTGCAAGATACCACCGTAAGTCTGGATGTGGAATCATGAATGATCCAGAACACGTTATCATCATGGGTGACGTTCACGGTAATTACTTGTGGGTGTCATCGCAACTTAAGATCATGCGTGATATGCTGCCGAATGAGGATCCACTTATTGTTCTCCAGCTTGGTGACTGGGGTTGGTGGCCGCAAAGCTCGTTTTCAGCGCAGATGGCTAAGATAGCGAATGATCTGAACATGCGGATCTGGGTAACTCCCGGTAACCATGAAGATTACTCACAGGTTTACTCGTCATTTTGGCGGTCTAATGATCCAGCGAGTCATCATTCTCCTGTTGTAGCACTTGATCGTGGTACTCGTTGGCGATGGCATGATCGAATGTGGCTGAGTGTTGGTGGAGCGGTATCACCAGATCGAGACCACCGGATTCCAGGTGTTAGCTGGTGGCCTGAAGAAGAACTGCAAAGTAGTGAAGTTGACCTTATCATCGCTGCTGGGCCAGCTGACGTGCTGCTAACTCACGATGTGGGGTTGGCAGTACCGCTGCCACTGGGACCATGGCCACTGAACTGGGGTGAGAAGACTTACCGGTCTTGCCAGAATCATCGTCAGCTAATTCAACTACTTGCTGATGATGTTAAGCCGCAGTGGTGGTACCACGGTCACATGCACCTCTCAAAGCAACAAACCGTGAATATGCCTCATGGTGAGGTGGAAGTCACCAGTCTTGACATGGATGGTGAATCTAAGAACTGGGGTATACTAAATACTAAAACCATGAAATTCGAGTCATGGAATGACGCGAGCCGGGACCAAGACTGGGACCGTGTTATCAAAAACTGAAAAAATAAAAATAAAAGGGGAGTAAAAATGGATTTCAGTGATGCACTACGTGAAATGAAATGTGGTAAGAGAGTACGACGTTTGGCATGGGGCGGTGAAGAATCTCTTCGTGGTGCACACATGAAAATTATACCACTTCCTGCACCGTTTGAACCGCAGATCATGGTGGGTTATGCGAATAGTGATGTGATTCGCTCGTTTACCGGTTCACACTGGGACTTGCTGGCTGATGACTGGATTACTTACCCTTAATGAAACATTGCGGTGAATGCGGTGAACCACTCGAGCAGGATGCTGTTGGTGTTATCAGACACTTGAGCTGGTATGGTGGTGTGATACCGGACTGGTTTGATTCACGATACTGTGTGGCAAGTTCAACTAATGGACGACCTGATTCAGGTTATGATGATCATCTTCTAGCACTAGAGTGTAATGATCCGTCTTGTCTGGATGATGAAATTATCCAGTTTCTCATCCGTGAAGAATAGGAATAAACGAAAGAAATGGAATGAAATGACGAAGAAAAATGACCCTGATGAACTGGTTGTTCATCGCCAGACATCATCAGACCTCGTGCAACTTCTTAAGCAACGAGCACCACGCACCGCGCTTACCATCGCAGCGATGCAAGCTGCTCGTCCGTTGTACCAGCGTGGTAAAACCTGGGTTGATGCGAAAACATCATACACCATCGCAGTTCACGGCGATGATATGGTGTATGACGCGGTTCATGAGTGGGTTCTCACTCTCGTTCCATCAAAAGAGCAGCGGTCGCTGGTTGCATATACCACCAGAAAACCACGCAATGGAAAGTGGGGGAATGAGATCAGCCTGCAGTATGATGGCAGGCAGGATTGCCTTATCAAACTTGGCACCCACTCAATTCGCGTGTCTATCACCGAGGGTCGTTTCGAGACTGAGGGCCAGGAAGGTGGTACCTACAAACCACCGGAGCTTCAGCTCATCGCACGGTCTGCAGCTGGTAGAGACGCCATCATCGCCAGACTCGGCGAACTAGCTCTTTCACTCGATGACCAGGACCGCCGCCCGTCGGTGAAGATGTATGGTGAGTGGGGCTGGGATACCATCAGTGATGCTCCTGTTCGCCCCCTTGAGTCTGTGATCCTACCACCAGGGCAAATGGACCGTCTTATCGGTGATATGCAGCGCTTCCTCGATGCGGAAGCTGCGTACGTCCGCCGTGGTATACCGTACCATCGTGGCTACCTCTTCACTGGTCCACCACGTACTGGTAAGACATCAGTGGCTCGGGCACTAGCTGGGTACTTCGGTATGGACTTGTGGTACATGCCACTTGGTGACGTCCGGAAAGACGGTGACTTGTTGAAACGAATTACACAGGTTCCACCGCGATCTGTACTTCTCCTCGAGGATCTGGATGTATTCCACGCTGCTACTATCCGTGATGAGGAGCAAGGTGGCCGCGCGACACTTGCTGGTTTGCTGAATGCTACCGATGGTGCAGCAACACCTCACGGCCTCATTACCATCATGACCAGTAATGAACCAGAAAAACTGGATTCAGCACTCACTCAGCCAGGACGCGTGGACTTGCTGGAGCATTTTGAGCTGTGTAACAGTAAACAAGCTGCTGGTATCGTTAGTTATTATTATGATGGTGTAGATGTTCCATCTGATCCTGGTCTCGATGGTATTTCACCAGCTGAGGTGGTAGAGGCGTGCAAGCGTCATGACCTTTGGTACGATGCGGTTAATTATCTCCTGGAAAACGTTCCCGTGTAGGTTGTACATCACCAGTACCAGATGGTATAGTGATTTTATGACCGTGATCTTGGAGCCGAGTTGTCGTCAACGGCTTCGTGAGGCGGTAACAGCTGCTGCAGGTGATTACCGGCATATCGGAATTGCCATATCAAGCCAACCAAGTCAGCTCCCTTCGTGGGGTTCATCTGGTAAACCAGGATCTAAGCCGCCGTGGTTCGCCTCGGCGGCTTACTTGTTCCTGGAGCTTCATCATGATGTTCGTCTTGAAGAACGACGTTTCCGTATTCACCTGTCGCTTCCCATTCGCGAACGTGGTGGTAGTGATGCGAATACGTTTAAAGCACTCTCCATGATTACATCACTTGCGGAAGCAGCTGGTACCGAACCAGCTGCTTCTGCTGCTTCCTGGCTAGAAAGATGGCACGCGCGAGCTGCTCGCGTTCTCGGTGAAGCAAGCCCGGTGCTTCACCTACCACGACAACCTGGTGAAAGAGAAAGGCCGTGTCCATTTTGTCATTGCCTTACTCTCCGGTTCTGGTCTCTCGAGGGACGGGTACGGTGCATCAACCCGACGTGCCGAGATGATGAGGGACGGCGGCCAGCAGCTGTTATCGAGTACAGTGGGTTTACTGGTAACCTCGAGCTTCGCTGGCAAGATCAAATCTGCGGGCTACCAGCGCTACAGGTGGCAGTAGCGTGAAATATGAGACAGTGATTCGCGTTAATAATTACTTCACCATGATAGCTACTGTGGTTGCTATTGGTACGTTGGTGTACTGGTGTGTAAGATGGTAAAACTAACGCAATCCATGGTAAAGCAACGTGAGGCACGCCGGGTGGCAAAGTTGCTTCGCCAGATCAGTAGTGGTAAGATCACACTGAATCAAGCGAGACAACGCATCGGGTTGCAGCAGATTCCACTTCTTGATGAGGTAGTGGTAACTAAATCGAATGATGTATTATTTCGATTAATTACTTCATCTTGATGATACATAATAAAGTAAGACAACGATGGGAGAAAGTGATATGTCAGTTCAGGTCCTAAAGCACAATGAAGTCGCTCTCGTCCAGGTACCAGCCAGCTGGACGATTCGTGATATCCGCCTCGAGCAGTCTCGAGTACACCGCTGGACGCTGAAAAATGAGATTCCAGCTAAGGTCATCATCGTCGGTGGTGGCGAGGAGTCTAATGGGTTCAGCACGATCCAGGAGCTGTCAGACGCGAACAACGCTGATCGTGAACCAGCCATCGCTGGCTGACTAGCCGCCGGCTATAAAAACCCCGCGATGCTAGAACGAGAATGTCGAGTTGATGTGTACCGTAATGCTAATGATACCATTGGTGTTAAGGTTCTTCACCTGTCAACAGGATTCGTGGGAACGGGTACTGGTTATGGTGTTATTCCAGCCAAGCTGATGGCACTCGACACGCTCGGATATTGGCTCACCGGGGTAGAACACGGCCACAGGCATGACTGCTGGTAGCATCTGGTATGGCAAAGTCATCGAGGTAAATGATGATGAACTGACGCTTGACCTCACGCGTGATGATGATGAAATGTGTTTGACCGCGGAGGTCAGCGTCAGTCGCTGGAACTTGTAAGATGCTCAAATCGGTGACATCATTAAGCTTAACACGGTGCAAAATACGGTTCAGAAACTGGATCTTGGCGTGTGGACGCAAGCGGAAGTTGATAATATTAAGGCGAGAGCACGAGAACAATTCACTCGACTTCAGCAGCTGATGGATTAAGCGTGATTACGTATATTATCGGCGGTCACGGTAGTGGTAAGACATACGCTGCAGTTCACTGGCTGCTGGAGAAACCAGATGAACGTGTTATCCTTACCACCAGTAAACTTCGTGCCCGTGAAATCTGCCAGCAGTATGGTTTGACTACCGACCAGGTGATATCAGCACAAGGTAAGTTGAAGGTGCCGCATATTCTTACCAGTGTTCGCCACGCTGAAAAAGAACTGGCCATTGATGACCTAGATGAATTTCTGCGACGAGCGTTCACGTTGCCGGTAGCAGTGGCTACTTCTAACGGAGAAATTAGTGATTCATCGTGACTGATGAAGAACTACGTGACGCGCTTGATGGCCTTTACGCGTATGATGATGGTGCGGTAGATTCTGGTATACACGATGAGCGGCTTCGTGCTAAGTGCATTACGCATCTGAAAACCTGGTCGGTTGGTAAGTGTGAGTTTATGCCACGTCTTGAGGTATCACGCCTGGTACGTGAGATGTGGCTGAGTGAAGAAGCACTTGAACAGGGTTACGGTATCGATAGTGCGATTAAGTTTACCCGGTGGCTGTGTGAGCAAGCTGGGTGGGGTGAACCGTGATAGGTAATACAACTGATGATGGGAAGCAACGTGAGTACGGCAACAATCGAAGAAACTGATACTGAAGCTGCTGCTGTTAGCAGTAGTGGTAGTGGTAAAAAGCGCGGTTACGCAACCCGCGACTTGCCAGTGGTTGAGGATGATGACGCTCGGTACTGGTCGGTATCAGATGCTGTCCGCCTCCTGGATCCACCAGGACTCGATGAGCTGTGGTTCCGCCAGTTGCTGCACCTGGTTAACATGCAACCGGTAGCCAAGAAATCTGGTGGTTCACGGCGGCGTCACGTCCGGGTTTACGATGCCGGTAAACTGGCGCAAGCGTATACCGCGGTAGCTGGTGTCCTTGAGGTAGTATGAGGCAGATCGCTCCACGACCTGATAGTCTCTATGACTTGGTGGAACGACTTATCTACCGTCCTGGCTGGCGGTTTTCGCTTACCGACATCGACCGCGGTCAGGGTAGTGAAGGTTTGACACTTATCATTACCACGCTTGGCTACAACTCATATCACGTGGATGATGGTGAATCATACCGGGTTAACCACTACATGATTGTACCAGCTGCTTCTTATGATGACCGGTCCTGGCTGCGATGGCTCTTCGAGCAGTGTGCACTCGTGGACCGGCACGAAGCCATGGAATTCTTCGCATTGAAAACCGATGATGACGTTACTCGGCCATACGCACCGAGTCACGGCCCAGGAAATGATCCATACCTGGTGCGCGAAGTGGGAACCGATGTTGACCAGCGTACCTCATTTCGTGGAGAGGTAAACCAGTCATGACTGTTGAAAATCTTAGGGCCTCACTTGCTGGTTTTTCATCAGACTTGGAAGTTTTCCTTACCAATGGCGACCTGCCTAATACACCAGTTATATCTGTGACACTTCAAGCGGCAGATTACGGGCAGATGGTATTGATCTCCAGGTAAAGGTAACGTGGTGGATGACCAGGAAGCATATGATTTTTACAGCAACCCAGCAAACAGATTGACTGCTGGACCTGGCGTCAAACGAGCTGGGCAACCACAAGTTGACATGAATCGTATTCGCTTTACAACTGAAGTTATTGAAGCGGTAAAGCGGCGTGCATCCGATGATGGCACTACGGTTGGTAGCTGGATCCGACGTGTTGTCAGCCGTGAGCTGGATTCACCACGAGATCAAGCACTGCAAACGTTCATGTGCCCTCATCTGACTGTTTCCGGTG
>Ga0209139_10000122_pt1 | contig 23069 bp, 18 predicted proteins | sample BogFormECP14_OM3_FD_188246 | JGI IMG/M metagenome (GOLD analysis project Ga0209139, IMG submission 188246) | Bog forest soil microbial communities from Calvert Island, British Columbia, Canada - ECP14_OM3 (SPAdes) (version 2) | ecosystem: Environmental > Aquatic > Freshwater > Wetlands > Bog ...
TGGTGAAATACCCAACGTCCTCAAACGCGGTGGACGCGCTCTATTGGCTCGGGCGCAGCGCCGAGCGCAGCGGAAATCCCGGCCATGCCCGCGCCTACTACAACAAAGCCGTCGCGCGTTTTCCGCAAACCTATTTCGCGCACGCCGCCGCCGCACGTCTCGGGAAAATGCCCGCCGGCGATGAAGACGCGCCGGAGTTCCTCGCAAAAATTCCCCCGCCTCCCGCTCTACGCGCTTTCGACGAGCCGATTCTTGCGCTCGTAGCAGACCGCTGGGCGCGCGCGCAGGCGCTGCGTAGCATCGCGTTCGATAGTTCCGCGGAACTCGAGTTGAAGGCTGCTTACTTCGCCACCTACTCTCCGCGCTTTTTACTCGAAGCCGCGCAGACCGCGTTCGATCAGGGACATTTCGGAACCGGCATGGCCTATGGCCGCCTCATCGTCCCGAACTTTGACTCGCGCAGAATCGAAGATGTTCCTGCCATTGTGTGGAAGACGCTTTACCCGCTGCCGTATGAAGCCGCGTTGCGCCGCGAAGCCGCACGCAATAATTTTGATCCCATGCTCGCCGCGGGATTGATTCGCCAGGAGTCCACATTTCAAGCCGACGCCGTCTCGCATGCCAACGCTATCGGACTGATGCAAGTGCTGCCGAAAACCGGGAAAATCCTGGCCAGGCAGCTCAAGGTGAAATACACCAAAGACAAATTATTCCAGCCAGACTACAACCTGCAACTTGGCATGGTCTATATCGCGGAGCTGTTGCGCGCCACCGGCGCTCCGGAATACGCCGCCGCCGCGTACAACGCCGGCGAAGACCGCATCGCGCTCTGGAAATCCGAACGCAATTACGAAGAGATTCCCGAACTCGTCGAGTCCATTCCTTTCACCGAAACGCGCGAATACGTTCAAGTAGTTCTGCGCAACGCCGAAGTCTACCGCGCCGTCTACGGCACCGGCACCGCCGGCCAGCAAATCTCCGCCAGCCGCAGCCGCTAAGCCTTCGGCCGCCAGACCCGTTGCCTGGGCCAGTTTTTGCGCCTATCATCTGAAGTAGCTGCTCTTTTGTGCGCTCGTTCATCCATTCGGCGCGAAGCGATTTTAGGCCGAGAAAGGCGAGGCGGAATGGACAAGCCCAGTATCGTTATACCTGCGGATGCCGAAATGCTCCGCGCTTACGAAGCCGCGACACCTGAGGAAAGGTGCAGAATGCAAGCAATGCTGCGGTTGTGGCTTCGCGAACTTGCTGCGGCAGAGCCTCGTTCGCTAGAGCAGATAATGGATGAGGTTGCCGCCAAAGCCAAGGCACAAGGGATGACCCCCGAAGTCTTGGAATCCATTCTCAAAGGCGAATGATTGCGTTGCGTCTTTGATACCAACGTTCTTGTAAGCGCTCTTATTTTCCCCGACGCAAACTCCGGTAAAGCGCTTCAGTTGGCTCGCCGCGAGGGCCGCCTGTTTTTTTCCTTTCAGACCGCGATGGAATTGCGAGAGGTTCTGAATCGCACGCGATTTCGAAAATACTTCACCGTCGAGGATACTGCGGCCTTTCTCGGTCAATTGATGGAAGGCGTCGATTGGATCGAGCCAGAGATCCGGCTTAGGGTGTGTCGCGATCCCAAGGACGATAAATTTCTTGAGCTCGCTCTGAGCGCCAAGGCTACGCACATCGTCACCGGAGATCTCGATTTGTTGGTTCTCGATCCTTACGAGAGTGTCCGCATTGTCTCACCGCGAGACTTTCTCCAGCAGCCGTAGCCGTTAGACATGAAGTGTTCATGTTCCGTACGAAGTCCTGTTGCGATGGACGCCTGCCCTGATGGCCAGCCGTACAAAACAAAGCACATAGCGACGTACTGGAGCGGGTTGGCTATTGCTTCCGGCTTGCCATGGAACGTACACTACGTCTCACTGGGAGCGGGACGTTTCAGTTTGGAACATTTGCTGAGCGACGCGTTCCCCGTAAGTTGCATCGAATCAATCTCGTGCTCGTTGTTCGGGTTTGGACGAGCAGATGCACTAGATAAGTCTCGTAGCGGTTCAAGCTACCGGGCTCAACGGCCGAAGAACAAAGTATGCGATTCGTCGTTGACCTGCGCCAGGAGAACAGGCAATACTTCCCGGCCCGAGATGTGCGCTGCACCGCATTCGCGCCGTCTTTATCAGGCGGCTCGATCCAAATGCAAGTTTTTGCGCAAGTTTGAGCAAGTCGAGGTGTAAATGGTAAGTCGGCAACTGGGAAAAGCAGCGCTCTCCATCATTCTTTCGGCTCTCTGTGTCGCGCCTCTTCCGGCCGCGCCTGGAGCCACGGCTGCAGCTGCTACGCCGGTGAAACACAAGACGTATGCCTCGCGTTACGGTGTCCCCACCTTCGCTAAGTCCGGCGGCGACGATATGACCACCTTCGACGATCCCGAGGTGCGCGCCGCGCTGGTTGAAGGACTCGGCAAATATAACGGCGCGGTCGTGGCCGTGAATCCCAACACCGGCAGAATCCTCTCCGTAGTGAATCAGAAGATTGCCTTTGGCGAAGGCTACATTCCGTGCTCCACGATCAAACCGACGATTGCGCTTGCCGCGCTCGAAGAAAACGTGATCACGCGCGACACCATGCTGAAGGTCAGCCGCCGCAAGTACATGAACTTGACGGAAGCGATGGCGCACTCCAACAACGTATTTTTTGAAGAACTGGGCCGGCGCATGGGCTACGACACGGTGGCGAAGTATGCGCGACTCGTGGGCCTTGGCGAACTGGCAGGTTACAACTTGCCGGAAGAGCATCCTGGCGCGTTTCCTTCGGCGCCGCCCGCGTTTGGCGGCATTGCGCGCATGTCCAGCTTTGGCGAAGGCATTCAGATGACGCCCTTGCAGTTGGTTTCCTTGGCCGCTGCGTTCGCCAATGGCGGAACGCTTTATTATTTGCAATATCCGCGCACGCAAGAAGAAGTCGAAAATTTCCAGCCGCGCGTAAAGCGGGATCTGAATATCGGGCCGATTCTGCCAGAGATTCGCGAAGGCATGCTCGCAGCGGTGCTCTACGGCACGGCGAAGTCCAGCTTTGATCGCGACGGAGACGAGACTTCCCTGGGCAAGACGGGCACCTGCGACGACCACGTTACGCCATCGCGGCTCGGCTGGTACGTGACCTACGCCGATGAGCTGCACCCCAAGATCGCCATTGCCGTGCTGCTGCGCGGGAACACGCGCCGCGTAAAAGGTCCGACAGCAGCAGAAGTAGCCGGCCGAATTTATCGCAAGCTGCGCGAAGAAAACTACTTCGCAAATCCGGCGCCGGTGACGGCACTAGCTTCGGGTTTGCCTCCGGTTGCGGGAGCGGCGAGCTTAGTCGGCACGGGGCATAAGTAGCGGTCCGTCTTCTCTCTGCCACCCATCTTTGGGCGGGGCGGCTCGCGTTCGACATCTCTCCTTGGGTAAATCCTCCGGTTTATTCTCCTTTTGCAGGATCATCCTGTCATTCGGCGTTGGTCACCCCCCCCACTCCCCCCCGGGTTTTTGGAAAGTGTGTGATTATAAAGGGACTTAAAGTTCCTTTGTTTTCATACACTTTTGCAAGTGTTCATTCTGCTTGAGTTAGCAGTCCTCTATGTTGCACCTCTAGTTACTACAAAAGAAAAGCCGGTCCTTGTTCCCAGCACTGGGCGCCTTGAGATGGTCTGGCGACACTTCTAATCATCTTTCTATGGTAACACGTAAGGGACGTACTTGTCAAGGTATATTTAAGGTATATTTCGCCCGACGTCGTGGGAGCGAAAGATAAAGGATTTTACGCAGAGGGGTGCAGAGACACAGAGGTCGCGGAGAGTTCGAGTTTCGAATGGGCTTGACCGTCGATTGCGGAGATACGGCGGCTGGGAACGGCTACACTGGTGAGCTGCTACCAGGATCGTCCTGAAAGGACCCTATGAACTTGCTGCACATTGTTTCGTCACCGCGCAAAGAGCGCTCCGCTTCCATCGAGGTGGCCAATGCGTTTATTGGGGCGTGGAAGAGGAAGCATCCGGAGGGGCAGATCGATACGCTGAACGTTTGGGAGACGGAGCTTTTGCCGTTTGATAAGGCGGCGCTGGACGCGAAGTATGCCGGCCTGGAAGGGAAGAAGCGCACCGCGGAACAAGAGGCTGCCTGGAAGCAGATCAAGGAGTTGGCCAATCGCTTTCACGCCGCCGAAATACTGCTGTTCAGCGTGCCGATGTGGAACTTCGGTCTACCATATCGTTTGAAGCATTTGATCGACATCATCTCCCAGAAGGATGTGCTGTTTACTTTCGACGAACGCGGTCTGCTGGGGCTGCTTAACGGGCGCCAAATGGTGGTGATCGCCGCGCGCGGCGCAACGGTAGGTGACAACGATGCCTTCAAAGACCACCAGGTGGAGTATCTCGCCACCTGGGCGCACATGGTGGGAATCCCAGAACCTCATGCCATCGTGATGGAAAGAACGCTTTTCGGTCCGGAGGCGGATGCGGCGGCGCGGGCTGAGGCGCGCGGGAAGGCTGTGGAGTTGGCGGGAAAGCTCGACTAGGAGTTTAGGTTTTCGGGGATGGAACTACCCCTCCGTGCTGGCACCAGACTGCTTCTAACACGCGGTCTAATTTTGCGATGGTTCTCTGTAATTCCGTCTGGCCTACGGGGTGCGGAGCGAACTTCCGGTGCATTTGTTTTGAGTGGTGGGTGTCTTACTTAAATTATAAAATGCGCGGCGATAGGGTCAAATGGAGGGACTTGGAATGCGCAATCGGGTAGCGAACTTCGCTATCCGCAAGAGATGAAGGAATGCGACGGAATTGGAGAAGAGCATCGGTTTCTGCTGGATGCGCTTGTTATGGAAATGCGCCATGCGCGGTTCCAGTGGAACCGCCCCTCAGTTAACGCAGCACATCCCTAAAAAGAGATTCAGGGACTTTTCGTTCTGCGAGGTTGTCATTTTATTTTTGGTGGGCAGTTATTCACTCCGCCTCCGGCGCTTGATCCTGATAAAGAGCGGGGATTTTTCCCTGGCTGATTTGCGGTTAGGTCGACTAACGAATCGGCGGGACCCTTCGTGCCTCTGATTGAACTGAAGTCCGGCGCCTACACAGGGACTGGAACTTGTGGTTTGGCGCCCTTGATCAGCAGCCACAGCATGAAGGCTATCTCGCCGAGGACAGCGGGTTGGGAATAAGTATCCAGCGAATTTTGATATTGCGGGAAGAGGATGGATGTGAGGCTGAGCAGTACCCAGGCGAAGCCGGCGAGAATGAGCCAGACGCCGAGAAAGCGCGGGAGGAATCGCGACCGGTACACCAGCAGGCCAAGAGGAAAAAGCCACAGTCCCCAAAATAGCTCGGCGACGACCAAACCTTGGTGATGGAGATTCAGGAAGAACATGGCGAGGGCGTTGCGCTGGGAAACGTCTAGGACCGAGAGCGCGTCGGCTCCGCGCACGAGGATGAGAGCGGCGAGGGCGTTCACCTCGTTCAGCAGGGCGATAGGGACGGCGACGATAATTAACAGGGCCATAAGCGCGGCGTGGCGGCGATTTACGCTCTGGAGCAGATCGTACAAAGCCAGGGCCACGAAGATAAACGCGGTGTGGCCGATTACGTTGCCCGCGATACCGAGACGAAAGAGCGTTTCGTGGGCCGCGATGTTGTCGGCCGTCGCGGTAGCGTTGGCGTGGACGATTAGCTTGCCGGGGACGTACCCCATGGCGAAGAACCCGAATAGGGAGGCCAGCACATAGAGTAAGCCCGCGAATCGGCCTGGGTTTTTGGCGAAAAGCATGCGGGCTCCTTAGCGCTCCCTGGTGGAGGTTCAGCGGCTGATACGGCAAGAGCTGTCACAAAGTTTCACCGCACGGCGAGAACACTGCAGGGCCGGCTCGTTACCACTTGCCCGCGTGGGCGCCGCCGTCGACGTGCAAAATCTCGCCGCTGGTGAAGGTGGCGTCCGTCAGAAATAAGATGGCGTCGACTACTTCGTCAATTTTGCCCAGCCGGCCCATGGGATTTGTTCCGCTGAGAGCTTCGTGATCGTCGGAGCTATGCATGGGCGTATCGATGACGCCGAGCGCGACGGTGTTGACGCGAATCCCGTCTTTGGCGTATTCGAAGGCGAGGGCGCGCGTCACGGAATGCAAGCTGCCTTTGGCCATGACTTGTACGGTGACTGGCGCGCCAGCCATGGCGTGGTCGACGAGGGTGGTGGATACGTTGACGATGCTGCCGCTCTTCTGGCGCAACATTTGTTTCACGGATAATTGCGAAACGTAGAGGAAGCCCGCGAGGGTGACGGATACCAAAGCGTTTAGGTCTTCGGTCGTGTACTCAGTGAACGGCTTTGGGATGAAAACGCCGGCGTTGTTGATGAGGACATCGACGCGAGCGAAGCGGGAAAGTGCGCTCTCGACGATATTTGCCGCGGTTTGCGGATCGCCGATGTCGCCATCGACGAGCGCCAGGTTGGGAGATGCCGGGAGGGGGCTCGTTTTGGTAATGTTTCGCGCGGTGGCCACTACGTTGTAGCCACGCGTCAGGAACGCTTCGACGAGCGCCGCGCCGATGCCTTGTGAGGCGCCGGTGACGATTGCTGTCTTTTGTGGATTGGCCATTTGCAAGCTCCTAATGCACGAAGACATGATGCACGAAGGTTGGATGATTCCGGCGAAGCACCGGGCTGAAGAATATTGAGAATAACGTTGCGTCCGCGCCTGCCGTGGAAGCATCAGCAACGCGGGGGGCGGGCGTGTTGCGGGGAGTGGAGCGGGTGCGTTAAGTTGAAGCGCTCGAGTTGACCTGCCTTTGGTAGATCGGCTGGCGCTGGAGCGCCGGGAAGTCTGCAATGTTTCGTGAGGGCTATGGAGCAGACCCTGCAAGCGCGGATAGCTCAATCGGTGGTATTGCGCTACACGCTGGCGGTGGTGTCGTCGGGGCTGGCTCTGGCCTTGGCGCTTTTGGCGTCGCACTATCATTTCCGCAACGTGGAAGTGCCGCTGTTTTTGTTTGTCGTGGCGGTGACCGCGTGGTATGGCGGGTGGGGGCCGGCGGCGGTGGCGCTGGTGCTGTCCATCATTTCCTTCGACTACTACTTTACGGACCCGATCTATACGCTTTATGTGTCCGCGGCGGACGTTCCGTACCTGATTGTGTTCACGGGTTTCGCGGCGCTGGTGGCGTGGTTCAGTACCGTGCGCAGACGGGTGGAGCGGGATCTCGTGCGCGCGCGCGACCACTTGCAGATCGAAGTGGCGGAGCGCACCCAGCAGGCGAGCTTGCTGAATCTCACGCATGACACGATTTTCGTCCGCGACATGAGCGATGTGATTACCTATTGGAATCGCGGTGCGCAGGAGTTGTATGGATGGACGGCTGCGGAGGCTCTGGGAAAATATTCGCAACAGCTTTTGCAAACAGTTTTCCCCGCGCGGGTTGAGGATATTCGCCAAGAACTTCTGCGAACCGGACGGTGGGAAGGCGAGCTGCAGAAAACCAAGGCGGATGGAACGCGGGTGGTGGTGGCGAGCCGATGGTCTTTGCGGCGGGACGAGCAAGAGCGAGCGGTAGCGATTCTGGAAACGAACAATGACATTACGGAACGCCGACGACGCGAGGAGGAAATTCAGAACCTGAACCAGGAGTTGGGGAAGCGTTCGGCGGAACTGGAATCGATGAACAAAGAGCTGGAGGCCTTCGCGTATTCGATCTCGCATGATTTGCGCGCGCCATTGCGGCACATGGCGGGATTCACCGAGCTGCTGCAGAAGAAGGTGGGCGCCACGTTGGATGCAAAGAGCAACCACTTTATCGCCATGATTCTGGATTCGGCCAAGCGCATGGGAAACTTGATCGATGATTTACTGGCTTTTTCGCGGATTGGGCGGACGGAAGCGCAGAAATCACGCGTGAATCTGGGGCAGTTGGTCAACGAAGCCCTGGCTGAAGTGCGGCAGGATACCGAGGGACGCGATGTAGTCTGGAAGATCGGGGAACTGCGGGATTTCTATGGCGACCGATCGATGTTCCGGCTGGTGCTGGTGAACCTGCTGTCCAATGCCATCAAATTCACGCGCACGCGGACGAAAGCGGAAATCGAGATCGGGTGCACCGACGGGAATCGTGATGATTTGGTAGTATTTGTAAAAGACAATGGCGTGGGTTTTGACATGAGGTACGTCAATAAACTATTCGGTGTGTTTCAACGCTTGCACCCGGCGGATACCTTTGACGGGACAGGCATTGGGCTAGCGACGGTGCAGCGCATCATCCATCGGCACGGGGGGAAGGTTTGGGCGGAAGGCGTTGTGGATAGCGGTGCCACGTTCTATTTTTCAGCTCCGAAATCACAAGGATACTAATGGAAACCATGAACAAATTAGGGCGGATTCTGATCGTGGAAGACGATCCCAAAGACGTCGAGCTGACGTTAACGGCGCTGGAGGAATACAACCTAGCCAATGAGGTGGTGGTGGCGCACGACGGCGCGGAGGCGCTTGATTACCTCTATTGCCGGGGGGATTTCAAGGCGCGCTCTACGGACAACCCGGCGGTGCTGCTGCTGGACCTAAAACTTCCCAAGGTCGATGGCTTGGAGGTGTTGAAGCAAATCAAGTCCGACGCCAAGCTCAACATGATTCCGGTGGTGGTGCTGACGTCATCGAAGGAAGAAAAGGATATGGTGGCGAGTTACCGGCTGGGAGTGAACGCGTATGTGGTGAAGCCGGTGGACTTTCACGAGTTTGTAAATGCCATCAAAGAGCTGGGTGTTTTTTGGGCAGTGATCAACGAACCGCCGCCGGGAAGCATAAAGAAGTGAAGATCCGCTGGATGTGAACATGCCTCGCCCATTGCGGATTTTATCGATTGAAGATGATCCCAAAGATACCGAGCTAATTCAGGCGGCGCTCGAAACCGAAGATTTCGCCTGCCAAGTAACCCGTGTGGATACCGAGGCTGCGGTTGCCGCGGCACTCGGGCGCGGTGAAATTGACTTAATTCTTGCGGATTACACGCTGCCCTCATTCGACGGACTTTCCGCTCTAATACTCGCCCATAGAACCGCTCCTGAAGTGCCCTTCATTTTCGTTTCTGGGACGCTCGGCGAAGAAGTAGTTACCGAAGCGCTGAAAATTGGGGCGACGGACTACGTTCTGAAGAACCGGCTATCGCGGCTGGCGCCGTCGGTGCGCCGCGCGTTACGCGAGGCCAGCGCCAGAAGAGAAAGGAAGCAGGCGGACGACAGACTGCTGCGCAGCCAAACGTATTTGGCGGAAGCCCAGAGACTGAGCAAGACGGGTAGTTTCGCCTGGAACGTCGCGAGCGGCGAGATTCACTGGTCGGCGGAAACGTTTCGCATCTTCGAATTCCCAGCGGCTTCCACCGTGACGCTGGAGCGCATCGTACAGCGAACGCATCCGGAAGACCGCGTGATGATGCAGCAGTTGCTCGAGCGAGTGGCGCGGGAGCGGACGACGGTTGATGTGGAACATCGGCTGTTAATGGCGGATGGGGCGCTTAAGCATTTGCGGGTGGTGGCGCGTCCACAGGGCCAGGGAGATTATTTTGAATTTGTCGGCGCGGTGACGGATATCACCGAGACGCGCTTGGCGGAGGAAGCACTGCGCCGCAGCGGCCAGGAGCTGGCGGCACAACGGGCCCAGCTCGACGAACTGTTCAAGCAATCGCCGGAGGGCGTGGTGCTGCTCGATCGAGAAGACCGCGCACTGCGGATCAATCCGGAGTTCACCAGGATCTTCGGCTACGAACACGATGAAGTGGTCGGGCGTTCCATTAATGACCTCATTGTTCCCGAAGAACGACGCAGCGAAGCTGAAGAGCATACCCGCCAGATCATTGGCGGGAAGGCCTTGAATTTGGAGACCCTCCGGCGGCGGAAAGACGGAAGCCGCGTGGACGTCTCGTTGCTGGCCGTGCCCATTCTCATTGGCGGGGCCCAAATCGGTGAGTACGCAATTTACCGCGACATTTCCCAGCGCAAGCGCGCCGAGCAGGCCTTGCGGCAAAGCGAGAAGCACTTGGCGGAAGCGCAGCGCCTTTCGCATTCGTCAAGCTTCGCCTGGCGAGTCGAGGGAGGAAACGCGATACACCTCTCGGAAGAGTGGTATCGCATTTTTGGTTTCGATCCAGCGGACGGCATGCCGGGGTGGGACGCGCGTCTGAGCCGCGTGCATCCGGAAGATAAATCCAAATGGCAACGCACCATTGAGCGAGCCATCGCGGATCAGGCGGACTACGATGTGGAGTTTCGCATCGTTCTTCCGGACGGAACGCTCAAGCATGTTCACACGGTTGGCCATCCCGTCGTTGACGCGTGGGGGGCTTTGGTCGAATTCGTAGGGAGCTCGACGGACGTTACGGAGCGCAGACGGTCGGAGGCCTTGCTCCGCGAAAGTGAGGAACGCTTTCGCGCAATTTTTGATAAGGCGGGCACCGGTATTGCGCTTGCTGAATTGCCGCGAGGCGGTTCGATCGACAACAATCCAGCCCTGCGAGCCATGCTCGGCTGCACGCGGGAAGAGCTCCTGCGTATCGAGACCTACGACGAGCTGACCTGCGAAGAAGACCGGGAGCGGGATGCACAGCTCTTCCAAGAGCTTTGCGCCGGAAAGCATGAGACCCTGCGGCAGCAAAAACACATGATCCTCAGGGATGGCCGATCGGTTTGGGCCAATGTGGTATTTACCCTGCTGCGGGACGCCGAGGGCCGTCCGAAAAATATTATCGCGATGCACGAGGACATCACCCATCTGAAGAAAGCGGAAAGCGACCTCCAGAAAGCCCTGGACGAGATTGAAAAACTAAAAGACCAGCTGTATCACGAGAATATCGCGTTGCGCGAAGAGATTGACCGCAGTTCGATGTTTGAGGAAATTGTGGGAGAGTCGCCGGCGTTGCAGGAGGTGCTGGCGCACGTGGTGAAGGTGGCGAGGGCGGAGTCTACCGTGCTGATTACCGGCGAGACCGGCACGGGGAAAGAGCTAATTGCCCGGGCGATTCACAAACGATCGCAGCGAGCTGCTCGTGCGTTTATCAGTGTGAACTGCGCCGCTATTCCGCAGTCGCTGATCTCTTCGGAATTGTTTGGCCATGAAAAAGGGGCCTTTACCGGCGCCGTGCAGCGGCGGCTGGGCCGGTTCGAGATGGCCGACGGTGGGACCATTTTCCTGGATGAGATCGGAGAACTGCCTCTCGACACGCAGATTGCCCTGCTGCGCATTCTGCAGGAGCGCGAATTTGAGCGCGTGGGCGGCACAAAAGTGATTCGCGCAAACGTACGCGTGATTGCCGCAACCAATCGCGATTTGCCTGCGGCGATCGACGCCGGAACGTTTCGCCGCGACCTGTTTTACCGGCTCAACGTCTTCCCGATTGAAATGCCCCCGCTGCGCAAGCGAAAAGAGGACATCGCGGTGCTGGTGGAGTATTTCATCGATCGCTATGCCACCAAGGCCGGGAAGCGAATACGAGGTATAAGTCGGGCCACGCTCGAGCGGCTGAAGTCTTATTCGTGGCCGGGTAATATTCGCGAGTTGCAAAACGTAATCGAGCGCTCGGTGATCGTGTGCGAGACGGAAACCGTCACGGTGGATGAGCGCTGGCTGGCTGGAGCACCCGAGGAGCGTACTCAGGGCGCCGGGGTATTGGCCAAAATGCCGGCCGCACAGGAGCGCCACACAATCGAGGCGGCACTGGCCGAGACGCGGGGCAGGATATCTGGACCGACCGGTGCTGCCGCCAAGCTTGGCATTCCTGCCTCTACGTTGGACTCCAAGATTAAAACCTTCAGGATTAACAAGCATCGCTTCAAGCCCGCCTAGTTGGCGGTGTAGTTGGCGAATCCGCCCAAATGGCGTAACGAATGTCGTGAAATAACGAACTTCGTGAGTCCTTCTCACACCTAATCTATTTATAGTCAGCAGTTTGTAATGGACCTTATCGTGCACCCCTAGCGCAAATGTTGCGGATTCGGAGATCCGAAGAGGGCGGGGCCGTCAGTTTTGCTCTGAGTGGACGGATCGAAGACCAGCACCGGTCAGAGTTGCAGGCGCTGCTCGACGGTGAGGCGGCAGGAACGGAAATAACCCTGGACTTGCGAGAAGTACGGCTGGTGGATAGGGAGGTCGTAAGGTTTTTGGCAGACTGCACAGCTCGAGGAATCAAGCTGATCAATTGCCCGTCATTTGTCCGCGAGTGGATGGAAACCGGAGGGTATACGCCATGAACCAGTATTTTGATGGACCTTTGAATGCGCTGAGCGCGGCTACAGCGTGGAGCGGCGAGGCGGTGGTGGGCGTGAGCGGCGAGATTGAGGAACGGCTCTCGGCCTTCCACCGGGAACGCAGCAAGCGCGAACAGGCCATCCGCCTGGAAGAGCGCCTTAAGGAGCGCGCGCACATTGCGCGGGAACTGCACGACACGTTGTTCCAGGGGTTTCTCGGAGCGTCGATGCTGCTCGATGTGGCAGTGGAACAGACGCCGGCGGATTCGCCGAGTAAAGCGTCGCTGGACCGCGTTTTGGGGGTGATGTACCGCGTGATTGACGAGGGCCGCGGGGTGTTGCAGGGGTTGCGTTCGCCGGTGGATTCGTCCGCGGGGCTGGAAAAAATGCTCTGTGATTTCGGCAGGGAGTTCTCTCCGAGCGGGACGCAGTTTCGCGCTGTGGTTATGGGAAAGCCGCGGACGCTGGCGCCGGCGGTCGAGCATCAGATTTATTTGATCGCGCGGGAAGCGCTGTCCAATGCGGTGCGGCATTCCGGAGCGAAAAGCATTGAAGTGGAAGTGGAGTATTTGCCGAAAAAACTGCGCGTGGTGGTGCGAGACGATGGCCGCGGATTCGATGCGGCGACGCTCGAGTCGAAGCGCGATTTGCACTGGGGGTTGCTGGGGATGGAGGAACGCGCCACGGATATTGGGGCGCAGCTCAAGATTTGGAGCCGGCCGGGAGCGGGCACGGAAGTGGAAATCTCGGTGGCCGGCGATGTTGCGTCGCAAGACCGAGGCGACGTGCAGTAAGTTGGCGTTGATGTAAAAGGAGTTAGAAGCAGAGCGTGCCGACCCCACCCCCTGGTGATGGTGAAACAGTGTGATTCTAAAGGGCTTGGAAGCGCGTGTCTTGAAACAGTGTGATTCTATGAGAGTTACGCAGTGTGGGTTCATCCAGCTCAGAACCGTGGCTTCCCATCTCACAATCCCTAGGCGCTCCTGACGTCGCAAACGTACGCATCCCTCACCCAATTTTCGGTCTAAGTGCGGGCAGTGGTATGACCGCGCGGCGTGCATTTTCTGATAAAGCGTTTTGTATGAATTAGTTGCGATGGTTGTGTGGGGCGGGGCCAGCTGGTGTTTTGTGGAAGTGTTCATTCTAATGGGGTTACGCGGGGCGTGTTTTGTAAGTGTTGTAGATGCTGGGGTTGCGGGGGCAGAATTGGTGCGAAATTGCGCGATCTGGAAAAATGGTGTTGATTCTATTGGGTTTGCAGAGTGAGAAATTTGATTTTGTGGAAGTGCGGATTCTAAAGGGTTTAGTGTGGAGAGTTGAAGCGGAAGAAGCGAGATGATGAAGCGATGAGGTAGCGAGGCTGCGGTGGTCGGCGGGTGAGTTGTGGGGTGGATCGCGCTCTCGGAGATGTTGAGAACGGCGTGGCGAGAGGTCGGTGCGAGGGCGGATCTTGCGCGAAACATGATGGACGTTAGCAGGCGGAAAATCACTTGTCAATAGTACTTGTTAGTATATCGTTCGAATGCGTTTCGTCAGCGGATGTCGGGGAACGTCAGCGCACCGAGCGGCCCACCCTTTGCAAAACGCGCAAAGGGTAGGCCACCCGAGAGGTTCTTCGAGGCTTAAGGATGCGCCACCCGCCACCTTGAGAGTTTCGGACAAAGTAACCCTTTGGCACCGGCAACGTCCAGTTCTCGAAGTAGATAGAATTGCCGTGCAGTACATGCCAGCACCATCCATACAATGGAATACCCAGGAGACCAAATATGCACGCAACCAGTCCTGCGGTGAAACATCGGAGTACGCGCTTAACTATTTTGTGGGTTGTCATAAAGCGAGATGAGGCGTTAGGCAGCCGGCTGGCATGATGCGTGAGCGCAAATCCATTTTGTGACCTGGACGCTCAGATCCTCGGCATAGGGTCCGTTGTTGTGCTGCGTTACCCGCTGTTCGTACGCGCGTTCTGGCGTTCCCATGATTTCAAGGTGGTGATCCATGCCTTGAATGAGTGTAACTTCCGCGGAGTTCGGGTGCTCTCCATTGACGATATTTACGATGCGGTCGTGTTCGACCTCCGATGTAACGAAATCCGCCGTGCCGTAAATGGCCAGGAGCGGCACGCTCAGCTTGCTCCAAGGTTCGGCAATGTTCAACACCGCTACCTGCTGCATGTAGGGTGCGTCGACCGGGTACGAATTCCGTTTCTTGCATTCGGGCATCGTGCTCTCGATGGAGGCCTCGGGCTGACGCTCGATGAGCAGGCGATGCATGCAGACTTCCTTCGACCGAAGCAGGTCGTCAGTTTGGGCCGGGGAGTCGCCGCCCAGAACGGACTGCCGACGCAGATTTGCCAACTCATACTCGAACCAATTGATGCCGACGGCCTCAGCAACCACGACGCCAGCCACCGCAATCTTTGCCGCGAGTCGCGGGGCGATCACTGCTCCGATGCTGTGACCGAAAAGGAAAACCTTCGCGGGATCGACGTGCGGCGTCGTAAGCAAGACTGCAAGCCCTGCCGCGTACATTTGAGATTCAGAATCGAAGTCTGTTTCAAAACACGGACTTCCTTGGCTGTCTCCAATTCCGGATTTCTCGATTCGCATAACGATCAGACCCGCGCGGCTCAAATCGTGTGACAGAGCTCTATACGGGTCATGGAGATCGGCCGGGTTATCTACGGAATAGCAGCCGATACCCCCGATGAGCAAAACGGCCGGGAGTCGGCCGGTTGCTCCCTTCGGTATGGTGATCAGCGTGCGGCGAAGCGACCCCGCCACCTCGATTGCAGAGTACAGGGTGTCTACTCTTGGGTCAGACTCTCGTGAGACTGGCACAAGCGCGACTAAAAGTTGTTCGGGCTTTCCTCCACGAAGGACGGAGACGGATAACGGCATTGATGCTGGAGCGGAGCGCGCTGACAGTACGAAGTCCGCTGGTGTGGAAATGGAGCGTGTTCCCATCATCGTAATCACGTCGCCAACCTGAAGTCCAGCATTTGCGGCCGGAGAACCAGCAACAACTGCCGTTACCGAGACTCCGTGCGCATCAGGCACGACCGCCGCGCCAAACGAATTGCGCCGAGGAAGCTCCTGAGCGCCTGCAGCACAGGTAAAAAGTAGAAAAAGCCAGGGCCAGCAACGATTCATATCAACTCCCCATTCACACCAATGAGGAACATGGGACGTTTCCTCATTTTCTTGCGTCGCCGCCAGTGCCTGTTAGGTGCACGGGCTGCGAGTCCTTCTTAGCAAAAGCGAGGGGGTTTTGCGAGGCTATAGTAAGCTTCGGAGCGTTTTTGGGTCGCCCACCCTTGAGCGGTGTCAGTAGACGTTGCGTTGTTTCTTCCAGTGATTGGATGAATGCTGACTCGCCCAAAGGTCGACCTGTGTGGGTGCACTGACGAATGGCCTTGGTGTCTGACTCCGATTCTCCGGCGGAGAGATACTCCTTCCAGCTCTCGGGTGACCAGCGCTTCCTCCAATTTTCCATCTCCAGTAAGTCATCCGTTGCCCCGGAAGAGGAGTGCGCCAAAGCGCTGGACCAAGGCCACATCTCCGTCCTGGGCACGAGACCCGCACGCACGGGATTTAATTCTGTATAGCGCATGGCGATCCATAGATGGTCGTAATCGAGAGGGCACAAGTAAAATCGCCCCTGCCAAACATGTCCACTGGATCCATGTAGGGCGTTCCAGTATTCGGCATAGCGCCCATGCGTTTGTTTCAGGGTCACGGCAAGCGCATCAGGGGCGCGCGGAACGACCACCAAATGCACGTGATTGGACATCGGCTCTTTTGATTTTCCCCTGGGTCAACCAGAACATCGGTTAACGTCCCTCGGTTTCCCGGTTTCGTCCCTCGGTTTCCTGGGTTTCAAGAACGGGAGATTGGAGGGGCGCTAGCGTCGGGCGGGGCAACAAAAATGGTCTGGCGAGCATCAACGGGGTATGCGGGATGGCAGCTCGCTTGCGGGAATCGACCTCTTTGGAGAGCTGCCGGCGTCATCTCTAAATAATCTAAGAAAAAATAGCGTACTGTCGGACTGCGATGCCGGGCACATATTTTTTGAGTCCGAGCAGCCGGGCAAGATGCTTTTTGTGTTGGAAACGGGCGCGGTGCGCATTTCCCGGACGTACGGGGAGAGAAAGGTAACGATCGCGGTATTGCGACCGCCAGAGATATTTGGGGTGATCGGGTGTTTTGGCCCCGCGAAATATTCTTCTTCCGCAGAAGCCATGGAATTCTCGCGCGTGCGAATTATCCCGCGCGAAAGCATGCAAGCGCTTTTGGAAAGCGCACCGCAAGTGACTCTCAAGCTGCTGGATCTAATGAGCCAGAGGTGTACATATTTTGTGCACACGATGGAAACGCTGGCCCGGAAGGGGCTGATTCCGCGATTGGCAACACTTCTTTTGGAAAAAGCGGACAACGGTGTGGTGGCGGGGCTGACGCACAAACATCTGGCAGATTATCTGGGACTGCACCGAGAGTCGATCACCGCCACACTTGGGGAACTGCGAAGAGCCGGCATAATCACGATTAAGCGAAAAACGATCCAAATTCTGCACTCTGAGCGACTCGAGCGCGCCGCGCAGGAATAAACTTCCGTTAAAAATATATAGGTTTTACTTTTGTAAGGAACTTTACATTTCCCCCGGTAACCTGCGCAGTGTAAGCCCATCTAAGCAGTAACAGAAGATAAATGGCCGCAGCGAACGGCGTTCCGTCGCTAGCTTGAGGCGGGGTGTGCGGCGGGGTGTGCTCAAACCACCTACGCTGCGAGGAATGGTTGGTCGTGGGGGGACGACTGCGCACTTGTCGCGGTCGCTTCAATATTTAACTAAATCGGTATATTGGAGGGTTTCGATGTGGAAGTCATGTGTAAAAACCGTTTTGACAGCAGTGGTTATCCTGTTATTTGGGATTTCCGCGCTGGCCGACATCACCGGTGAGATTCAGGGGACGGTGGTAGACGACGCCGGCGCGAGCGTAGGGCAAGCGAAAATCACCATCAAGAACTTAAGCACCGGAGCAACCAGAACCGTGACGGCCAACGACGCGGGGGAATTTTCCGCGCCGCAACTGGACATTGGCAGCTATCAGGTGAGCGTCGAAAAGGCCGGGTTTAAGACGTTCTCGCAAACGGCGGTGGTGCGAGACGGTGAAAAGACCCGCGTCCAGGTGCAGATGCTGCTCGGAAGCGTGAGCGAGACGGTACAGGTGGAAGCAAGCGCGCTGCCTACGCTTGACGTAAACACCGCGCAATTGAGCGATTCCTTCAATGCGCAAGAAGTTCTGGATCTTCCTAATCAGGCGCGCGACCCGGTAGCCTATGCTGCACTATCCCCGGGGACAGTTCCTGTTTCCAATAACAATCCCTTTCTGGGGACCGGAAGTTATAACTCCAACGGCTCGCGAGGCAGATCCAACAACATTACCTTGGACGGGGTCACGGCCACCGATGTCTCGGTGACAGGTGAGTCCGGCGCGGCGTTCGTGCAGGACAGCGTTGCGGAAGTAAAAATCATCACCAACAATTTTGATGCGGAGTTCGGGCGAAATTCCGGCTCGCAGGTACAGATCATAACCAAGAGCGGAAGCAATTCCTATCATGGTGAAGCGTATGACTACTTCCAGAACAGTGGTTTGGGAAACGCGCGCGGTTACTTCACGCCGGTTGGCGGGCCAGTTCCGAAGATCGTGCAAAACCAGGGTGGGGTGAATTTTGGGGCTCCGATCGTCAAGAACCACACATTTTTTTACGGTTCCTGGGAGGTTGACCGCACGGCCGGTTCGGGGCAGACGGTCATCGCAAACGTCCTGACGCCGGCGCAGGCTACGGGCATTACGAGTCTAACTTCACAGGCGATATTTAAAGCTGATGGCTCACCCACTTCCCCGACCGGCACTTTGCCCGAGTCTTCCGCCAATACGTTGACGGGCGACACCTGGGAGGTGCGGGTCGATCAAGTCTTACGCGGCGGGAAAGACACGCTATTCGTGAAGTATGGCCAAAGTCCGTCGACAGCCGTCAGTCCCGGTCTTACTTTCGTGGGCACAAATCTTCCGGGATTTGGCGCATCGAATACGACCGAACCTCGCGATATTACGATTGGCTATACTTCCGTGTTGACCACTAACCTGGTGGATTCTTTTCATTTTGGGTTTGGGCGGTCCAATCCGAATTTCCCAGTGAACTCTCCGTTCACGCCCGGTCCTCAGATTTTCTTCGGCGATGCAACGTCCTCGTTTGGAGAGTCTGACATTATTCCGCAAGGGCGTACGCAAAATACCTTTCAATACTTGGACGTGGTCTCGTGGACGAAAGGAAAGCACACGTTTAAGTTCGGCGGCGAAATTGACCGGTACCAGGCGCCCAGTACGTTTCCGGCGGAGGCCTTGGGAGTCCTATCCTATGCGAACATCGCTGCTTTCCAAGCGGGGACGCCCACGGTTTTTCAGCAGGTACTGGGTCCAACCGACCGGCATAACTTCGCGCTCGATGCTTTCGGATTTATCCAAGACGACTTCCGCGTGACGAGGACGCTGACACTCAATCTGGGATTCCGGCTTGAGAGTTCTGGCGGGGTATCGGAAGGCGCTAATTTGCTCTCCAACCTCGATCCGAACAATCAGACGCCCATCGGCGCTCTGGGAGTTGGAGCGCTTGGCGGAGTCGACCTGGGAGGCACGGCGTTCCACCGCAACACTAATCCGGCGCCCCGATTGGGCTTTGCCTGGAACCCCGGCAGCGGCAAGCTCGTTTTCCGTGGCGGCTATGGCATCGCCTACGACTTTATCTACCAAAATCCAATTACCAATTTGCGATTCGCACCGCCATTTACCAGCACGATTACGCTCGGCGCATCCTCGTTTACCGGTGGCAACACAGTTGCGAATCTGCTTACTGGCACAGCACCGGCGCAGACGGCGGCGCTGGCGGGTGTAGGGACGTTTTCTCCGACTACATCCGACTTCGGAGGATTTAACCCGGTGAGCCAAAATCTCGATAATCCACGCAACCAGCAATGGGACTTTGGTGTGGAGTACCAACTTCCGCACGATTTGGTTCTGAAAGTGACCTATGTCGGGAGCCACAGCGATCATCTACAGGTCAGCGAGCCGATTAACCTGGTGAATTCGGCCAACATCCCGGCCGCTCCGACAAGTCTTGCCGATCAGAACGCGCGACAGCAGCAATTTATCGACGCGTCGCTCAGCGAAATCGGCAGCAATCCTATAACTTCTAACGGATTGAACAACCTAATCGATCCACGGTTCGATAATGTGACGCAAGTACAAAGCACCGGGACCTCAACCTACAATTCTTTGCAAGTGGAGGGCATCCGGAGGTTCAAGAACGGACTCACTTTCGACGCTAACTACACCTGGGCGCATAGTATCGATGACATTTCCGATGCTCTGGGAGTGTTGATCAATGACAGCGCGGTCCCCCTGGACGCGTCGAAACCTATATCCTCCCAACGTGCCAATTCTGAGTTCGATATTCGGAATCGCGTAGTGTTGAGCTACACGTACCAGATTCCGTTTGCCAAGGGTTTCCACGGCTGGAAGAAGTATGTGCTCGATGGTTGGAGCCAGAGCGGCATTTTTACGGCCCAATCGGGGCTGCCCACTAGCATTCTGGCCGCACCGATTACTTTGTGCAGCAACGCTCCAGTAGGAGTTACCGCCGCTGATTGCGGTCCGCAATTCGGGAACAACGGAGTTCCGATTGGGATCAATGACCTGCTCCTGAACGGGACGAATAACGGAGGGGCAACTACCAATACTCTCGTGAATGGCAACGCTACGTTACTGCACCCGGTGCCGTTTTTCACGGGCTATGCGGTACCGACGACCCTACCCATCTCCGAGCCACTGTTGGAACAAGACGGAACGAGCGGACGCAACCAGTTGCGTCTGGCCGGATTTCTGGACCTCGATGCCGAAGTCAGCAAGACGTTCCACGTTACCGAGAGCAAGTATTTCGAGCTGCGGTGGGAAGCGTTCAATGTGCTCAATCACCCGAATTTCGCGGGTTACGTTAACCAGCTCTCGTCAAGCCAATTTAACACCTACACCAGCACGGCCAACAATCCGCGACAGTTCCAACTGAGCGGCAGGTTCGTTTTCTAACTTCAGCCGCTCCATTGCAGCGAGCAGAACGGAGGGGCGCTCTGGAAGGTTCAGAGCGCCCTTTCTATTGGAGGATAGCGCCTGCTCGTGAGTGACGAGTGGTTGGGGCGCAGGGTGGTGTAGACGAGGTCGGACGGCGCTTGCATCGGATGAGGAATTTATCGTTTGGCATGAGGTTAACTGAGTGAGGTTGTCGCCACGCAACCCGGCACACGGGGAATCGGACTCTCGCGGAAAAGGCGCAGGGTTCCGCGGACTGCGACAGGCCGGTGCGCAACGGAGGTGGCGGGCTAGTAGATGATGGGGAGGCGGAAGTCGGCGGTGGGGGCTTCGTTGACGCGGAGGACCAGGAGGGTGCGGTCGTCGTGGGGGGCCCAGTTGGGTCCGCTGTGGGCGTCGGTGGCGGCTAGGATGCGGTCGGAGATTTGGCGGGCGGTGTCGATGGGGGTGGTGGCGGAGAGGATGGCGGCGAGGCGGTCTGGGCCGAAGTCTTCGCCTTGGGCGTTGTCGGACTCGACGATGCCGTCGGAGGCGAAGAGGACGACGTCGCCGTGCTGGAGGTCGAAGGATTGTTCGTCGTATTCGGTGCCGGGGAAGAGGCCCAGGGGGACGCCTTCGAGGTGGAGTTCGGTGACTTGGCCGTTGCGGAGGAGTAGCGGGTAAGGACAGCCGGCGTTGGCGATTTTCAGGCGGCGGTTGGGAGCGTCGTAGACGGCGAAGAGCATGGCGATGTAACGGGCGTCGAGGCGGCCGCCTTGGAGGCGGTCGTTGAGTGTGGCTAGCATTTCGGCGGGCGGACAATTGTGCGTGACGACGTGTTCGCGGAGCATGCCGATGGCGAGCGAGCCGTAGAGGGCGGCGGCGGTGCCTTTGCCGGAGACGTCACCGAGGGCCAGGGCTAGTTTGCCTTCGCCGTAGGGAAGGAAATCGTAGAAATCACCGCCGAGGTCGCGGGCGGGGTTGTAGGCGGCGGCGAGATCGAGGCCGGGAACTTCGCGGGCACCGGTGGGCAGGAGCTGCATCTGGATTTCGCGGGCGGTGTCCAGATCGTTTTGCAGGCGGCGCTGGCTTTCGGCGGCTTCTTCGTAGAGGCGGGAATTTTCCAGGGCTACAGCCAGGAATGGGGAGAGCGTGGTTAGCATGCGCTCGTTTTCGGCGCTGAAGGCGTTTGGGGCGGTGCTCTCGAGGTCGATGACGCCGATCAGGCGGTCCTGGCGGAGGAGTGGGACGACGAGTTCGGAGCGGGCGTCGATGCCGGCTTCGACGCGGATGTAGCGGGGATCGGCGAGAACATCGTTGACGCGGAGGGTGGCGCGTTGGGCGGCGGCGGAGCCGGTGAGTCCTTCGTGGAGGTGGAGATTCAGGCGCGCGGGGATGGACTCTTCGTAGCGCAGGGCGAAGATGGATTGGAGGAGCTGGGCTTCCTCGTTCCAGATCATTACGTTGAAGACGTCGTAATTGACCAGGCGCTTGATGCGCTCGGCGATGGTGCGCAGGAGGACGGTGTGGCTGGTGCGCGGGCTAAAGTCGTGACTGATTTCCTGGAGCAGGGCGAGGGTTTTGGCTTGTTCGGAGACGGGGGCAATCAGGCTGGGGGAGATTAGGCCGGGGGAGAGAGGATCCACGTCCTCCAGTGAACCAAGAAGTTCGCGTTTTGTGTAGTTCTGCATGGCCTGGTCCTTCGAGTTGTTCATTTGATGCGGTTGGACGCAGGAAGTCACGGGTTTGTTGGGTTGCGTTGTGGATTGGGTGCGTATTCCGGAATGAAGGAAGAAGAGAGAACGCAAAGCAGAGAAAGGAACACGGACGCAGGAAAGAGAACGGCCAGACCCGCCCTCAAAAACCGAGGACGGGGCACCCAACGTCTCAAACCCAAGAACCAAACGTCAAAGGCAACCTCCCAGTGACATCCGGCAGTGCTATGCTCGCGCCGTGTATTTGGCGCCACCAGAAAAATCAAAGCCTACGGGCCACCCGCCTATTGCCGCTAAAACTCACCACTGCCGTACGTGGAAACTGGACTGCCGGAAAACGATAGTGATCCAGAACTCGAGGAAGGGTTGAAAGAAAATGGAATTCCCGGTGGTAGGCAACCAGAAGCAAGGAAGTATCTGGTTATTTGGGGCAACAACGGCTCTCATTGGCGAAGAAACACATGCAGCACTGCCAGGGACACCCAGCGTCCCGACAAGTCTGCAAGTACGATCCATCCCACGCCCGCTAGCAGCGTCAATATTGGAATCATAATCTTAGCAATTTGGGCCTGGTCTTGAACTGCTCGGCGCGCCAGCGTTGCAGTTGAGAAATTTCCGTATGCAGCGATAAGCCCCAAAAGGATTCCGACGAGAATACAGGCCATGTAGGCTACCGCGCCCGCATGCTGGGACTTGGCGGTTCCGTTCGCAGAAGCGGTTGCAGTGATAAGACAAATCACAGAGAGGATATGCCAAACCGTTATCATTGGCATCCCCCTTGTGCGTAACCTGCACCTCCAGCAATGGCCGCCCCGCCACCAAGAAGGTCTGGCCCCTTAGCGAAAGCTGCGCGAAGGTTGCCCAGAACGCTATTTCCCGCTCGGAATGGATTTGTGAGCTTTGTCAGGCCCGAGAAGTCGAGCAGGCCAGTGGGGCCACCTGTCTCGCCTGTGATTGAGAATCTTACGCCGTAGCTGGTTGCGCCACCAACTGCCGCGCCA
>Ga0209139_10000123_pt1 | contig 23061 bp, 21 predicted proteins | sample BogFormECP14_OM3_FD_188246 | JGI IMG/M metagenome (GOLD analysis project Ga0209139, IMG submission 188246) | Bog forest soil microbial communities from Calvert Island, British Columbia, Canada - ECP14_OM3 (SPAdes) (version 2) | ecosystem: Environmental > Aquatic > Freshwater > Wetlands > Bog ...
ATCAGGGCGCGGAGAAAGGGTCGTCGCGTCGGTCGAAGTTATCTCCCGGTGAACAGAACCTTGAGTATGCCGTTCTGAATTATCTGGAGAGTGGGGAAGCGGCGCGTGTTTCGCGGCTGCGTTCTTCAACGGGTGCGAGTCTTGCTCTGTTGCATGGGATGCTGCGCAAGCGCTGGATTGCGCGGGAGACGGCGGCGGATGCTCGCGATGCTCGGCGGACGGTACGTTTTGCGGTGCTGGCGGGGAAGGATTCTGCTTTCCCACCCTTGCTTCGCAAGGATGGGGCACCCTGTTCTGTGGCTGGGGAAGAAGAAGCAGATCCTTCGCGTTCCGCTCAGGATGACAGCACTCACCTAGCTCAGGATGACGGCACTTTTGAGAAACAGCCTCTTGAAGGTGTACGGCTGCCGAAGCTGAATGAGAATCAGCAGGCGATTCTGGCGGAGCTGGCTGGCGCGGGTGGGGAGCTTCCATTAGCCGAGTTGCGTCGGCTGCCGTTGCCGCAATCGACGCTGGCTACGCTGGTGAAGCGCGGGCTCGTGCGGATTGAGGAGCGGGCGGCGGATTTTCATTTGACCGGGCTGGGCGTGAAGCGGGCGGAGTATGAGCTGAATGCGCAGCAGCGGGCGGCGTTCGATGCGATTACGGCTGCGGTTGCTTCGGAGGAGTTTCGGCCGCATCTGCTGCATGGCGTTACCGGGTCGGGGAAGACGGCGGTGTACCTGGCGGCGATGCGCCATGCGCTTGATCTGGGCAAGTCGGCGATTTTGCTGGTGCCTGAGATTGGGCTGACTCCGGCGATGGCGGCGCAGCTGCATCATGTCTTTGCGTCGGAGGTGGCGCTGCTGCATTCGGCGCTGACTCCGGAAGAGCGCGCGGAGCAGTGGCATCGGATTCGCAGAGGCGATGCGCGGATTGTGGTGGGGACGCGGTCGGCGGTGTTTGCTCCGGTTGCGAACCTGGGGCTGATTGTCGTCGATGAGGAGCACGATTCGAGCTACAAGCAGGAGGAGATGCCGCGCTACCATGCGCGCGACGTGGCGGTGATGCGGGCTAAGCTGTCGAACGCGACTATTGTGCTGGGGTCGGCTACTCCTTCGCTGGAGTCGTGGCAGAATGCGCTGCGCGGGCGATACGCGAAGATTGAAATGCATGAGCGCGTGATGCATCGGCCGCTTCCCATCGTGGAATTGATTGACATGCGGCGCGAATTTCAGGAGACGGGGCAGGAGCAGCTGTTTTCGCGAGCGCTGATTGAAGAGACGAAGGCGACGCTCGAACGCGGCGAGCAGGCGATTATTCTGCTGAACCGGCGCGGGTATTCCTATGTGGTGTTGTGCCGGGCTTGCGGCGAGAAGCTGGAATGTGAGAATTGCGCGATTGCGCTGACATACCACAAGGCCGGCGTGGCTGAGGATGCGCGGGCGCATGTGGGGCAGCGGCTCGAATGTCACTATTGCGGTTACAAAAGAACGGTGCCGAAGGTTTGTCCCAAGTGCGAGAGCGAGCACTTGTATTTTCTCGGAGCTGGTTCGCAGCAGGGCGAGGAGCGGTTGCAGGAGATTTTTCCCGGCGCGCGCATCGGGCGCATGGATCGCGATACGGTGCGCGGGCGGCACGATCTTGAGAGATTGCTAGTGCGGCTGCATTCGGGCGAGATCAATCTGCTGGTGGGAACGCAGATGATTGCCAAGGGGCACGACATTCACGGCGTGACACTGGTTGGCGTCGTCGGGTGCGATCATGCGCTGGGGATGCCTGATTTTCGTGCCTCTGAGCGCGTGTTTCAGTTGTTGACGCAGGTTTCCGGGCGGGCAGGACGCGGTGAGCTGCCGGGGAAGGTGATTGTGCAGACGTATCATCCGGACCACTATGCGATTGAGTGCGCATCGAAGCACGATTTTCATGCGTTTGTGGAACGCGAGCTGAAGTATCGGCGGTGGATGCACTATCCGCCATTCAATGCATTGGCGAATGTTCTGATTCAGAGCCAGCATCTGGAAGAGGCTGCGGGATGGGCGGCAACGCTGGGGCGGTGGTTTCAGCAGACGCAGTTGACTGGTGTGCGCGTGCTGGGGCCGGCTACGGCTCCGATTTCAAAGATCAAGCGGATTTATCGCTTTCACCTGGTGATGAAGGCGGAGAAACGGCAGCTTCTGGCGAAGACGCTGCGATCTATGCTGGCGCATGCGGAAGAGGCTGGGGTTCCACGGCGGAATCTGATTGTAGATGTAGACGCCGTAAGCCTGATGTGAGTGCTGGCCCCTTCGGCTTCGCTCAGGGCAGGCTTCCGGGCGGGCGCGCCTTTCGGCGCCATTTGCGGGGTTAGAGTTGTGGTTCCCACCCTTTCGCGTGCGAAAGGATGGGGCACCCTTTTCGTGCTGATGCTTGGGAAAAAGCAGATTCCTTCAGTTGGGTACGGCGCTTCGTCCGGGATGGCTATTCGGCTTCGGCTGCTTCAGGGCTTTTCTCTTCGGAGTCGAGGAGGTGGAGCTCCTTGCCGGGTTTGAAGCGGACAGCTTTGCCGGGGGTGATGGTGACTTCGGCTCCGGTGCGCGGGTTGCGGCCTATGCCGGTTTTGCGGGGGCGTACGTTGAAGACTCCAAAGCCGCGTAATTCGATGCGATCGCCGGCTGCAAGGGCTTTCTTCAGGCTTTCAAAAACTGTGTCGACCGCTGCTTCCGCTTTATTGCGCGGCAGGCCCGTACGTTCGATGACGTGATGGATAATATCTTGTTTTATCAACGCGTTCACCTCTGTTTGTAAGGCTTGGCCGGCAGGATTTGCGGCTACAGGGATACTAGAAAGCTTTTCCTGCGTTGTCAATGAGCCAGATGTGACTTAAGATGCACATTTTGAGCGGATTATTCTACTTTTTTTCATTTCGCGGTACCCTGAAAGAACAGGGTAAGGAGTTGCATGTCAATTAAGAGCGACCGTTGGATTCGTGAACAGGCCACCAAGCAGCAGATGATCCATCCTTTCAGCGAAAAGCAAGTAAAGGAAGGGGTTATATCTTACGGATTGTCTTCGTATGGGTACGATTTGCGCGTTTCCAACGAATTTAAGATATTTACGAACGTAAATAGCGCTATCATAGACCCCAAGGACTTTGACGAGCGGTCATTTGTGACAGTGCAGGCCGAGTCGGTCATTATTCCCCCTAACTCATTTGCACTGGCGCGCTCGGTTGAATATTTCAAGATTCCGCGCGACGTGCTGACGATTTGCGTAGGGAAATCGACCTATGCACGTTGCGGGATTATTGTAAACGTGACCCCATTTGAGCCAGAGTGGGAGGGTTACGTGACCCTGGAAATTTCAAACACGACGCCTCTGCCGGCGCGTGTATATGCCAACGAAGGGCTCTGTCAGATTCTGTTCTTTCAGTCGGACGAGGTATGCGAGATAAGTTACGCAGATCGTCGCGGAAAGTACCAGAAGCAGCAGGGAATTGTTCTGCCGAAGCTGTGATGGAAGATAGACGCATGTACGCGCAACACCTGAGAGTGGGCTTGTTTGCTATTGAGCCGATTCGCCGGGCGGGGCTGCGCAGCATACTGGAAGAGATTTGCGGCGTCGAACTTGTGGATGCCGGTCTGGATGGGCTGCTGGCCGCGGAGTCGCTGGATATTGCGGTGATCAGTCTTATGGTCCCGGCTGAAATCCTGACCACGATCGAACGGATGCGCACCGGAATGCCGGCCACTCGCGTGATTGTGATGAGCGAAGTCGGCGATGATGAAAGCGTGATTGCGGCGATTTCGGCTGGAGCCAAGGGATACTTGCAGGATACGGCCGAGCCTGAGGAAGTAGCGCGGGCTGTGGAACTGGTTGCCAGCGGTTCGATCTGGGCGCCGCGAAAAGCTCTGTCCATGCTGGTGGATCGCATGTTGAACGGCGGGAAGCTTTCACCGCGCGCTACGCCCCAGTTTACCCACCGAGAGCTGGAAGTGCTGCAGTTGCTTGTATCTGCGCGGTCTAACCGGGAGATAGCCGAGGCGCTGGGGATTGAAGTACGCACCGTTAAGTCCTATGTAGGCCGGATGATGCGGAAGGTTGGCGTGGGTAACCGAATCGCGCTGTCAGTACATGCTGCCAAGCATGCTTTGGGTGGCGGCCCGGGTCACGACAGCTAGAAATCGGCTTATTTCAGGCGCTAACTTCCAACTTATAAGTGATTACATAGGTCCATCCTACCTACGTTATCTTGCGGACCAGCCTGGAAAGCCGTAAAACCCTAATAGCAACAACGCAGATCTGGGGAACGGGGCTGGCCTGTGCAGATCACTGTACGGCCACCCCATTTTTTTTCGTCCTGCTGTTGCGTAACTTGATCCCTCCCCCGACTTAATCCCAACAAAACTCAACGCAGCCACGATTTGTGGGTTGTGCTGTAGCAGGACTAACCCGAAGAGTGTCCCTCGCATCACAATGACTGGAGCGATTGAACCCCGTTCCCCACAGGGATTCTTGACGGGCTGCGGCATTCTGCTGAAGGATGAGAAGCGGCGTCGATGTTCGTGAATGGATCAATCAAAAGATATCGACCGTAGAGGGAGAAGCAGATCTATATGAAGAAATTATTTGCGTTGTTGTGCATTGCGGGTATGAGCTTGCCGGTACTTGCGGCGAGCGACAAGGCGGCTCTCGATGAACGTATGGAGAACGCAAGGGCCGTTATCGACGAAATTATGCAGACGCCGGACAAGGGCATTCCTGACTCGATTGTGAAGCAGGCCACTTGCATTGCCGTTGTCCCCAGTATGAAGAAGGGCGCATTCATTGTGGGCGCTCAGTATGGTCAGGGTGTGGTTACCTGCCGTACGGGACGCGGCTGGAGCGGTCCCGTATTCATCCGAATGGCCGGCGGATCATTTGGCTTCCAGATTGGCGGACAGGGAACCGACCTGGTGCTGGTTGCGGTGAATGACAAGGGGCTGCAGGACTTGTTGAAGAGCAAGTTCAAGATTGGCGGAGATGCTTCAGCTGCGGCTGGCCCGGTTGGGCGCAACGCTCAAGCTGAGACCGACATTTCCATGAGAGCGGAATTGCTGACTTACTCTCGCAGCAAGGGTCTTTTTGCCGGTATCGATCTTGATGGCACTTCGGTGAGCCAGAATACCGATGACACGACGCTATTTTATGGCGCGCCGCATACGTTCGATCAAATCCTGAAGGGAAATGTGCTGCCTCCGGAGGATTCGCGGCCGTTTCTTCGCACGATTGCTAAGTACTTCCACTCTTCACAGGAACAATCGGGCTTCTAAGAACATTTAAGATGTAAGCGAGACGGGGCCGCTCTATGCGGCCCTTTTCTTATGCGGCGACGGGCAAGCTTACGGATTCTTTTTGCATTTACACTGACAATTAATTTCTAAATGCAAGAAAGCCTTGAGTTCGCTGTTGTCTGGGTATTGGTGCGCCTGCTTGGTCTGCTGCCGCGCAAGGCTGCGCGCGCTGTTGGCGCGGGGATTGGCTGGCTGGCCTATCGGTTAGTGCCCAGGCTGCGAGGCGTCGGGCTAAAGAACCTGGAACTGGCGTTTCCTGCGTGGACTGATGGGCAGCGGCAGGACACGCTGCGCAGGCTCTATCGCAACCTGGGGTGGCTGCTGGCTGAATTCTGCCAGATGCCGAAGTATACGCGGGAAAATTCGCAGGGCTCTCTTCGCTATGACGGGCTTGAGCGTTACCTGGCCGCTCGCGATAAGGGCAAGGGCGTGCTCATTGTTACAGGGCACCTGGGGGCGTGGGAGCTGTCGAGCTTCTACCATTCGCTGATGGGGTATCCCATGAGCATGGTGATTCGCCGTCTGGATAATGCTCGCGTCGATGGGCTGGTCAACCATATTCGCTGTCTGCATGGGAACCGCGTGTTGCACAAAGATGACTTTGCGCGCGGGCTGCTGGGGGCTATGCGGCAGGGGGAGACAGTCGGCATCCTGATGGACACGAATATGACTCCGCCGCAGGGCGTCTTTGTGCCTTACTTCGGTAAGCTGGCTTGCACGGCGTCGGGGCTCGCACGGGTGGCGCTGAAGACTGGCGCGGCGGTGCTGCCGGGCTTCATGCTATGGGAGGAATCTGAGCGGAAGTACGTGCTTCATTTTGGCGATGAGATTGTCTTTGATCGCACGGGTGACGACGAAGCCGATGCGGTTGCCAATACGGCGAAATGCACAGCGGCGATTGAGGCTTATGTGAGGCGGTATCCTGATCAGTGGCTGTGGGTGCACCGGAGATGGAAGACGCGTCCTGAAGGCGAAGGGCCAGTGTATTGAGAGTGGTGTAGCGTACGAGAGCTCAAACTGCAGGTCCCTCCGCTTCCCCTTCGCGTTGCTCAGGGTCCGGTCGGGATGACAATTTCTTAGGGTATTCAGAGGAACTATGAAGTTGCGCGAGATTGCGGCTTCGATTGGTGCGGAGATACGCGGTAACGGCGATGCGGCTGTGACGCGCGTTGCCAGCATTGCCTTGGCAGATGCTGATTCGCTTGTCTTTGCGGAAGACGAAACGGCACTGCGCGAAGCTCTGGATTCGCAAGCTGCTGCCGTGCTGGTAACGGCTGAACTGGCACGACAGGCGGGCGAGGCAAAGCCTCTGCTGGTGATGCGTCAGCCGCGTCTCGGATTTGCGCGTGCGGCGAAGTTGCTGCGTTCTTCGGAACGGAGGGCGGGCGTGCATCCTTCGGCTGTCGTTGCGCCGAATACTGTTCTGGGTGAGGGCGTGTTTGTCGATGCCTGTGCTGTTGTGGATGAGGGCGCGGAGATCGGCGTAGGAACGAGCATTGGCGCTGGGGCTGTGGTGGGGGCGGGAGTGCGCATCGGCGAAGAGTGCCGGGTATATCCGCGGGTTGTTTTGTATCCCGGGGTTACGTTGGGGGATCGCGTAGTGGTTCATGCCGGCGCGGTGCTTGGCGCGGATGGTTTTGGCTATGTGCGTGACGCAGTGACGGGCTCGTATATACAGTTTCCGCAGCAGGGAGAGCTCGTTGTTGAAGATGACGTCGAGATCGGCGCGAATACGACCATCGATCGTGGAGCGTTGGAGGAGACGCGCATCTCTCGCGGCACTAAATTCGACAATCTTGTCCACGTTGGACACAATGTTCGCGTTGGGAAGAATGTTGTGATCGCGGCGCAGACGGGCATTTCGGGCAGCTGCGTGATTGGCGATGAGGCCATCATCGGCGGGCAGGTTGGGATGGGAGACCATTCTGAGGTTGGCGAGAAGGTGATCCTCGGCGGCCAGGCCGGGATTCTGCCGCATAAGAAGCTGCGTGGGCCGGGCATTGTTCACTGGGGTACTCCAGCGAAACCTCTGAGGGACTATTTGAAGGAGCTGGCTGCCCTAGGCAGGCTGACGCGCACGTCTAAAAAGCGAGAGACAGACAAGAAAGAGGATTAGGCTGTGGCGATTGTTGTCATTGGCGGGCATTCGCGCAATATCGGGAAGACCTCGGTTGTTGCGGGCCTGATCGCGCGGTTGCCGCAGTTTCACTGGACGGCCTTCAAGATTACACAATATGGGCATGGCTTTTGCACGGCGAATGGTGAGCCCTGCGATTGCCAGACCGACGATCACACGTTGGCTGTGAGCGAAGAGCGCAACCGTACCAGCGGGACGGACACGGCGCGGTTTCTTGCTGCGGGAGCGGCGCGGTCGATATGGGTGCGGACGCGGGTGGGCATGCTGGCTGAGGCGATGCCGCGCATCCGCAAGGAACTGGCCGCGGCGGAAAACGCCATCATCGAGTCGAACAGCGTCATGCAATTCCTCAAGCCGGACTTGTATCTGACGGTTCTGGATACGGGCACGGCGGACTTCAAGGACTCTGCGCGGCTTTTTCTCGATCGCGCGGATGCTGTGCTGGTGCGGGCGGCGGGAAGCGGGTTAGTGCCTCGCTGGGACAGGGTTTCGCTCAAGCTGATCGAGGGTAAGCCGAGATTTGTGATTGCGCCGCCGGATTACATGACGGATGAGGTGGCTGGCTTTGTCGAACAGCATATTGTGCGGCATTGCTCATTGGCAAAATGAGGGAAGCATGAGTAAAGGAAGACGGTGGGGCCTCGGACTTCTTCTCCTGGTCTTGCTGGTTGTGGCGGTTTTTGCTGGCTGGCTGGTTTACTGGAGAAGTCGAAACGCCAAGGATATTGTTGATGCGAGTACAGTGCCTTCCCTAACTGTCACGAGTTCCAGCTTTGTTGACGGCGGTAGGATTCTGCCGAAGTTCACTTGTGACGGCGGCGACGTGTCCCCTCAGCTTTCAGTTTCAGCTCCGCCAGCAAGCACCAAGACCTTAGTTTGGATCGCAAACGATCCCGATTCTCCGGTTGATTTTGTGCACTGGGTGATCTTCAATCTTCCGGCGGGCTTGCGCGATCTTCCTGAGGGTGCATCTGCGCAATCTGCAACTTTACAGGGAGCCGTGCAGGGCAGCAACGATTTCGACAAGACAGGGTATGGCGGTCCCTGTCCGCCCGGGCACAAGCCGCACCACTATTTCTTCCGTGTCTATGCGCTGGATACCTCCTTGCAGCTTGGCGCGAGCGCCACGAGGACGGACGTTGCTCAAGCGGCCAAAGGCCATGTGTTGGCTGAGGGAACGATTGTCGGGCTGTATACGCGTGGACAATAGCGATGGAAGATAGCATTATGGAGGCAGAAGGGCGTTATGGCGACAGCGCATAATCTTCCGATCTCGGTAAGCGAGTACCTGCACACCAGCTATGAGCCGGATTGCGACTATGTGGACGGCGTTATCGAGGAGCGGAATTTGGGGGAGCTGGATCACTCGGATGTTCAAGATTCTTTGCTGGCATGGTTTAGGACGCACAGCAAGGAGTGGGGTTATAGAGCAGTGCCTGAGATACGGGTTCAGGTGTCTGCAACGCGGTTCCGGGTGGCGGATGTTTGCATCATTCCGCGTTCCGACCAGCGCGAACAGATTATTCACACGCCCCCACTGGCTATCATAGAAATTCTTTCGCCCGACGACCGTGTGAGCCGTTATCGCCAGCGGCTAGAGGATTACCGGACGATGGGCGTGAAGAATATCTGGGTCATCGATCCGGCCGAGAGAAAGGGTTTCGATTGCTCGACGGGAAACTGGATTGAGGCGAATGATTTTGCTGTAGAAGGTACGGCTGTGGAACTGCAGCTCGACGCTATCTTTGCTGATATTGATGAGAAGTAATCCGCGCGTACTAAGCAGATCCTTCGCTTCGCTCAGGATGACATCTCTCGTTAAGATTTTTGTGGTGGAAATGGCTCAGGCTTCATGGAGCCGTCACGCTGCTTGATCAGAATCTGCACTTTGCCTTCGGCTTGTTCGAGGTGTTCTTTACACTCGGTCGAAAGCCGCATGCCCTCTTCAAATAATTTGATCGAGTCTTCGAGCGGGAGATCGCCGCGCTCCATTTGTTCTACGATTTTTTCCAGCCTCTTCAGCGACTCCTCAAAGCTTGCCAACGTTTGTTCCCTTGATCGTGTTTATGCTGTGGTTGTACTGGGCAGCACACTCGCCAGCACTTCAGCGGCAGCTGTGTAGCGGCCAAATGGCGCGCTTACCTGTACGCCCTGCACCATGGGACGCGCGGTTTCCAGCATCTCCTGCGCGATGCGGATGCCTTCGGCGCGGGCCGCTTCGGGCGATGCCGCTGCCTGCATGCGCAGCATGATGCTGTCGGGCACGGCGACGCGCAGGTCGTTCTTCATGAACTCGGCGTTGCGCAGACTGGTGAGCGGCCAGATGCCGGCAATAACCGGGATGCGGAATTCTTCGACGCGCTTGAGAAATGATTCGAGAACGCTCAGGTCGAAGACCGGCTGTGTGATTGCGTACTCGGCGCCTGCTTCCACTTTGAATGCGAAACGGCGGATTTCGTTTTCAACATCCGGCACGCCGGGATTGGCAGCGCAGGCGATGGTGAAGCCCGTCGACGCGCCTATGGGGTTGCCGCCGATGTCCAGGCCGTGATTGAGGCGATTGACGATGTTGACGAGTCCGATGGCGTCGACGTCGAAGACCGCTGTTGCGTCGGGATAGTTGCCGAGCTTCGGCGGGTCACCGGTGAGGCACAGGATGTTTTTCAGGCCGATCGACGATGCGCCCAGCAGATCGCTTTGAATGCTGAGTACATTGCGGTCGCGGCAGGTGTAGTGCAGGATCGTCTCGATCCCGGTCTGCTGCTGGATCTGGATGCAGAGACTTTGCGCGCTCATACGGGCGGAGGCGCGCGGCGAATCGGGGACATTGATGACGTCAATGCCAAGGCCGGCGAGCAGGCTTGCTCCGGCGAGTTCCTTCGAGCAGTCAATACCCTTGGGCGGGACGATCTCGACCATGGCCACGAATTTGTCGTCGTGAACGAGCCGTCCGACACGCGAGCGTTGTTCAAGTGGCGGTGGCGGTGTTTCCGTCACAATTGGGGCGCGCGAAGTATGCGTGGGGCTGGTTTTTTGCGCTTCCACTGCGCGGGCTGCAGACTTCATGGCGCGGATGTGGTTTGGCGTGGTGCCACAACAACCGCCGATATACTGCACACCTGCTTTGAGAAATTTTCTGGCGAAGCTGGCCATGTACTCGGGCGAGCAGAGGTAGATGTTGCGTCCATCGACGGCACGCGGCATGCCGGCATTTGGCATAACCACAAGGGGGAGATCGCTCTCAGACGACATGGATTCAATCGCGGTGAGAACGGTCGCGGGTCCGGTACTGCAGTTGACGCCGATGGCATCGGCTCCCCAGGAGGCCAGCTTGGCTGCTGCGACTTCCGCAGTCGCTCCGTCGAGGCAATGCGCTTCTTCGTCGACGGTGACGAGCGCCATCACGGGAAGATCGGGCGCGACTTCACGCGCGGCCAGCAGGGCCTGTTCGGCTTCGTTTAGGGCCGGCATGGTTTCGATGACGAGCAGGTCGGCGCCTACGCCGGGACCGCCGGCGATGAGGCTGCGAATCTGTTCAGCAAAGGCGGCGCGTGCTTCTTCGAGAGATGTTTTGCCGAGCGGCTCCAGGTGGATGCCCAACGGGCCGACAGATCCGGCGACCCACGCGGTTCCGGCCTGTTTGTCCTTCAACTGGTTCACAGCCTGTCGTGCGATGCGTACTCCTGCTTCATTGATTGCGGCGACCTGGTCCTGAAATCCATAACGGGTAAGGCGGAAACGGTTCGCACCGAAGGTGTTTGTTTCGATGACTTCGGCGCCCGTTTGCAGGTACTCCTCATGAATGGAGCGAACAAGTTCGGGCTGCGAGAGGTTTAACTCGTCATAGCAGCGGTTGATAAAAATACCGCGCGCGTACAGCATTGTGCCCATTGCTCCGTCAAACAGCACAGTGCGGTTGCCAAAGAGATTATGAAGACGATTCGTCATTGTGTCTTGTAGTCATGCTAAGGCACCCGTGGCGGGAGCGCCAACAGGAATCAACTGCAACACGTTGAATCGTCTCGGTGCAACAGACTACAGTGCGTCTGCTTTGTTATACTTGGCTTTCCCGCGAACTTCGTGATGAAGAACGGTTGAGGTCTCAGGATTTGAAGAGAAGAAGTCTGCTTTTAGTTGTTGGGTTGATTTGCTCCGTGTCGTTTTTGACCGCTTGCGGCAAGAACTTTTACTTTGCAGGCCGTAATCTCCCGCCCAGTGGAGTCGCTAACCGCGTCCTCGTGGCTGTCCAGAACCCCAGCGCACTGACCAAGGGCGCATTGCTGTTTGACGATGCGCTTTACGACATCCGGCATAAGTTCAACAATGTAAATGTGACTTTCTCGATCAGCGGATTCTCAGGAGCGTTGCCGGTCACCATTCAAAATATGCCCGAACAGCAGGTTGGAGCGGTGTATTCGATTGGCGATGGAAGTGTCTCGATCGTGAACTATGCCAGCGAAAAGCAGGCGAGTACCGTCTCGGCCGGTTCGCTGAATGGGGTTTCACAAAGCGTTTTCCTCTCTCGTGACCTGAATTATGCTTACGCGGCTTCGCAGTCGGCACATTCGCTTACAGTGCTCGACCATGGCACGACCTATACGCTGAACCTGCCGGGCGTTTATAGGGTTTCCACGAATCCAGGGAATACAGTGACTCTGGCCTTCGTCCAGAACACGAACGATGTTTACAGCGTGGTACACCTGAACGCGGACCAGCAGCAGGCGGCGATCAACAATCCGCATTGGAATCCGGGACTGCCGAACTCGCAGCCGGCGCAGGATTGTGAACCGCAGAACCTGCCTGTTTACTGCGTCTTCCCGGTAAGCGCAGCGAGTGGTGTGACTTTTGACCGTCCCACGAAGGCTGTGTTTTCGCCTGACGGCACGACCGCCTATGTTCTGGATTGCGGGCCCGAGTGCGGCGGAACTGCTTCTGGCATTACTACGATTCCGATCACGTCCGCTTCGTTGAACCCGTCGGGTGTTGGAGCGAGTGGTATTGCTCTGGTGGCTACAAGCAACATTGCTGTACCGGGCGGTGCGACGAACGCAGTCTTTAGCAGCGGGAGCACGTTTTATGTTGCGGGGCAGCAGGTGCAAAGCGATGGTCTGTTGGCTGGCTACCTTTCAGTCGTGAATACGACGACGAGTCAAGTCACCGGGACGTATTCGATCAGCGATGGCACGCACAACAAGATGGTTCTGGCCGACGACAATACACTGTGGATCGGCTCTTACCAATGCCAGTCGGGTGAACGCTACAAACTCAGCCAATCGACTGCGCCGGGGACACCTTTCGGTTGCATCACCATGTTCAACACGTCGAATAATGCGGTGCTGGTGGAGTCTTTCAAGGGCGATGGGACTGGGATTGCCGCGATTATAAGTTTGAACAAGGTTTATACGACTGAGGGCGGCCAGGTTTACATCTACAACACTTCGGATGGTTCGGCGCGTGATAACACTAACGTGACGGTCACGGGGACTGCATATGATGTTGCGTACATGGATGCGGCCACTGACGGGGATAATACGACGTACTAAGCGAATGGACTGAGAAAGAAAAAGCAGGTCCTTCGACTACTCGCTTCGGCGCTCCGCTCAGGATGACAGCATTTTTTTCTCAGTAATAACAGCAATTTTGCTTAGGAATGACAACGATTGAGGCGCGGTGTTTTTACATCGCGCCTTTTATTTGCTGTTTTTTCAGTTCTGCGTTGAAGGCCTGTTCTCTGTCGGCCACGTAATTTTTATAGCCTGCTGGATCGATGAACGGGTTCGCGCCGCCACTGTTGATGCGCGCAAATTTCTCCGTCATTCCGTAGTAGCCTCCGTGAGCTCCGAGAAAGATGTCGCAGGGGAGGGAATTCAGGACGCGAAAGGTGCGTTCGTAATCCTGCGCTATCCGCGGATACCTGGCGTTGTTCACGAGCTTGTATCCGGGATTGACATTCGGGCTGCCGACGATCACGACGTTATAGAGCTTTCCGCCGTCTTTGATCTTGAGTGTCCAGGTTGTGCAGCCTTTGGTATGTCCTGCGGTGAGATGCGCCACCAGCACGGCATCGCCCAGCTTCACTTCGTCGCCGTCGTGGAGAATACGGTCGACTCTCGTGGGTGGGAATAGCATGTCCTTTGAGTTGCCGTACTGAAAATCGCTTTTGCCGCCGTCTTCGATCGCAGGTACGTCGGCATCCATCACCATGTATTTTGCGCCGGTGAGCTGTTTGATCAGGGCGCTTCCGGCGCAATGGTCGTAGTGTGCATGGCTGATCAGGAGAATTTTGATATCGGTGAAGCGAAAGCCTAGCTGCTCGACGCTTTTCCTGATCTGCTGTGGGGAGGTTGCGAGGTTGCTGTTAATCAGGATATGTCCCTGCGGCGTGGTGATGAGGAATGCGGCGAGATCCTTGCTGCCGACGTAGTACACATTTCCGATGATGCGATGCGGCGGGAACGGTTCTGTCCAGTCGCGGGGCGTCTGCGAAAAGAGGTGGGCCGGCTGCGCGAAAACGCTGCTGAGAATGAAGGCGATCATGGCGAGGCGAGAAAGCATAGGCAACAGCATGACATTAACCCGAACCAAGCCGCCATCGTTCGACCGTGGAATGTGATGACTTTCTTTGTACATCTCCATCGACTGCGGATCGGTGATACAAAAGCTGAAGGAGAAGCAAGGCTTGCCAAGGCCATCGTTGAATCATGCCCGAAAATTCTATTGCCGATATTCTAGCCATAGCCGCGCACCGCGATGATGTGGAGCAGACCTGCGGTGGCACGCTGCTCAAAATGAAAGCGCTTGGCTGGCGGACTGCGATCCTCGACCTGACGCAAGGAGAAGCAGGCACGCGGGGATCGGCTGCGGACCGCGCGGCAGAGGCAGCGGATGCGGCTCGCATTCTTGGCGTGAGCTGGCGGCAGGCGCTGGATATTCCCGATGGCCGCGTCGAGAATACCTACGAGAATCGGGTAAAAATCGTTCGCGCTTTGCGCGAGGTTCGTCCGCGTGTCGTGATTCTGCCGTACTGGACGGGTCGTCACCCGGATCACTACACCACGTCGACGCTCGGCTACGAGGCGTGTTTCCTATCCGGGCTGGCCAAGCTCGATACAGGGGCGCCGCCGCACCGGCCGTTCAAAATCCTGTATGCAAGCCTTTACGCCGATGTCCGGCCCAGCTTCGTTGTAGATATTTCCGCGCACATCGAGCAGCGGCATCAGGCGCTGATGGCCTACAAATCGCAATATCAGAACCAGGCGGCCGGCAGTGGCCTCTTTGTGCCGGAGGAAGAAATCCGCGAGCGCACTCTTGCCGAGGCGCGCCATTACGGCCTGCTGGGTGGAGTTCGTTACGCGGAGCCGTTTGTGCAGAAGGAAGTGGGGTTGGTCGAGGATCTGCTCCACATTCCCGTGCAATCTATGTAGCCAAGGCCTGTTAAGAGGCCTTAGCTCGCGCTGAGTTGGGGATTGAAGGCGTCGATGACCCGATTGCGGCCCGTGCGCTTTGCTTCATATAGGGCGCGGTCGGCGGCATCGATGAGGATGTTTGCATGCGTGCCCACTTCGGGAACCATGGTCGCGCAGCCAACACTCACGGTAACGATATTATGCTCACTGCCTTCGTGCTGAACGCCGAGATCTTCGACGGCCTGGCGGAGCCTTTGCGCCAATTCGAAGGCGGCTAGCCTATCGGTGTCGGGCAGTACGATGGCGAATTCCTCGCCGCCGAAGCGCGCCACCGTGTCGCCCGAACGGCGGAATACCTGCCGCGCCGCATCGGCGATCTGACGCAGGCAGCCGTCGCCACGGAGGTGTCCATAGAGATCATTGTAGAACTTGAAGTGGTCTACATCGAAGAGCAGAACCGATATGGGGGATGTGGTGCGGCTTGCCCTATGCCAATCGTGCGCGAGCGCCTCATCGAGTTGTCTGCGGTTCGCTGTGCCGGTAAGGGGATCGACGGAAGCCAGCGCCTCGAGCGCCATATAGGCGTCCTGCAGCCTTTCTTCAGCGGCTTTTCGCTCAGCAATATTGCGAACAACGTTCACATAGCCGATCGGCTCTCCGGTAACGCGGTCGCAATAGAGGCTGATGTTCGCCTCCATCCACAGATAGGTGCCGTCTTTCTTCTTGCAGCGATAGGTCAGAGATCTTGCCGGCTCTCCGCTTTTTAAGGTGTCGAGGGTCGCGGTCATGGCTGGAATGTCATCCGGATGGACAATGCTGTCCTGATAGGTTGTGCCCATCAGTTCCTGTGGATCCCAGCCCATCATCCAGCGAACGGCCGGAGATATGTACTCGCGGCGGTGATTGAGGTCGGTCAGGACGATGATGTCGCGGGAGTTCTCAGCCAACAGGCGATATAACTGCTCGCTCTTGCGCGCAGCCTGTTCGAGCAACCGCCGCTCATTGAGAACGACCGAGACCAGAGCCACGCAGAGCACGGCGCTGGCAAGGAGCACCTGTGTGAGAAAAACCTGACGCTGCCAGGTTGGGTCTTCGATCATGGTCATGGGACCACGGCCACGGATGATCGAAATAACGGAAAAGGTCGCGATAACGCAGACGCCCAGAATGCCGCCGCCCATGCCAAGTCTCACGGCAATCAGAAGCAGTGGAGGGATAAGGATGAAAAACAGGGGAAAGCTGGTGTGATGAAACACGGCGTAGGTGCAGACGACCATCAGCGACAGGAGGCCGATCGTTTCAAGGAGGCGTTTTCGCTCAAGCAGAGCCGCAAGTTCATTGTCGAAGAAAGAGAGGATGATGGGCGTCACGATCATGACGCCAAGCATGTTGGAGAGAAACCAATCCAGGCCGAAGTGGGCTGGCACCGGGCTGTGGAGCGCACGATAAAGAGCCGCAGCGCAAAAGGCGGAGACCGCAGGCGCTGCGACGGCGCCGACAAGACACAAGCGGGCGAGTTCACGAGGACGCGAAAAACGGATCGGGGTCTGCGTTGTCCAGGCAAAGGGGAAGGCGGAGATTGCTGCTTCGAGCATGTCGCAGCCTGAGAGCGCCAGAGTGACGGGGATTGAATCCTTCACCATGAGATGCGTTGCAATATTCGCTAGAAATGCGGTGACAAAAATTGCAAGCCATCTTTTGCGTTCGTTCAGCAGAAGCGCGGATAGCAGGATGGCATTGGGCCACCAGAAAGCAGCCTCTCCATCTGCGCCGAAGTCGATTAACAGGGAACCATAGGTGGTCAGGAAGACGGCGCAAAAAAGGATGACGAGTACAAGTAGAAACTTACCTTCAAAGAAGGACGTCCTGGCAATAGGCAAACGATTCATATCGCTTCGAATTGAGCTTTAGGGACAGCGGGAAGCGTCTCTAAAGCTCACAACCGGCGATGAGCGTAATGCGTACGGGCGCCGAGGTACGATTCAGGCTACCTGATTTTTGTGAGATTGGGTATCCACGAAATATTATCAGACGGGTCGATGATGACCTGAAGCGTACCTTGTTGACCTTCCTGCAGGTCCGGGCCGGAGGCGGTGTGCGTTTTACCGGAGCGATCGGTGAACTGAAGCGTGATTGGGCCGCCACCCTGAATCTTGAAGCGGTAGTGAAACTGCGCCCCCGGAGCCAGCGCGCCAGTGCCGAAGCTTGCGCTGGGGTAGTCGACTTCGAGAAGCGTAACCCGCGCTCCACTATTGTTTGTGATCGTTGTGGATACAAATGCGGAGCGACACCCGCCAGGAAATACTGAGATAAGAAATAGAAGAGGAGCTAAGGCAAAGGCCTTCTTCATAGTATTGTTTTTCGTTCCAGGATGCGTGCCGTGAGGACCACTCCAGTCTCATTTGTGTGCAGGGTGAGAGGGAAGACGAGGACGTTCCACACCCATGCTTCGCCTTTGCGGGGAAGGTTGAGCAGCCCGCGATAGGTGCGGTCGATATAGGTCTCGCGCATGATGGCCACGGTGCGGAAGATTTCGCACCAGTCGGGAGCCAGGTCGGGCATCTCGTCGAACATATTGCGGCCAATGAACCACTCGCGCGGGCGTTCCAGCAGGCGGGCGCACGTTTCATTCACGTATTGCCAGTTTCCCTGCACGTCGAGGATTTCGAGCACGGCGTCTTCGCCGATGGCCATATTGATGCGCGAGTAGAAAAAGTCGCGCGCGTCGACGACGACAGGCTTGCCGCGCTTCTTCGCCTCAAAGGATCGGAGTGCCGAGACCAGATCATCGATGGAACTGTAGCCCTTGAGCAGGTGCATGTCTTCCGGGCCGCCGAAGCGCCGTTCGAGTGTTGCTGAAAGAATGATGATCGGAACCTGGGGGCGACGCTGGCGAAGTTTTGCCGCGACGTCGGTGCCAAATTGCCCGGCGCCGAGATGGTAGTCGAGCACGGCGATGTCGATTTCGTCGAGGAGCTTTTCGGCCTCTTCAATGGTGGCGGCTGTTTCCGTCAAATAGCCATACTTGCGGAGGATTGTGGAGCGCAGAAGGAGATTTTCCGGGTGGTCGTCGAGCAAAAGCACACGTATGGGGTCGGCCACAGCTTGTGCGGTCTTGTCGAGGTCGTGCTCTGTTTCACCTTGCATTTGTACTTGAGATGCAACAGTAAGTGCCTATGCTGCTATTTGCTTTCCGTTTTTCGCTTTCGCTCGAACTGTTTCAGCAACTCCGGTAGACGCGGCATGATGGCGCATACACGAAGCCATTGCCGGTTATCGTAGGCCGGGGAACCGCTGATGACCTTTCCTGCTTCGATGTCTCCGCCAACGCCGGACTGCGCGGTGACGATGACGCGATCGCCGATATGACAATGACCCGCTACACCGACTTGTCCTGCGAGGATGGCATTGTCGCCGATGTGGGTGGAACCTGCAAGCCCCACCTGCGCGCAAAGAAGCGTGTTCTCACCTACGGACGAGCCGTGGCCAACCTGCACGAGATTGTCAATCTTAGCACCCCGGCCGATGCGCGTCTCTCCCACGCTGGCGCGGTCAATGGTGGAATTGGCCTGGATTTCGACGTCATCTTCGATGATTGTGGGGCCTGACTGGACGATTTTGTGCCATTTTCCGGCGTCATCTTTGGCGAAGCCGTAGCCATCGGAGCCGACCACGACTCCGTTTTGCAGCACGACGTTGTTGGCGAGCCGGCAGTCTTCGCGGACCACGGAGTGAGCGTGGGCGAAGAAGTGGTTTCCGATGTGGACGTTGTGATAAATAACAACGTGCGGCAGGATGGTGGCATTGTCGCCGATGACACAGTTCTCGCTGATCACCACGTAAGCGCCAATGGATGCTTCACGGCCGATAGTTGCTGTGGGATGAATGACTGCTGTCGAGTGAATGCCTGGCGGATACGCAGGGGCGGGATGGAAGATTTCAATGGCGCGGGCAAAAGCCAGGTAAGGGTTCTTGATGCGCAGCGTGGGGGCGTGTATCTCGGGAAAGGTAGGCTCGACGAGGACTGCGCCTGCCCCGGTTTTCTTGGCCAGGATGGCGTATTTGGGATTGGCTACGAATGTGACGTGTTCCGGACCTGCTTCTTCTATCCCGGCGACGCCCGTGATTTCCGCATCTGGCGTACCCCGGTACTCGGCACCTAATTGCTGCGCAAGTTCCGTTAACTTCATGCTGGCGATTGTAAATGGATTAGACGGGAAGGGTCGGGGACTTAATTTCGCGCCATGGGAAAGAGCGACTCCTGGCGCTCTTCCGGCTTGGCGGTTGCGGACGGTTTCTTCTTGGCCGCGGCGCCGATGACGGCAACGACTTCAAGCTCAACCAAAGAGGTGCGGGGAAGCCAGATGCGCTGGGTGTTGCTGCGCGTATCGGGTGGGGTGAGGAAGAAGCCGTCGGCGTCGAGGAGGCCGATATTGTTCTCGGCTAGGCCTTCGAGGACGTCGCCATCTTTCAACTGGACGCGAAGCCAGATGCCTTCGCCGCGGGGCCGTCCGGCAAAGGTCTTGCGGGCCAGCTTTTCGGGATTGTCGATATCGCCTGAATTGAAATCGCGAACGAAGCATACCCACTTAAGTTCCTGAATCGAAAGGGATAATACTTTTCCGCTCAGATCGAGGAGTTCGAGTGAGCCCTGGCGAGCGAAGTCCAGCGCAGAGATGTATCCCGCGACCCAGTCACGGGTATACCTGCGGACAATCGCTTTTTTTCGGCTCGAACTCATGGTGTGAAGGCGACGCACGTTATTGTCGCATGCGGAAAAACCAATTTCGCAGCGAAAATTGTGCAAACCGGTAGCCAATCGGGTTCCCATATGTTAAAGTGGTGCTTTGTGTTGCATGACTCGTCTTATCTAAGCTATTGCAGATAATAGGTTTAGTAGTTAGCAGGGTAGACGGGCAAAGCCGTGATGGCTTCATCAGATTTCTCTCAGATTGTTAAGGCATGCCTGATTACATTTACCTACTAGAAAATCGCCTATCTCCCGCCCAACAGAAAGCAATCCAACAGGTTCGCGACGCAGCCCGGGAAGCCGGGATGACGGTATTTTTGACCGGAGGCGCGGTGCGCGACCTCTCGATCGGGTCTTCTGTGCGGGATCTTGACTTTACGGTTCAGGGAAATGCTTCCAAGCTAAAGAAAGCATTGGAGAAAGATGGCGCGAAACTGTGGGGCGAGCATGAGCCTACGCGCACCCTGTTTTTCTGGTTTCCGGGAAGCGTGCGAGTTGAAGTTTCAAGCGCGCGGCGCGAGGAGTATCCGAAGCCGGGCAAGCCTGTTTACCACTGGGCGCCTATCTTAGAAGACCTGCGGCGGCGCGATTTTACGGCAAATGCCATGGCGATTTCTCTCAACGAGGGGTCGTATGGGTTGTTGCTTGACCCATTGAATGGGATGGCCGATCTCGAGGCGCGGCACCTGAGACTGGTAAGTGCTTATGGATTCATCGAAGATCCCTCCCGGCTGCTGCGTGCTGCCCGTTTACGGGCCCGGCTGGGCTGGGATATGGACGAGCGCACCCAGACGCGCTACGAGAATGCCAAAAGCGAGGAGATGATTGACTCGATTCCGGCGCACCTTAAGGGGTATGAGCTGGAAGAGATTGGGCACGAGGAAGACGGTCTGCGCGCACTGAGGGCACTCGAGTCCGAGGGCTGGATGAAGCACATCTTCCCGGCATGGACGAGCGCCAAAGCTGACGTAACCGGACTGGAGCATCTGCGGGAAAGCTACTACCAGTTGCTGATGCAGGGCGTGCATCCGGATATATCCGCTGGGCAGATGGAACTGCTGACCGCAAAGATGCAGCCGAAGGACGTCTCTGCACTCAAGAAGAGCTTTACTCGCCCGGGGTTTGTGGAGCAGTGGAATCATCTGGAAGCTGACGCCAAGGAGTTTGCCAAGGTTTTTACGGGCAAGGAAGCGTCTACGCCTTCAGCAACATGGAAGCTGCTGATGTCCTATCAGCCGGAGGCAATTCTCTGGCTGGCGTACACGGGCAAGAGCGCAGCCATCCAGAACAAGTTCAAGAATTTCTTTACCGTCTGGCCGGAGGCCAAGCAGAAGGTTCCAGCTGCTCTGATGCAGGAGATGCGCATTACTCCGGGGCTGGAGCGATACGACGAGCTGCTGCGGGAGCTGTTCTTCAACCTGATTGACGGCAAGCTGCAGACGGATGAAGAGATGAAGGCTTTTCTCGAGCCGTATTCGCCGCCCGCGCCGCCACCGGTGGTTACGATTCGCCGCTCGCGTAAGAAAGCGATTGAGCCAAAGATCAAGTCGGAGAAGCCGACGGATGACGAGATCGACGAAGAGGATCTGCCGAAGATCGAGGATCTGGATCTGGAGGCTGACGATGTCGACGAGGTCGAAGAAGAAGCTGACGAGGAAGTAGTCGTGAAGCATGCGGCGAAGGTGAAAGCGGCTCCTGCACCTGCGCCTGCGGCAAAGAAGGAGACGGGGAAGAAGCCGGCTGCACCTGCCAAGCCTGTTCCGCCCGCCGCGCCTGCCAAGGCCGCTAAGAAGGAAGCTGCGAAGCCGGCGGCCAAACCGATTGCGGCGAAGAGTGCTGCCCCGGCGAAAAAACCGGCGGCCAGGCCAGCCCCTGCCAAACCCGCTAAGAAGGCTCCAGTTCCCGCTAAAAAAGCGGCGGCCAAGAAACCTGCACCAAAGCCGGCGACCAAGAAAGCAGCGAAGCCCGCTGCGAAGAAACCGGCGCCCAGGAAACCGGCTCCAAAGCCAGTGAAGAAAGCGGCGAAGAAGAAGCGCTAGATCGTTTGTCTACGCATGCTGCCGTGCTATTGTCGTAAGCAACTTCTCACAGGAGCACGACGGCATGGCAGGCGGCCTTTTCTCTGGTTGTAGGTGGATTCGTGTAGCAACTCTGGCGCTGGGTCTCAGCGCCATTTCCGCATTCGCGCAACCTTCCATTCATCAGGATGACCGCCTGGAAGGTGCTTACAAGTTCAAGAAGAATGGCTGGACCTATGTCCACCTGCAGGGAACTCCGGGGCAGATCGGATACCAGCACGGATATCTGCTGGCTGCGCAGATCGAAGACGCATACGAGGTCTACAAACTGGAAGACGAGCACAGTACGCAGCGCGACTGGGCCTTCTATCGCAATGAAGCGAAGAACATGCTGTGGCCGCACATTGACAGCGAATATCAGGAAGAACTTTCAGGCATTGCCGAGGGTGTGCAGGCGAAGGGCATCAAGCTGGATGTGTGGGACATTGTTGCCGTCAACGCGACGATGGAACTCTCGCAATATTACGTTCCCTGGCTGAACAAGCAGCAGCATGCGAAGAATGCTCCCAGGATTGATGCGCCGGGGAACTGCAGCGCTTTTATCGCCACTGGAAGCTACACGAAAGACGGGAAGATCGTCATCGGGCACAACAACTGGAGCTCCTATGCCGAAGGATCGCGATGGACGATGATCTTCGACATCGAGCCCGCGAAGGGCCACCACATTCTGATGGATGGCGTGCCCGGCATGATTACCAGTAACGACGATTTCGGCATCAACGACGCGGGCATCATGCTGAGCGAGACAACGATCAGCCAGTTCGAAGGCTGGAACTCCGACGGCAAGCCTACCTTCATGCGGTCGCGCAAGGCGCTGCAGTATGCGGACTCGATTGACGATGTAGTTGCAACGATGCGCGACGGCAATAATGGCGGCTACGCGAATGACTGGCTGATTGGCGATCGCAAGACGGGTGAGATTGCGCGATTCGAGGACGGGCTGAAGCACACGAAAGTCTGGCGCACCAAAGACGGCTATTTTTCAGGCGCGAATTTCGCCAGCGATCCCGATGTGATTCGCGACGAAACCAACTACGATCCGAATAATCTCGCCGGCGGCCCCAATGCGCGGAAGATTCGCTGGGAGCAGCTTCTGAACGGCAACAAGGGAAACATCGATACGACCATGGCGGAGATTTTTCTGGCGATTTGGAGACCATAGACGATATCCGCGGATTCCTGCGCGCCGGGAGCGCGTTTGGTGAGTACGCCGGCGGCGGGAATCAGCGGCTGCAGAAAAAGCGTGGAATTTACGAGGTGGATGTTTTCTTCTTCGAGGATTTTGGCCACGCCGCCGATGAGAGCGTCGGTATTTTTGGTGGTCAAGGAAAATAAAAGCTTGGCGAGTTTCCAATCGGGGCGGATGGAGCTGAAAATTTTATTATGTTTTACTTGCCCG
>Ga0209139_10000125_pt1 | contig 22715 bp, 20 predicted proteins | sample BogFormECP14_OM3_FD_188246 | JGI IMG/M metagenome (GOLD analysis project Ga0209139, IMG submission 188246) | Bog forest soil microbial communities from Calvert Island, British Columbia, Canada - ECP14_OM3 (SPAdes) (version 2) | ecosystem: Environmental > Aquatic > Freshwater > Wetlands > Bog ...
CAAGCAGCTCTTCTTTGTTAGATCGCGTATAACTCAGCCCCACGCAATTCCGGTGCAGCAACTAGAAACCTCAACGCAGTGTCGCCCGACCTTCGTGCAGAGCGCCGCACACGCATAACAAAAAACCTATCACTATCCGCCCAGCGCTGGCAACGTCTCCAAAAGCGTCCTGAATCCATTCCATAATATCTGCACCCCGATGCACACCAGCAGAAACGACGACAACCGCATCACAATCGTCATCCCATTCTCTCCCAGGATGGCTGCGAGCCGGTCCGCGAATCCGTAGCTCAGATACACCGTCAACGCCACCAGCGCCGACCCCAGAATCGCCGCCAGGATCGCCAGCGCGTTTGCGCCGAAATGCCGCGGTTCATTGGCGCCCAGCGTAATCGCAATCGAAATCGAGCCTGGCCCCACCGTGAGCGGCAGCGTCAACGGGTAGAACGCATTGCGAAACACATCCAGCGGGTTGACGCTCTTCTGCACTTGCCCGTGCCGCTCCTGCTCATCCTTCTTGCTCAGCAGCGTCCACCCGGTCGAAATCACGATCAGCCCGCCGCCCACCTGCACCACGGGAATGGATATTCCAAAGAACGCCAAAATATGCGAACCGATCAGGAACGACGCCACCAGCAGCACAAAACAATTCATCGCCACCTTACGCGCCAAAATCCGCCGCGTCGGCACACTATATTCGCTAGTCAAGGATAAAAAGATCGGGCTGCTCCCCAGCGGATTCACAATCGGGAACAGTGCGCTGACAATCAGTAAAATGCTCTTGGAAAGTTCAAGCACGGGTACTTCAGAGTACGGACCCCACGCCCCACCGTCAACTCGCCCAACTGCCTTTGGTAGCACAGGCACTCTTGCCTGTGCGCTTTTTGCAGCGCCGGAGCTACGCGCAGGACCGCAGCTGGCCCCAGCCTGTGAACGAAGGCAACAGGCAAGAGCGTTGTCGCTAACTAGCGTCCAGAGGGAATTGCCCATGCGCCGCAACCACAATCTTCGCGGTCGTAATCGCCTGCCCAACATGCCTCTGCGTATGCTCAGCAATATGTACCAGCAACCCCCCAACCGCGCTAGGCAATTTCAATTTCCCCACAAATCGCACCTCTTCAAGATTCGTTCCCGCGAGCGCCAGCACACGCGCAGCGCTCTTCCGAATCGCCCCGTCAAACTCCCCAAACAATTCCGCCCGCCCCTCGCCGGGCCGCATCTCGCACCGCAGCTCCTCCACCTGCTCCGCGCTCAGCTCCCGCCCCTCCGCATACGTCAGCAGCCGGTCCAAGCTCCGCGCAATATGCCGCAACTGAAACCCCACCGCCGGCAATCCAAGTACCCGCGCCTCAAGCTGCTCGTCGCTCAGCGACGCACACCAACGCTCCACGTCCTCGCCAGCCAGCTCCAGCGCGTGCAAAACTCCCCGCGTCACGGACGGCACATCGCCAAGCGTTCCGCGCAGCCAAGGCTCAGGCTCCGCAATTTTCTTTGGTTCGTGTTCTATTCCGGAATTGACCATGCCAAAAACACTCCTACCGCATGGTACACAAGGACGGCCCAGCCAAAAAGCCGCTCAAAAAAAACCGTCAAAAAAACCGGGGCAAAAAACTCGCGCTGCGAGCTGCAGCTGTCCCCGAGCTGCAACCCGCCGCGCTACCTTGATCAACGTGGATCAAGCCCGTTGCACTGGGACCACACAGCGCCATTCGGCTGTGTTCGTCTTGGACGCCCATCCGCCCCCTTACGTGAGCATCGACGTGAGCACCATTGACGTGAGCGGCCAACTTGAAACGCAAAACCGCTTTCTCCAATACTTACGGCACACCATCACCTGTGGATGAAACGCCTGAAAAATTTATCTTAAAACTTGCCGCATCCTCATCTTGTCCCGAAGCGCCGCTTACGTTAGGCTTTCCAAGCCGCCGAAAGGGCCGGTTGATGAAAAAAGTAAAAAAATCTAGTAGCAGAGCGTCAACAAACAGCTCCCCCGGCCAGGCCCCTGGCGAAAGCGTACGCGTTCTCATATCTCGTTCACGCATTCGTCGCCGCATTCAAGAAATTGCCCGCCAGATTCGCACGGATTTCCCCTCCGAACCCCTCCATCTCGTCGGCGTTCTCAAGGGGGCCGTCTTCTTCCTTGCCGACCTCGCACGAGAAATCCCTGGCGAGGTCTCCTTCGACTTCATCGCCGTCTCCAGCTACGGAAAAAATACCCACTCCTCCGGCCAGGTCCGCCTCACCCGGGACCTCGATTCCAGCGTTGAGGGTAAAATCGTCATCGTGGTGGAAGACATCCTCGATACCGGCATGACCCTGCAATATCTACTGCGCGTTTTTCAGCAACGTAAGCCCAAGGCCTTACGCGTCGCCGTGCTCCTCGATAAGCCCGACCGGCGTATCACTCCGGTGCGCGCCGATTACGTCGGCTTCTCCATACCCAATGCCTTCGTCGTCGGCTACGGCCTGGACTATGCCGAGCGCTACCGAAATTTGCTCGATGTCGGTATTCTTAAGCTCCCGGAGCCACCCGAGCCACCCGAGCCAGAGGTTCATCCCGCATGAGGGCCAATCCCGAATGAAAGACGCTTGCGCATGAGTCCGAACGCCCATTTCTTGTTGCGTGATTCCAAAGCCATCGCCGCGTTAATCGATCACACCAGCCTCAAGCCGGAAGTCACCCGTGCGGACATCGAGCGGCTCTGCAAAGAAGCGCTTCAGCTAAAATTTGCTTCCGTCTGCGTCAATCCCGTGTTTTTGCCGTTCGTCGCCGCCTTGCTTCACGGCTCCACGATCAAAGCCTGTGCCGTGGTTGGCTTCCCGCTCGGCGCGAACCTCACCGCCATCAAAGTAGCCGAAGCACAAGCCGCCATTCACGATGGCGCCAGTGAAATTGACATGGTCATTCACATTGGCGCGCTGAAAATTGGCCTGGACGACTCCGTCTCCTCAGACATTCGCGCCGTCTGCGACGCCGCCCACGATGCCGACGCCATCTGCAAAGTCATCATCGAGACCTGCTTGCTCACGCAAGAAGAAAAACATCGCGCCTGCCGCCTGGCCGTAGCCGCAGGAGCCGACTTCGTAAAAACCTCCACCGGTTTCGGTTCCGCCGGCGCCACCGTCGCCGACGTCGCCCTCATGCGCCAAATCGTCGGCCCCGACCTCGGCGTCAAAGCCTCCGGCGGCATCCGCACCCTCGACGATCTCCTAAAAATGGTCGACGCCGGCGCCAGCCGCATCGGCTCCAGCAACGGCGTAAAAATAGTAGAAGAAGCCCGCACCCGCTTCGGCTCCTAGTCGCGGCTCGCGCCGCGCGGGCCGTTGTAGCGGCGGGTCTTCAGACCCGTGCCTTTGCCCTTTGCGGCGGCCGCCCGGCGCTAATCCCGACCTGGTCGAGGAGGCGCGTCTTAGACTTTAGTCTTCCGCCTTCCGTGTCTTCCGCCTTCTGTAGTGCCGAATCTTCAGATTCGCATCTTCTTCGGTCCGCCGGACTTGCGGCCACAACGCCCCTGTTTTTTTTTCGGTCTCGACAAATTCCCCGGTAGTTGCCCTCGACACCCCGCCCTGTTCTATAATGCCGCCGACCCATGCCCTTAACCTCCGGCACCAAGCTCGGCCCCTACGAAATTCTTTCGCTCCTCGGCGCGGGCGGGATGGGAGAGGTTTACCGCGCACGCGATACTCGCCTGCAGCGCGACGTCGCCATTAAAATCCTCCCGAGCTCTCTCGCCACCGACCAGGACCGTCTCCGCCGTTTCGAGCAAGAAGCCCGCGCCGTCGCCGCGCTCAATCATCCAAACATTCTCACCGTCTTCGACGTCGGCACCGCGCCGGTGCCGCAGCAGCCAGACGGTGCCGGCTCAGCCGGCGCTCTAACCGGTTCGCCATACATTGTTTCCGAGTTACTGGAAGGCGCCACGCTTCGTGAGCGACTCGCCTCCGGCGCCTTCCGCGAGCGCCGCGCCATCGAATACGCCGTGCAAATTGCACATGGCTTGGCCGCCGCCCATGAGCGCGGCATCGTCCACCGCGATCTCAAGCCCGACAATATTTTCATCACCGAGGACGGCCGCGTAAAAATTCTAGACTTCGGCCTCGCCAAGCTCAAGGAACCGCTCTCCGCCAATGTGGACGACACCATGCCCTCCGGCACCCAGGCCGGTTTGGTGCTCGGTACCATCGGCTATATGTCCCCGGAGCAAGTCCGCGGAAAACCCGCCGACACCCGCAGCGACATCTTCAGTTTCGGCGTCGTTCTTTACGAAATGCTCGCCGGCCGCCGTGCTTTCCATGGCGAAAGCGGCGCCGATGTCATGAGCGCCATCCTCAATCACGAGCCGCCCGAACTCTCCGCCACCAATCGCGAAATCTCTCCTACCCTCGATCGCATCGTGCATCACTGCATGGAAAAAACGCCGCAACAGCGCTTCCAGTCCGCCGGCGATATCGCCTTCCAACTCAGCGAACTCAGCGGCATCCGCACCTCCGCGGCCATCCCCGCGCTAGCCGAATCCTCCCCCGTCATGCGTAGATGGTTCTATCCAGCCATTGCCGTCGCAGCCGTCGCGCTTTTACTAGCCGCCACCTGGTTCCTTGCCAAGTCGCGCGGTCACTACGATCCTCCTAAATTTGTCCAGCTCACCTTTCAGCAAGGCCAGGTTGACTCCGCGCGGTTCCTCCCGGATGGGCAAAGCATCGTCTGCGCTTCCCGCTGGGGTTCCGATTCCACAATGTCCCTCTACACCGCTCGCCTCGATAGCCAGGGCATGCGTCCGCTGGGCGTACTGGCCGATTCGCTGGCCGCGGTCTCCAGTGCCGGCGACCTGCTGATCATCCAGAATGCGCACTCGATTGGCTCGGGATATGTCCGCGTGGGCACCTTGGCGCGCATGCCGGTGGGCGGCGGCGCTCCACGCCCGGTGCTCGATTCCGTGCAATATGCGGACTGGGCGCCGGATGGCAAAGATTTTGCCGTGGTGCGCTTTGTGCCTGAACGCCACGTCTACACCCTCGAATATCCCGCCGGCAAAGTTCTCTATGAAACTCCCGGCTGGGTCAGCGACCCGCGCTTCTCCCGCGACGGCAAAAAAATCGCCTTCCTCGATCATCCGGCCTTCGGCGACGACCTCGGCTCCGTCGCCGTTATCGATCTCGCCGGTCACCGCCAGACCCTCAGTGAGCCCTACGCCTCAGCCCAGGGCCTCTCTTGGTCCCCCAAAGGCGACGAAATCTGGTACAGCGCCGTCTCCACTGGCGTCTATCGCTCCGTATATGCCACCACTCTCAGCGGCCACTCACGCTCACTCATTTCCGTTCCCGGCAACATCGACATTCAGGACGCTCTTCCCGACGGCCGCGTGCTCGTCGCCGACGTCAACAGCCGCATCATACTCATGGTCTCCACTCCCGGCAGCACCAAGGAACGCGACTTCTCCTGGATGGACTGGAGCTACAACGCGCGATTTTCCTCCGATGGCCAGCAGGTGCTTTTTGGCGATCAGCACAGCGGCAAGCTCTACGGCAGCTTTCTTCGCAGCATGGATGGCTCCCCCGCCGTACGCCTCGGTGATGGCGATCCTCTGGACATCTCCGCGGACGGCAAATATGTCCTCAGCCGCCTGCCCGGCGCGCCCGATCAGCTCGAGCTGCTGCCCACCGGCGCTGGTGAATCCCGCCAACTCACCCACTCCAAGGTCGAACACCTTGACGCTCACTTTTTTCCCGATGGCCGCATCTTCTCCGTCGGCAATGAACCCGGCCACCGCATACGCACCTACTTAGTTGACCCCGAGGGCCACGAGTCTCCCCTCACTCCCGAAGGCGTCCGCGCCTTGGCCGCCGCCCCAGACGACCACACCCTCCTAACCACCAATGACGACACCTCCGCATTCCAGCTATTTCCTTTGGACGGTGGCCAACCGCGCCCGTTCCCGCAACTCCAAAAGGGTGACCGCCCCTTCGATTTCACCTCCGACGGCACGGCCATCCTGCTTCGCCGCGATGCCCCCCAAGGCGCCACCGAAATTTGGCGCGTCGACCTCCACGGCACTCAGCGCACCCTCATCCACTCCATCTCTCTCTCCGAAGCCTCTTCCATCACTGGCCGCCCCATCGGCACAATCTCTTCCCGCGACGGCAAAAACTACGCCTACCGCTACACCCGCAAAATCTCCTCCGAATACATAATCGAAGGCCTCCACTAAGCCTCCCACCTCCGTAGTTTTTGGAGTGCGGCGGCTTGACGCCGCTTTAACACCGTAAGCCCACAGCCCCTACGATCTACTCCGCGCCACTCGCAGCCCTCAGCGCCGCGCGAAATCCTTGTAAGCGCGCAGCCCCCGTTCGAATTGAATACCACACAGTACTGGGTATTGACAAGGTACCAAGGCCGTGCTATCATCTCCCATGAACCTCGCACCCCGCAGCAATGTCACGCTTCCTGCCCGCCAGCATCCGCTCCCCGGCGTCACCTCTGTCCGACGATCAAAACACCAAAAACACGATCCTTTGTTTTCAATAACTTCCGCACTCTTTTCAATTCACAATTCCGCGTATCCCCATTATTTTCTGCCGCCTGCGCACTCTTTACCAAAAACACCCGGGGGTGGGTATCCGCCCTCCTCCCAAATCGCGACTCCGCCGCTAACTCCAATAAAATCACAACGATCCACTGAAATCGCGCCTAAATCCAATGGAATGAAAACGTTCTATGACACCCCAGGGCCGGCGGTAGCCCGTCACAATTCCCCAACTCCATTCGCCTGCTATAATGAGAACAGCGCATGACCACCGAAGCCCACGCACCTGCCGCCATCGCCGAGACTCCGCCCAATATTCCGGTGGAGGTGCTCGCCACCCTTTCCGAAATCGGCGAGGAAGTAAACGCCTCGCTGGACCTCGACGAAGTCCTGGCCCGCGCCGCCGCGCTCATCAAACGCCACATTGACTATGAGATTTTCGGCATCCTGCTAGACGAGGGCAACGGCAGCTATCTAAAACACCGCTTCTCCATCGGGTACCCGCCCAACTTGGCGGAGAATCTGCGCATCCCCATGGGCCAGGGCATTTCCGGCACCGCCGCCGCCACCGCGCATCCCGTCAGCGTCGCGGACGTCACTACGGATCCGCGCTACATCAACGCCATCGACAGTGTTCGCTCGGAACTTGCCGTTCCTCTCATGCTGCAAGGAAAAGTGATCGGCGTCCTGGATGTGCAAAGCCGTATTCCGGGATATTTCACGCCCCACCAGCAACGCATTCTCACGCTGCTCGCCAGCCGTCTTTCTACGGCCATCGAAAACGCGCGCCTCTTCGAGCGCGTTCGCCAGCAAGCTAACACCCTGCTGCTGCTCAACGAAGTCGGCCGCGAAACCAGTTCCATCCTCGACGTGGAAGAATTACTGCGTCGTGCCGCCGAGCAGATCAAACGCGTCATCGACTATCAGATTCTCAGCCTCATGCTGTATGACGAAGAACAAAAAGTCTTCCGCCATCGCATCGACGTGAAACACGGCCAGCGCGTGCAAAGCAAACTGCGTGTCGCCGCCAGCGATGGCATCGTCGGCGCTGCCGCGCTCACGCGCGAGGCGGTCAACGTTCCAGACGTCACCGTCGACGACCGCTACTTCATGGTGAATCCCGAGACGCGCTCCGAACTGGCTATCCCCATGATTCATAAAGGCAAAGTCATCGGCGTGCTGGATCTCGAAAGCCCGCAACTGAACTATTTCACGCCGGACCACGTACAAACCCTTTCCATTCTCGCCGCCAATCTCGCCGTGTCGCTCGAAAATGCGCGCCTCTACGAACAAGTGGCCCGCGACGAAGCCCGCCTGGACCGCGACCTGCAAGCCGCTAAACGCATTCAGGGCGCGTTGCTCCGTCCCGTGCCAACGGAAGATTACGGCCTGGACATCGCCGCGCGCTATCAGTCCGCGCGCGAAGTTTGCGGCGACCTTTACGAATTTCTGCGTTACGGCCCGCAGCAACTGGGCATCGCGCTCGGCGACGTCAGCGGAAAAGGCACCGCCGCGGCGCTTTACGGCGCCGTGGCCATCGGCATCATGCGCAGCCTCGCCCCGCAAAAATTGCAGCCCGCCGATTTGCTGCGCGAAGTGAATCACGTGGTCGGCGAACAGCGCATCGAAGGCCGCTTCATGACCGCGTGCTTCGCCACCTGGCAAAAGGGCCGCCAGAAACTGCGCGTCGCCAACGCCGGGCAATCGCAGCCCCTGCTGTACAAAGACGGCCGCTGCGGAAAAATCGAACTCAACGGTTTTCCTCTGGGGATTTTTGAAGAGGCCACCTACGACGAATGGGGCGTTACGCTAGCGTCCGGCGATATTTTGGTATTTCATTCGGATGGTCTCGCTGAAGCGTCCAACTCGGAAAACCAATTTTTTGGCACCGAACGCCTGCGCACGTTCATCGAGCAGCGTCACGAACTAACCGCCGCCGAGCTGGCCGATGGCCTGCTGCGCGAAGTGGATCTCTTCACGAACAGCGCGCCGCTTTCCGACGACCGCACCCTGGTCATCGCCAAGGTACGCTGAGCGTGCGCCGTTCTGCAGCACGGCCGGCCCCGGCCTTCGTCGATCCTTCGGCCTTCACGCCGCATTTCCATTGGAAATCGCGTGAGGGAACGGGTAGCGCGTCGAAGGGTCCGCGCCGCGACGTGCTCGACGATCGAGGGAACGGACGCGACGATCGAGACGATGGGCGCGACGAACGAGGCGCCGGGCACCGTGACGCGCTGGAATTATTTTGCGAGGGCGTTTCGCTGACCGGCGTTGCGGAAACCTACGGCACGCCAACGTATTTATACAGCGGCGCCGCGATCACCGACGCGTACCGCGAATTGCATGGCGGATTGCGCAGCGTTCCACACACGCTGTGCTTCGCCGTTAAATCGAATGGCAATCTCGCAATCCTCGAGCGGCTTGCAAAGCTCGGCAGCGGCTTCGACATTGTTTCCGGTGGCGAACTTTACCGCCTCGGTCAAATCGGCGTGCCCGGCAAACGCATCGTTTTTTCCGGCGTCGGCAAAACGCGCGAGGAAATTCGCGAGGCGTTGCAATATCGAGCCGGAAAACGCGGCGGCGCCAGTACCACCAAGGGTTCCAGCCGCACCGCTAACGCTGGCATTTTGCTGTTCAACGTGGAATCGCAAGCGGAACTCGAAGTGTTGCTCGAAGAATCCAGCCGCGCTAGTCGCCGCGGCATCGCCGCGCCGGCGACTGCGATTCGCGTCAATCCTGATGTTGCCGCGGGCGGGCATCCGCACATTTCCACCGGCCGGCACGACCACAAATTCGGCCTTGATTGGGCGGACGCCAAGCGGCTTTATCTGGCGCATGAAGACAGCAAATATATTCGCTGGCGCGGCATCAGCGCGCATATCGGCTCGCAAATCGTGGCGCTAGATCCGTTTCGCGATGCGTTTGCGCGGCTCGCCAGCTATGTGAAGGAGCTACGCGCTGCGGGAATCGCTTTGCAGTACTTGGATATCGGCGGCGGTCTCGGAACGCGTTACACCAACGAGAAGGTTGCGACGCGGGCGAACTACGCGGCGATGGTGGCGCGGGCGGCCAAACCGCTCGGGTTGCACGTGCTGCTCGAACCCGGGCGCTCGATTGTGGCGGCGGCGGGAGTGTTGCTGACACGGGTGCTCTACACCAAGACGAATCGCAAGAAAGAATTCGTCGTTGTAGACGCGGCGATGAACGATTTAATGCGTCCCGCGCTTTATGACGCCACGCATCCCATTACGCGCGTCACACGCGGAGCAGACGCGGAACGCGCGACGAAAGTCGGCGCCGACGCGATGCGCGTCGACATTGTTGGCCCGGTGTGCGAGACCGGGGATTGTTTCTTGCGCGATTGGCCCTTGGGCGGGGAAGTACGATCTGGCGAAGTTTTGGCGATTTGGACAGCCGGGGCTTACGGCATGTCACAAACGTCCAACTACAACGCGCGCTGCAGGCCGGCGGAAGTTTTGGTGGAACGCCGCCGCACAAAATTAATCCGCCGCCGCGAAACTCGCGAGGATTTGCTTCGCCATGACATTCGCGGGTAGAACAAGCGGTTCGCGCTGCGCGGGTTGCGTCCGGGCAAGCAGGGGCGCAGCATGCTGCGCCCCTACAAAGGACGTGCGGATCGCACACGCGGATTGTGCCAGTACCGGACGTGGCTTAGAATGCAGAACGGGACGAACACACAGTAGCGTGACGCCCCACGCTGGAACGCTTGCGGGAAAAGAGCTGACGGACGAGTGAATACGCCTCCGATTGCAAAGAAAATAGAACCGGCCAAGAAGCCGGATTTTGAGCGCTCGCTGGCGCGGCTTGAGGAAGTGGTGCGCAAACTGGAGAGCCCGCAGCTTTCGCTGGACGACGCGATGAAATTGTTTGAAGAGGGCGTGGAGCTTTCGCGGGAATGCCAGAAGCAGCTCGAAGAGGCGGAAGGGCGCGTGGAGATTTTGCTGAAGAAGGCGGACGGCAAGATGGTGGCGCAGCCGTTTGATCCCGAGCCGGAGACGGAATCATGAACGGCACAATTGCGATGCAGAGGTTAGGCGGATGGCAGGGCTGGCGTGCACAGACTGAAGTCTGTGCTACCAGAACCGCGTTTGCGCTGCGCGACGACGCCGAGAAAATATTTGGCTGTTTCGATGATGCGGTTTGTGCGATCGCCAACGGTTGTGTCCTACCCTGATGAAACTTCCTGAATTTTTTGAAGAAGACCGCATCGCGGTGGACGCCGCGCTGGAAAAACTTTTGCCCGCGCAAGAGACCCCGCCGACGTCCATTCACGCGGCCATGCGCTACAGCGTGTTCGCGGGAGGGAAGCGCATTCGGCCGATCTTGTGTTTGGAAGCGGCGCGAATTTTCGACGCGGACGTCAGCGCGGCGTTGTATCCGGCGTCGGGGATTGAGTGCATTCATACCTATTCGCTGATTCACGATGATTTGCCCGCGCTGGACAATGATGATTTGCGGCGCGGCAAACCCACGTGTCACAAACAGTTTGGCGAGGCCACGGCGATACTGGCGGGCGACGCGCTGCTGACCCTGGCGTTTGAATTGGTGGGCGCAACGCCGGTGGACGCGGAGCGGCGCGTGGCGATGTTGACCGAGGTGGCCACCGCGGCGGGGACTGTGAACGGCATGGTTGGCGGACAGATGGCGGATATTGAGGCCGAGGGAAAACGGATTGGCGCGAAAATGCTGGAGTACATTCACCGCTCGAAAACCGCGGCGCTGATTCGCGCGTCGGTGACGGCGGGGGCGCTTTGCGCCGGGGCGCCGACGAAGGACGTGACGCGGCTGCGGAAATTTGGCGAAACCATTGGATGGGCGTTTCAGGTGACGGACGATATTTTGGATGTGGAGGAGTCTTCGGCGGCGCTGGGCAAGACGGCTGGGAAGGATGTTGCGCAGCAGAAAGCGACCTATCCGGCGCTTTATGGATTGCCGCGTTCGCATGAGATTGCGAATGAACTGGCGAACAAGGCGATTGCGGCGCTGGAACCTTATGCGGAGCGGGCGGGTCGACTGCGGGAGATTGCGGAGTTTTTGGTGTTGCGGCGGGCTTGAGGATTTCGGCGGATTCCGAGATCGGCGATGCGGCGACAGGAACTGTTAACATGCCGGGCTACCGGGGCGGTTGGCGACGTGGGCTACGCGGCAAAAGCGGCGTCGAGCCGCCGCACTCCAAAAAAGACGATGAAAACCAAGGCTGCGCGCGGACGGCTGGATGTGCTGATGGTGGAGCGCGGGCTGGCGGAATCTGCGCAGAAGGCGCTGGCGATGATTCTTGCCGGTGAGGTGCAGGTGGATGGGCAACGGGCGGCGGCGGCGGGCGCGGCTGTGGCTAGGGACGCTCGAATTGAGCTGAATAGCCGGGCGCAGAAATTTGCCAGCCGCGGCGGAATTAAGCTCGAAGGGGCGCTCGAAGATTTTGGCGTTGCCGTGAACGGGCGCGTCTGCCTGGACGTGGGAAGTTCTACCGGTGGATTTACGGATTGTCTGTTGCAGCGCGGGGCGGCGCGGGTTTATGCCGTGGATGTGAACGTTGAGCAGCTTGCCTGGGAATTGCGGCAGGATGCGCGTGTGATTCGCGTGGAGCGCAACGCGCGCGAGTTGGCAGCCGCGGATGTGGCGGAGCAGGTGGATTTGGTGGCGATCGATGTGTCGTTTATTTCGGTGACGAAAGTGCTGGCTCCCGCGATCGCTTGCGCGCGGCCTAGCGCCGATGCGTTGATACTGGTGAAGCCGCAATTTGAATTGCGCCGCGAAGAGATTGGCGAGGGCGGTATTGTTGCAGACCGCGCACTGCACGAACGCGCGATTGCGCAGGTGCGCGCGGCCGCCGAGCGGGCGGGGATGCAGTGGCTGGGCGTCCGGCCTAGTAAGCTGGCGGGGGCGGAAGGCAATCAGGAGTATTTTCTGCACGCGCGCAAAAAGACGCAGGAGTAGAATCGCTCACACCATGCCGCCTCCACATTTTGACAAAATAGGGATTATCGCGCGGCCACGGAAATCGAATCTGGCCGCGATGGTTCCGGCGCTACTGGACTGGCTGGTGAAGCGCGGGATTGCCACGTTTTACGACGAAGAGACGGCGGCTTCGTTGCAGGATGCCGAAGCGGCGGGAAAGACGCGCGAGGAAGTGGCGGCGGCTTCGCAGCTATTGCTGGTTCTCGGCGGCGATGGGACGTTGCTGGCGGCGGCGCGTGTGGCGGCGCTGCACGGAATTCCGATTTTGCCGATCAACATGGGCAGTCTGGGATTCTTAACCAGCTTCACGGTGGAGGAGCTTTATCCGGCGCTCGAGGATACCTTGGCGGGGCGGTATTCGGTCAGCGAACGCGTGATGTTGCAGGTGGATCTGGAGCGCGACGGAAAAGTGATTGAGACACAGCGCGTTTTGAACGAGGCGGTGATTAATAAGGGCACGCTGGCGCGCATGATCGATGTGCAATTGCGCATCGATCAGGATTTTGTTTGCCGCTATCGCGCGGACGGCTTGATTGTGGCAACGCCGACGGGATCGACGGCGTACTCGCTTTCGGCCGGCGGACCGATTGTGCATCCGGCGGTGGAAGCGTTCGTGATAACGCCCATTTGTCCGCACACGTTGAGCGATCGGCCGGTGGTGGTGCGGGATTCGTCGTCGATTGAGATGAAATTGCTGGCGAATACGGATTCGGTGTTTTTGACGTTGGATGGGCAGAAGGGAATTGTGTTGCAGGCAACGGACATGGTGCGAATCTCGCGGGCGAAGGGTGTGTTGCGATTGATCCAGCCGTTGCGGAAGTCGTATTTTGAAATTTTGCGGAATAAGTTGAAGTGGGGTGAGGCGTAGTGGGTTGCGTTTTGCGATGCTCGGGATCCTATCCGCCATCGCACGCGGATCTGTATTACGGAAGAAGCGCCGAGTGGCGAGTGACTAGTGGCGAGAACGGGCCACGGCAATATCGTCGTGCAATAAATTTCGGGCGCGGGCTTTCATGGCTGCTGTGCCGCGGCGGATGGCTTCTTCTAGCAGTTCTGTGACTTCGGGTTGCAGTTCTTCGTGCTCGCGGGCTAATTCGTACAATGCTTGGAGCGCGTGGGTTTTTACGATGGAGCTGCGGCTCTGCAGGTAGTCGGTTAAACGCGCGACGGTGCGGCGGCGTTCCGCGGCGTTTGATTTTAGGCGCGGAAGCATTTGCGCCAGGTGCCACTGGACTTCGATTTGTTGGGTTTCGTCGGCTAGGCCTAGAATTTCTGCTTTATGCGGATGCAGTAGCTCCGGTTTGTCTCGCGAGATTTTTTCTACCGCGTCGGCTGCGCGCATGCGGATTAGCGAATCGTCATTCCACAGGCAAGCGAGCAATTCCGCGAATGATTTTGGGTTGTCGAGAACTAATTCGGCCACGGAATTCGCGCGGCCGAGCGAGCGGCGGTCGCCGCCAGCCAGCATTGCGGACAGCGGCTTGCGCTTTGCGCTCGTTCGCTTTGTGCCTTTTTGCTTGGCCACGGCGAGATCTCACGATCACGGTTGCAAGGTCAACACATGGCGGCGGGCTGCCAGTTCTGCTTTTTCGGTGAACGGCGCGAGGATCAGTTTGCCTTCGTACCAGTAAGAAAATTGGTCGGAATAGTGCGAGCTGCCGGGCTGGCCCGATTCGCCGCCGGGGATGAGCAGCAGGGAGTGGTCCCAATCGGACAGATCGGCCACGAAGCGCATAGCTGGACCGTGATGCGGCGTGGCCGCGCGAACGCTGTAACTCGTGCCTGATTGCGGCTTGCCGGTGATGCTGAGCAGGCGTTTCAGCAAACCTTCGCGCCCGATGGGATGGTACATGTCGAGCGCGTCAAAGTTTTTCCAGGCCCAATCTTCCACGCGCTCGCTGTGCGACAGCTCGGCCATTTTCGCGACACTCTCGTCGGCTGCGGCGGCCAGCAATTCGTCATAGTTTTTGAACTGCGAAGGGAGCCAATTCGACGGACGGTCGGTCAGCGTGCGCTGTAGAAACGCGGTCCTGCGCCATTGATAGAGACTGGTTTCGCTTCCGAGGTAGGGCTGCAGAAGTAAGCGCAGCGCGGCACGGCGGGTTTCATCGAGAAACGGCACTTCCGGGGAATTGGCGTCGGCGATGCCGTTCCAATCCTTCAAGCCTTCAATCAGTTTTTTTGCACGCGCATCTTTGGGCTGGACTTTCTTTGCGGCTGCGAGCAGTTGCTCGCCGATAAAGACGTGCGGAAAACTGTAGGTATCGGTCTCGACCTTGAGCATGTCTTCCACGCGCAAATCATGTTTGTCGTGGAGCAGATCGTAAATCCGCGCGGTGCGATAGGGTTCTTCCCAGCGATCCGTCAGATAAGGTTTGTATTTCGGCCCCACCACGCGGGCGTTGGCGGTGACGATCAAGCCGCTGTCGGGATTAAAGGCTTGCGGTAACTGCTCGAAGGGAACGTATCCGGTCCATTCGTAATCGTCGGAATCACCCGGCACGGGGACTTCGCCATGGCCTTTTTTGCGGATGGGGACGCGTGCGGCCATGATGTAGCCGATATTCCCATTGACGTCGGCATAGACCGCGTTTTGTCCTGGGCCCCAAACTTTTTTCATGATATTGCGAAACTCGTCCCAGTTTTTGGCCTTGCCGAGAAAATTGTAGCTGTTGGCCAGGCCGCCCGGTTCGGTGGCGGTCCAGCGCAAGGCGTACGCTTTGTCGCCGTCTTTGTGCACGACCGGTCCGTGGCGGGTAAGCACCACGGGAAAATGGACGTCGGGCTGGCCATGCACTTTAATGACTTCGTCGATGGTTTGCGCTTTCACCCATGCGCCCTTGACGCGATATTCATCGGCGGCCGCGGGGTTAAAAGCTTCGATGTATAAATCTTCCACGTCGGCGCCGTTGTTGGTAAAGCCCCAGGCGATTTTGTCGTTGTGGCCGATGACGACGAGCGGGGCGCCGGGAAGCGTGAGGCCTTTGACGTTCCATCCCGGCGCGGTTAAATGCAATTCGTACCAGATGGGCGGAACGGAAAGCTCGAGATGGGTGTCGTTGGCCAGCAGGGGTTTTCCGGAGGCGGTGTGTGCGCCGCTGACCACCCAATTGTTGCTGCCGAGGCCGCGACGGATTTCGCTGTTTGCGGTGCGGAGAAAATCCTGTACCGATGGCAGGAGTTGCGCGGCCGACGTTGGAGGATTCGAGAGTGCTGACGTTAGATCGACGAGAGCGCTGGGTTGGTCGGTGAGATGATCCGGGGGACGAGTTGGAGATTGCGAGCGAAGGCGATCTGAAGATTGCGCTATTCCAGGGAGCGCGTGAAAGCCGGCTTTCAGCACCGTGTCCGGCTTCATGTCGTCGTCATCATCATCGTCGTCATCGCCGTCGTCATCGTTTTTCTTGTGTGCGCCGGCGGCTCCGTCGTTCGGTACCTTGGGATCGCCGATGACGAAGTGATCCATGGCGGCATCTTCGGCGAATAATTCTTTTGCGCGTTCCGCGCCCACGCGCTCGGTGACTTTGGCGCGCGCCAATTCCTCCTCCCAGGTATCGGTCAGCGTCAAATACATGTAGCCGGAGATGGCCAGAGTGTCGGAAACCTGCCAGGGGCGCGGCTTGTAGCGCAGCAACGAAAATTCGAGTGGCAGGCGGTTCTGGTGCTGCTCGATGAAATGATTTACGCCGCGCGCGTAGGCTTCCATCATGGCGCGGGTTTCGGGGTCCATTTGCGCGGCATCGCGTTCGGCGGCGCGGGTGAAGCCGAGCATGCGAAATTTTTTATCGGTCGCGAGAGTAGCCTTGCCAAGAATTTCCGAAAGCTCGCCGCGCGAAGCCCGCCGCAGGAGATCCATTTGCCACAAGCGGTCTTGCGCCATCACGTAGCCTTGGGCTTCGAGCATGTCTTCGACGGAAGTGGCGTGGATGTGCGGGACGCCCCAGCCATCGCGCTCGACGGTGACTGGCTTCTGCAGGCCCGCGACTTTCGCGGTGCCATCGATTTGCGGCAGCGGGCGGTAGACGAACCACCACGCGGCGGCGCAGACGCACAATATTAAGATGGTCAGCAGCCAGCCGAATACGCGAAGGATAGTTCGCAAAAGCACTCCTCTTCTAGTTCGTCCGCGATGAATAGCGCAAAATTCGAGTGTAGAGTACGGCCGGAAGGCGCGCAACCGACGGTCTGCAGCGGACGCTTGCAAATGTCCAAATCGTTAGCCGGCGTTGCACGCCGCTTCTTTCTTGCGGGCGCGCTTCCGCGTGCAAAACAAAACCGGCGCTCGGAGAAAAGTTTCGAGCGCCGGCGGTGAATGTTCGAAGAACAACACTAACGATTTGAGGATTAGGGTTTGCTGGGCGGCGTTGCGGTTGTCGCCGGCGCTTTGTCGGGCGCCGCGGCTGCTCCCGCGGGAGCGGCCTTGGGCTCGGCCTTCGGCTGGATGGAGAGCAGCTCCACTTCAAAAACCAGCGTGGAGTTTGGCCCAATTTCTCCGCCGGGGCTACGCGGTCCGTAGGCGAGGTCTGAAGGCACGAACAGTTGCCACTTGGAGCCGACGGGCATCAGCTGCAGCGCTTCGGTCCAGCCCTTGATCACTTGTCCCACGGGGAATGTTGCCGGCTGACCGCGCTTGTACGAGCTGTCGAATTCCGTGCCGTTGAGGAGCGTGCCTTTGTAATTGCAGACCACGGAGTCGGAGGCGGTGGGCTTTGGTCCGCTGCCCTCTTTCAGGATCTTGTATTGCAAGCCGCTGGGCAGCGCCACGACGCCAGCTTTGGACTTGTTGGCGGCCAAGAATGTATCGCCCTCGGTCTTGTTCTTGTTTCCCAGCACGGCGGCCTTTTCTTCTGAGGCCTTTTTCAGCGAGCCCGAGAGAGCGGTTAGCGTGGCCTTGATTTCGTCGTCCGTCATCAACACTTTGCCGCCGGCGAGCGCGTCTTTCACGCCGCGCGCGAGCACGGCGGTATCCACGTCGACGCCGTCGTGCTTCATGCTTTTGCCGATGTTCAATCCAATGGCGTAGCTCTGTTTGTCTTTATCCGTTTTCAGCGTGAAAGGGGGGCGTGCGGCGGTGCCGCTCTTTGCCGCGGTGCCCGTCTTTGGTGTCGTGGTGCCTGAGCCAGTTTGCGCTTTTGCTGAAGGCGTGGCGGCCGACGGAGTAGCGGCTGCGGGAGTTTGTGCCGTAGTGTAGCCAGCAAAAATCATGCTGGCCGCTAAAATTATCGATGTTTTAATAAGTGTTTTTTGCATTCTAGTATTCTCACATTGCCCGCTGCTTTGCGCAAACCGCAGTTTGCCGGGTTGTGCGGCAATTTTTGCGATATTCACTGGGCATTCATTTCCACCTTCATTTCCAGTGGGATGAGCGTCTTTGACACGCGGGTTGCAAGCCCCAATACCACATGTAGAACACCATCGCTCGACGCGTCTGGGCCATCGCATCGGCCTGCTATACTGAGGCCTGAAAATTGCTTTGCGTATGACCCCGGTACCTGTGTGTTTCAGTAGCCGCAACTGAGGGAAAGCCATCGATGTTTGTTGTCCGCCTCATTGGCGTACTTGCGCTGGTCGCGCTGAACGGTTTTTTTGCCGCCACGGAGTTCTCGCTGGTTGCCGTGCGGCTTTCGCGGGTGCGCCAGTTAGTGGCCAATGGTGACGGACGCGCGCGTATCGTGGAAGCGCTGCTCGGTGATTTGCAGCGTGTCGTTTCCGGCGTGCAACTGGGCATCACGCTTACCAGCCTGGCGCTCGGTGCGCTGGGCGAGTCCACGCTGGCGAAGGGCTTTCAGGGTTTGTGGTCGGGAAGTGCGGGCAAGTATTCTCTGCTGATTGCGCACGCCGCGGCTCTCACGTGTGCGTTCCTGCTGCTCAGCGTGCTGCACGTGGTGGTTGGCGAGCTGGTTCCCAAGACGGTGAGCCTCGCGCGCGCCGAACGCGTGGCGCTGCTGGTTGCCCGCCCCTTTCGCTGGTTCCTCAGTACGTTTCGTTGGGCTATCGCGTTGCTCGACAACGTATCCGGTGTCCTGGTGCGGGCGCTGGGCATATCCGCGAAGCACGGTCACGGCGATCCGCACACCACCGAGGAATTGCAAATCCAGATTCAGCAGGCGCGCGAACGCGGACTGCTAGCTCCCGGCGAAGAAAGATTTATTCTCAGTGCGATTGAGATTGGGCAGATTGAAGTGCGCGAGATCATGATCCCGCGGCCGGACATGCACACGCTTTCCGTGGAAGCTTCGCTCGACGAAGTGATGCGCGCCTTCGCCACCACGCAGCGCTCGCGCATTCCCGTGTATCGCGGCACGCAGGATCACATTCTCGGCTTCGTGCATATCAAGGATATGTTGTGGACGCTGCTCGACCGAGAACGCAGCCTGGAAGAGCGGCAGAGTCCTCCGCCGTTTGACCTACGACGCGTGTTGCGCGAAGTGCTGATCGTTCCGGAGACCAAGCCGGCCAGCGAATTGCTTTTGGAATTGCGCTCGCATCACGTGGGGCTGGCGGTGGTGGTCGATGAGTTTGGCAGCATTTTGGGGCTCGTGACGCTGGAAGATATTCTGGAGCAAATGGTCGGCGAAATTCACGATGAGTTCGACGTTGTGGAGCGGCCGTTAACGCTGGCGGACGGCGCGGTGGTTTTTGACGCGGCTTTGAACGTGCGCGATCTTGAGCGGCAATACAACATCACCATCCCGGAAGACCCGGCTTACGCGACGGTAGGCGGATTTGTGCTGGATCAGCTGGGGTTCATTCCTAAGGGCGGCGAGAGTTTTGATTTTGGCAATTCGCGTTTCTCGGTGGTGGAGATGGATGGCAAACGCGTCGCGCGCGTAAAAATTCAGCTTCATCGCACGCTCGGTGAGGCGGCGAGAGCGGTTGATGGCAAGAGTGGGGAAGTGGCGGCGAACGAATTGGCGGCGAGCGCGAAGAATTCTTCAAGCAGAGTTGCTCCGACGGGCACGAAACGATCTACGCCGGCGGATGAAAACGGCCATTCCGATGGCCGCGCTTCCGAAAAGAAAGCAGGCCTCGAGAACGATCCGTCGCCGAAGGGAGTTCGCTCCTGAGGCAATTCTTCCAAATCGCGCGGCATTTCACGCAACGTTTTCTGCTCACGCTTCCCGCGCTTTGGTTGGTGCTCACTTTGGTCTTTTTGATGATCCACATTGTGCCCGGGGATCCCGTCGAGCAAATGCTCGGCGAAGGCGCGGCCCCCGGTGAACTCGCGCAGCTTCGCCATTCTCTCGATCTCGATCAACCGCTCCTCAAACAGTACGGCCACTACTTGAAACAGTTGGCCCACGGCGACCTTGGGCAATCGTTGAAATATCAAGCACCCGTGCGGCGCATCATTTTCGATCGCTATCCGGCTACGCTGCAGCTCGCGCTTCTCGCGTTGCTGGTTTGCGCAGCCATCGCCATTCCCGCGGGGATTCTCGCCGCGCATCGCCGCGGGCAGGCCGCGGATCGCGCCGTTGGACTCTTCACGCTGTTCGGCCTGGCCATTCCCAACTTCGCGCTGGGTCCGCTGTTGATTCTGCTGTTTTCCATCGAGATCGGTGTTCTTCCCGTGTCTGGACGCGCCGGTGCTCTCAGCTACATTCTTCCGGCTGCGACGCTGGGCGCGGCGCTGGCTGCGATTCTTACGCGCATGGTGCGCGGCGCGATGCTGGAAGAGCTTTCGAGCGACTACGTGCGTACCGCGCGCGCAAAGGGATTGGGCACCGCCGCCGTGCTCCTTCGCCACGCGTTTCGCAATGCGTTGATTCCCGTGATCACCATTCTTGGCTTACAGTTCGGCACGCTGCTCGCCGGAACGATTGTTACCGAGACGATCTTTTCCTGGCCGGGAATTGGCCGGCTCACCGTACAGGCCATTTCGTCGCGCGATTATCCACTGCTGCAGGGCTGTATCCTGGTGATTTCCGTTTCCTACGTGCTGGTTAATCTGCTCACGGATCTGCTCTATTCCTTTATCGATCCACGCGTGCGCCTGGCATGAGCGCTCTTCCAGCTTTGCCGCTCGAAAACGAAAAGTTGCCGCTCGAAGCGCCCAGCGATTCGCGTCTTTCCTCGCTGCGGCAATTTCTCGGGCAAAGCGTTCTGGCTCGCGTGGGCTTCGCTGCCGCCGTGGTATTACTGCTCGCCGCGCTCTTTGCGCCTTGGCTCGCACCGGCCGATCCGGCTGCGCAGGATTTACCTTCACGCCTCGCCGCGCCTTCCCACGCGCATTGGATGGGCACCGATGAACTCGGCCGCGACGTTCTCTCTCGCATACTCTACGGCGCGCGCGTTTCGCTCCTGGTGGCCATCAGCGTGGTCTGCGGCTGCGGATCGATTGGCCTGCTGATTGGCATGCTCGCCGGCTACGCCGGGGGATGGTTCGATCGCTTGGTAAATCTGCTGCTGATCAACGCGTTTCTTTCGTTTCCGGGGATTCTATTGGCGATTGCCTTCGCGGCATTTCTCGGCCCCGGAATTGATAAGGTAATTTTTGCGCTGGTGATTACCGGATGGGCGGGCTACGCGCGCTTGGCGCGGGCGCAAGTACTCAAAGCAAAAGAACTTGAATTTATTCTCGCGGCGCGCTCCCTCGGCGCATCGCACGCGCGCATTTTGCGGCGACACCTATTGCCCAATATTCTGCAGCCGATTTTAATCCAAGCCACCATCGGCATGGCCGGCGCGATTTTGGCGGAGTCCACGCTGAGTTTTCTAGGCTTGGGTGTATTGGCGCCGCTGCCGAGTTGGGGCGCCATGTTGAACGATGCGCGCAATCATCTTTTTGACGCGCCGCACCTGGTGGTCTTTCCGGCGTTGGCGGTGATGACTGCGGTGCTGGCTTTCAATCTGCTTGGCGATGCCTGGCGCGATTGGCTCGATCCGCGCACGCGCTCGCAAATGGCCGCGCTCGAGTCAAGCCGCTGAACGCCAGCCATTGAATGCCAGCCGCTGCATGTCGGTTGTAATCGAAGACTATTCTTCTGAGGCAGGTTTTCCATCCACTTCCGAAAGTGTTCCGATGAATTACGGCGTTAACAACACCGCTGCGCCCCGCCCCATCGCTAAGGTCTGAGCCGCGTTTCCCTTGTTCACCGCAATTTCGATATATCCACTCGAGCCCACGAAGGCCACCAGCTCGGCTTTGCCGCCGCGTGCGAAGGTGTCCACCATTTTCGTGATGGCGTGCGTTCCGATCTGCAAATTTATGGCGCCGCTGCTGAGCGCGGTTGCCGGCAAATCCGCGGCGCGGAAATTGGTCAGCAGGTTGCCGAAGGAGTCCACGCGCATCACCACGCCTTTGACGTGGCCGTTCGAAGCCTTCGGTTTCGGCATGGCAAACCGTTTGAAATCCTGAATTTCATCGCCCATGCTGCCGATCTGCGCGCCCTTGGCCAGCCACGCAGCCACCGGCGCAAAAATATCGCGTCCGTGAAACGTCTTGCTGAGCGGCTGCAAATAATAATGTTCAACATTCGCATGGCGCGCCACGACGTCCGTCTCGCGTTCGTAAATCACCGAAAGCACGCCGTTATCCGGCGCCACAAAATACTGATTGCCCGCGCTGACCAGCAATGGCCGGCGCTCCGTGCCCACGCCAGGATCGACCACCACCACGTGAATGGTGCGCGCCGGAAAGTAGGAATACGAAGAACCGATGGCCAGCGCGCCATCCAGCAGATCGAAGGGATTCACCTGGTGCGTGATGTCCACAACGGTGGCGTCCGGAACAATTTTGAGAATGACGCCTTTCAGCGTACCCGCGAGATGGTCGTTGGTGCCGTAATCAGTCGTCAGCGTGATAATCGGATTGGCCACTGGGTGCTCCCACCTTGGAAAACGCGCTGCACGGGCGAAGCAGGGAGGTGCTTCGTCACGCTCTGACGCTAACGGAGCGGCGCCGCCGCGTCAACAATGCACGCGAAGCACGCTGCGCAATCAGCAACGGGGCGAAGGGCCGGGTGGCCACGCCGACGCACGCGCCGCTCAGGACGCGGCGGGTGCTGTTGGCCGCCGCAAATGTGTCCATGTCGCTGTCCTTCATCGGCCTTCATCGGCCCGCACGGTCTTTACGCATGCCCCGCGAGTTGTGTATAGTTGCTGAGAATACACCGCATGAGCGGGCGTCGTACAATGGCAGTATAGAAGCTTCCCAAGCTTCGGACGTGGGTTCGATTCCCATCGCCCGCTCCAGAAACCTTGTTTCCCTCCGAT
>Ga0209139_10000126_pt1 | contig 22715 bp, 22 predicted proteins | sample BogFormECP14_OM3_FD_188246 | JGI IMG/M metagenome (GOLD analysis project Ga0209139, IMG submission 188246) | Bog forest soil microbial communities from Calvert Island, British Columbia, Canada - ECP14_OM3 (SPAdes) (version 2) | ecosystem: Environmental > Aquatic > Freshwater > Wetlands > Bog ...
TTTAGCGAACGTGACGGGTCGCTTGGCGTGAAACCGCCGACTCCGTTGAACCGGATCTTGCCACCGATTCTCCAGCGGTAACGAACCTTACCGCTGACCAGGACGCCAGTTGTGTTGTAAAACGCCGCTTGAGCGAACCGCTCAGAACGGGCGGTGCTCATTCCAAACCGTCGCTCCCAGATGCCGCCAAATCCTTTCACAGTCACCAGCACCGGCTACGCTCCTTTCAGTGTGCGGTTCTTTTGTTTCTCCGCTTCGAGCTGTTCCGTGAGTTGGTTGATCCGTGCGATGAGCTTGCTTTCAGTTTCGTTTCGCCCTGGTGTTCCGCTCCCGTTCCGCGGCTGGATCGAACCGCCAGTCTGTCCCGCTTTCTCGAGAGCATCCAGACGGGCAGAGAGCTCGTCAATCAGTCTTTCCTTGTCGTCCAGTTTCGCCTTCAGGACTTTCCGTTCACTGTCGACTGTGTCAAGTTCTCCGCGTAAACGGGTTAGCTCGTTGCGGGCGTCAGTGGCCTCCAGTGCAGTTGGGCTGGCACGCCCGCTCAACTGCGCCTCAATCACCCGGTTGCATTCCTCCATGTGCCTGTTGTATTTCTGGATCGCCGTCTCAGCCAACGCGCGCGCGTACTGTGCATCGTTCCACACGTCGTTAAGAATTTCGGCGGCGCGCCAGAGTTTCCGTTTCTCGTCCATGACGCGGACACCGTAAGCCAACATCAGCACCATCAGCAGACCCGTGGTCAGAGCACTGTACCAGAAGAAGGGGTTCGCGGCGCTCGCGTCGAGAAACGCTTGCCGCCGCCGCTCGATCATCGCTCCATAATCGAGGTCGTTCTTGTTGACCAACTTGGTCGATGCCGTGAAGAAATCATCCTTCTGCTCGTGCGGGCGCGTAGCTGCCTGGCGCTGATAAAGCCCCGTCGCTGGCTGCTTCTCGTCCGCTTTGTGCGCCGGGCTTGATCCAGTCTGGCCATCGACCATCACCGTGCAGGCGACAATCATGCACACAACTTGCACCTTCATTTGCGGAAACCTCCTACTTGGCGACTGGGAACCCGGTACTTCCGCGCCAGATCCGGGTCCTTGAACCTGAGGTTGGCGCCGCTCGATTCCGCGCGCGAGTGCAGCATCCGTGGATAGAGCGCCGGCTGGAAGCCAGGGATTGCGACTTCCTCCGGCGGTCGAACTTGCAGCAAGGAGTGCAGTGTGCCGCGAGTATCATCCGACATCAGGATTTCCATTTGGCCCTTGGGCAGGTTCTTAATGGACTCGTCCTGGGAGCGCGTCTCGCGATTCTCGCTTTCGGTGGCACGTCCGGTTTCTTCGTACTTCCCAAACCCGAAGAATCCTCGCTCCTTTTGGACGCTGCGCCGCGTCACGACTTGTTCGGCCGACGCCTTGATGAAGTATTCGGCGGTTTCTTCGTCCCGCGTGCGGAGCGTGATGGTCGTGTTCGGCGCTGAAGTAACCTCCTCCTTGAAGCCGCGGCCAACCTGCATCAGTTGCGGGAGGCTCTGCATGGAGAACAGGAACGCCGTGTTTGTGCCTCGCGCAGTCTGCAGGATCTGCGCGAAGTTGCGATAACCAAACGGGGCGAACTCGTCGAGTACGACCGAGAAGATGGGGCGATTCTGACGCCGGCGGTCCGCTTTGTCCTCGTAACGTTTGCCGACCGTGAGCTGGATGTTTTGAAGCAGCATCTTCCCGAGCGAGCGCACCGGCTCGATGTTCTTGTTTGAGTTCAGGCTCACAAACAGGATCAGTTCCTGGTCGATCACATCTTCGATCGACAACAAGTCGTCGTACTGCCCCGTTACCGCCGACAGTTCGTCGTCCAGGAACGTCATGCACTCGTTAATTAGGCCTTGGATTTTGGGCACACGCTCCCGGTCCTCAAGCGACTGCATCAGGTTCTTCACGCTCATCTCGAAGTTCAACCGCTGCTGGGCGGTGACATTGCTGTCGCGATCGAGGCGGTGGACAGCCTTGTCGATTTGTTCCTTCAGTACGTCCTGGTCGAGCAGCATGACAATCACGTCGTAGAAGTTGTAGTGGGCGCCGGTATAGAAGAGGACGCGCACAATGTCGCCGAGGTAGTTCAGCTGGTGCTTGGCGAAGAACTCGTCGTGCAGGTTGAAGCTGCCGAAAATCATGTTCACCTGCGCCATATAGTTGTCGTCACGTGTGAAGAACGGGTTGTACAGGGCGGAGAACTCGGGACGCGATGGATTGAGCAACCGCAGTTGGTGCAGCCGTCCGGCGCGGTGAATGTGTGGCAGCAGTTGTTCGAAGAATTCGAGGTCTCCCTTGCCGTCGAAGATGACCATCGGGATGTGGTGACGATCCTCCGGTGGCCCAACGAAACGCGCAATGTCCTGAGTGATGATGTTCTTGAGCAGAGTGGTCTTCCCCGATCCGGTCATGCCGAGCACGATGCCTTGCATCACGCGCACTTCATCCGGCCAAAGCCAGGGCGTTTCGTCCATGTCGTAGCCGAGCAACACGGCATTTTGGTTCCAGGCGGATTCGATTGCACGCTCATCTTTGCGCGCCGGGATGACAAACGGCGGACGTTTGTTCCGCTTGCCCCTTGTGGTGAACTTTCGTAAGACCGGCGCAATTACAGCCGCGGCAATGACGAAGAGGTAGAGGCCAGCTTCGACCAACTGTTCTTTGCGGATGTGGTAGCGGTCGACTGCAAGGTACAGCAGCAGGGCGATAAGCCCGAAACCGAGCACCGCACCAACGACGCCAGCCTCGGCATTGGTCATCTCACGCCGGGAGTTTTCAGAGTGTTGGATCATATATGCACCTCACGCACGGCCCAGGACCGCGCCGCTACGGCGCCCTACATCGGCGCGAGATAGATTTCGAGCACCTTGCCACAGCCCATGACGGCGACCAGACTGGCGGCCGTCATGAGCATCTTCCATTTCCGCTGTCCTTGTAAGGCGCACCAAACCGCATGTCCGAGAGATCCGACGACACCGATCGGCGCCAGAGGCAATATCAGCCACGGAGGTGTGGTGATGCCCCACGGATCGTTCGCCGGCGCGGGGTAAGGTCCGGGATGGGTGAGCCACCACTGAATCAGGTATGCGCCGATGATGGCCAGAAGAAAGCTGGTTGTCCAGTAACACACCGAACTGGCCAGTGCTGAGAACAAAACGTCCTGAAGCTGAACATCAGGCTGCCGTTCCTCCTCCGTGCGTTCCGGTTCGTTTGCCATTTTGGTTGCGCTTGACGGCATACTGCTCAGCTCCTCTTGTGCATCTCGTTCCGGTTCCATCTATCTCGCGTGATGGAAGCTGAAATAGAGAAAGATTAGTGCCAGGACGAGTACGAGGATGAGGGTGATGGCGACAACCGATTTAGGCCGTCGTTTGCTTGCAGGTTCGAACGGGTTCCGCGGCTCCAAGACAGCATCTGTCACGGCGAGTCGGAATCCCGTGTCGTTGCGTTGACGAATCATCAGCCGCAGACGCTCGTACATCTGCCCAACTGTCTGGTACTCGGATTCCATGGCTTCGACTCCGTAGAATCTACAGCACCAGTGTGGCGGTCAGATTTCCTGAGCGATCGATCGGAAACAGAATCTTTAGTACGGTGGGCTGGGTCTTCGCGTCTGGATTCACAGCCGGAAGCTGCAGCGCGATCAGGCCAATGCGCGTTCCGCCTGGACCCACTTCCGCAACTCCTGGGTCGCATTGTCTGATCTTGACTGGAATCGGTGCGTCGTAAGTCTTCAAACGGCTGTCGTATTCCATCCCCAACTGCGCGTTCTGGAAGGTCCACAGCGACCGATCAAACTTCAGGCCGGTTAGGGATACGACCGCGGGAGCGCCCGTGCGTAGCGTCTGGGTTGAGTGGTTCTCGATTGAATAACGGACAAAGACCTCATCCTGCCTCCGATAGACGTCCCGGATCAGCACACCCAGGTTGGCTTTCGGAGCCGCTGCTCCGCCCACAAGTCGCACCGGCGTGCTGCTCAGGAGCATTTCGCTTGGCACGGTGGACACGACGGCCACCGGTTCTGGCGGTTTTGGTTTCGTCACCTGTGCTTGCGGCTGCGGTTGGCGGTAATCGATGGCGAAGTCCATTTGCGCGGCGTCGCTGACGGCTGGTACCAGTTCGTAGCTCAGGCGGCTTGAAACGGTCCAGATGAAAAGGTTCGTGGCGACGTTCTCTTGAAGTGGTTGGATGAACACCTTGTTCTCGCGTCGCTCAACCTTGAAAGCCTGGGGAGAGCCGACGGCAACGGTGGTTACTGGCTCCGCTACTTCGATTACGGTCAGATGGTTCATAGCCGTTTGGACCCGTACCACGCGCTCGCGTGACGGGGTTTCGGTTTCGATTTTCTGCGCCGGCAGCGGGGGGAACGTAAGTGTCAGCGCGAGAGTTCCTATCAGAAGGCGTCTCATATTCTTGATCTCCTGTCCTTTGTTCAAATAGCCCAGCGGCCGCTCTTTCGAGCGGCCCCGGGCGGTTGTTTACTGCTCTACTCGCGCTCCCTGAAATGGCCGGGATTCCCAAGGGCGAACCGGTGCATGTTCGAGGAACGTTTGCTTCTTGGCATCGGTGTCGAGTTGCCGGATGCTCGCTGGATCGCCGTCCACGAACACCGAAAAGCTCGAACCGAGGGTTTTTTCGCAGGTTGCCAGAAACTCGCGCCGCTCCTCGCGACTGCGCAGAACTCTGGCCTTGCGGGTGCGAACAGCGGGGTGCTGCGGCAGGTTCGAAAACGTCACCATGCCATTCCGGATCTCTCCAGATCCTTCCTGGATGGCGAACGGTTGTACCGAATCCACACGCACACCGTCGAGAATGATGTTTCCGTGCTCCGTGATCTGGAACAGGAAAATACGCCGCTCCTGGATCTGCCCGCCTTCGAGCCGGATTCGCTCCACCCGGTACACATTCCCCGAGTTGTCGAACACAATCTCTCCATCAGGCAATTCAGGCAAATGAAGTTGAACGGGACGTCCGCCGGTCTCTTCGAGCAGCTTGTCGAGAGCTTCCTGCGGGAAGGCGTGAAAGACGATGGCGCCGGTGGCTTTGCCCTCTTGCGCGCTTCGTGTACTCGTCGCGATCGAGTGCAATGCCTGACACCAGCCTCTCCGGTTCTCCCGCTTGCCGTTTCCCCAATCGGCGAGGAAACGGTGAAAGTTTCGCATCTCTTCCCGGCAGCGCTCTTCGTTGTTACGCAGAGCAGCCTTAGCCCGATAGAGTGCCTTCGAAGCCTTCTTGCGAACGTCGGCGTTCTTGTGGTCTCTCACGGCTTCGAACTTCGCTTGCGCTTCGGCAACAGCAGCCTCGCACGTCTCAGTTCGTTTCCGTAGTTCGCCTACCAGGGTGCCGAAAGTCTTGTTGATTTTCCGGCATTCCTCGTATATCTTCCGGTCGAAGGTCTCTCCCCGGATCATTCCGCCGAAGTCGCGCAGCGGAAGAACATCCTGGAAGAGAATGCCGATCTCTTTGCGGGCGTGGTTATAAAGCTGCCCAACGATATCCGAGTTGCTAATGGCTACTTCCATCGGCATGTCGGAAATGCGTCTGGCCTCTTTTGTCGCCAGCCATGGCGCCTTGGGGACTTCAGTGCGGATCCGCTTGATCACGTCCTGATCCACCTGGACGTTGTGCTTCAGCGAGTCCAGTGCGTTTTGCAACTGATCCACCAGTTCGTAAGCGTTGTCGCTCCGCCCGGCCGCGATACAGTCACTGATCAGGTTCGTAATCCTGCCGATTTGATTGCCACGAGCCTTCATGGCAACGTCCGCCAGGTTCCACCAAGGGGATTTGGTCTTGGTTTTCTTATCCTTCTTCTTCTGAAAGCCCTCGCGCATGTCGAAACGGCTTTGCACAAAGCGGGGGAAATCAGAGTCTTGAAGGACGGCAACCAAGTCGAAGTCGAAATCGCCGCCATTGCGTTCCGCGGTCTTCGAGTGCAGTGAGAAGGTGCCGGGAAGCCGAAGCTGGCGCTCGACCAAGTCGGGAATCTGCGCCGAATCCATCCTGCAGCCGGTTCCACGGAGAACCTGCTCCAGGAGGCGAGCGGTATCTTCGAACGACAGCATCTGGACGGGCAACAGGTCTTCCTTCATCCGGATGGGATAGCGAATCACCAGTCCCCGCTTGGTTGAAAGCGAGCTGATGCTCCAGTCCTCCGGAATCCAGTCCGACCCAGCGAATACCTGTCCGTTGTGGCTGAACAGATATCCGTCGTCTGCCAGGGCAAATGCCGGCATCCGAAAGCCACCGCCGGTCGATACCTTGAAGGCCCACTTCGCCAGCAACTGTTGCAACTTGTTGTTGATGAAGGGGTGTTTGAACAACATGCCGCTGCCGTCCGCTTTCAGTACGGCTTCGACAATGCTGTTCTCATAGGAAGTGAACTCCTCGTCTTCGGAGTCCTCCACCTTTGGCTGCGCAGGAGACGTCCCAATTGCTTCGAGAAGCTTCTGGTAGTCGCCGGTCAGGGCAGAGGAGACCACGCTGCGGACTTCCTCAAGAGCGCGAGGGATGATCTCGGTCCTGAGAGAGTCGAGCGGCGCGTGTTCGGTCAGGGTGTAGCTCGACTTGAACTGCAGCTCGCGAGAGTAATCCCGAATCCCCAGAACAATGGGAGACCGAAATCGCATCCCCTGGATCCCGCTCGTGAGCCCCGTAAACCACTTCTGGCACTCATCGAGGAAACCCAGCTCGAGCTTTGGTTTGACCGAGCTTTCCGGAAGAATGATGTCGGCTTTCAAGAAATCAGCAACGTCGTCTTGCATGAGCTTGAAAGAGCCTTTTGCCTGCGTCCGGTCGAAGGCGAGGCGGAACTGATAGAAGCGATGATCGGGCAAGTTGAGCTTTCCGAACAGCCTCTCCGAGATCCACCCGCGGCAGTCGTTGGTTCCCAGCGCGTGATCTTCGACCACCAAAACGTCGACGTCCGGCTCCTGGATCACGACCTTGCAGTCGGAAACCAGAATGCCGAAGTACGTGATGGCAGCCTGCGGCCACTTCTGGAACCGTTCGGCGATCAGTTTCTCGTGTTGGGCGTCGACGGCATAGAACTTTCCGTCTTTGGCCGACCCACTGGCGCCGATGAGACAATACTCCCGGCCCTCGTAGCGCACGCGCATCAGGACCTGGCTGATCCTGGCCTGCTCGTACGCGTCCAAAAGGCCGCCCGGTACTTGCATCGAGAGGACGCAGATCTCCGGATGAATCGCGAACAGCAGCGTATTCTTCAACTGCCCTTCCGCGTCGATCCGGGGGAATCTCTTCGTCACGTTGCCATCCTCATCGATTGCGATCTGTTTCACGCGCAGAATATCTGTCGCGTGGTTCATGTTAGGCATCTCAAGTTCTCCTTTTTTCTGATCTGGTTGGTTATGACAGAACAGAGAAAGGAGCCGCGCCCCTCTTCTGCCCTGCCGAAAACGTTGAAGTTCCCGGCCTGGCCCCGAAGAGCCCGACCACTTGCTGATGCGATTCAGTTGTCTACCTGGTGAGGATGGGTCGCTCGACACGAACCAACTTCGCCAAGCTCATCACTGCCCTAAGAGGCCCTAACGGTTGTTACGCCTCCGCGGTACTCCCGAACCGAAGGCCGTCTCTGTACGAACGAGAACAGCTTCCGGGTACACTCGAAGACCGCCGGCTGGTTCTGCAGTGTCCACAGCAGAACGACTCCAGCGACTATCTTCAGTGCCGTGATCCGATCGACGAACGCTCCGAGAAAGAGCGCCACGATCAAGACCACGACAATCTGGTTCTTCTCTGACATCGGCTTCTCCTTTTTGACTGCAAGTGAAGTTGTGCTGCCCCTAACGGAACAGCAGAATCCCAGAAAGTCTGGGTGCTTCCAGGAGACCGAAGTCTCCTCTATTTAAGAAGCCGGATTATTCTTCTTCAACGTCTCCTTCCTTAAAATCGGTTCCCCGGACCTGCCGATATCGGCACGGGTTTGAAACTCGGTAACTCTATAGAGGTTCACCTTCTCGCGAAATGCTTCGATGATGGCTTCTGCCTCGGTGGCGCACTCGCGGCCCAAGGTCGGCACGTCTCCGTTGCGATTCGCGCTGGCCAAAAAGAAACGCTCTTCTCCGTTTGTCTTGGAGCTCTCTTGCCGGTCGCGCCGGCGTCGTGTTGCCGCACCTCGCGCGACGGCCGGTTTAGCGTCCTTTGCTGCCCGCACGCTCCTTCCTTCGGGCGCGACGGGTTGAGAAGTCTTCAAATCTGAAATAGTTTCTGGTCCGTTCACTGGCATCGCTCAACCGTTTCCTTTCTTGCGATATCCTGTTTTTCGCCGGCATCCACGTGCGCCCTCCCATCGTGGGTTCCGGTTGTCTGATCCTTCCTGCGCCTTTCGATGAACTGGACGGCGCGCGGCTTCAGCAGGATTCCCGCCGCAAACAGGATGAGCGGCACGATACCCACGGTGCCTTCCGACAAGCCGGCATGTCGCAATAACCCAGACACACCGCTGTAAATTGCGATTACGGTGAGAATCATGAGAACGTCATACCTGTCGAACCATTTCGCTTTCGCATTGGTTGAACCCTCGGGGCCTTCCTTAACCTGCGAGCGCGCTTGAATTCGTAGCCGCGCCCGCGCGGCGAGGGCGCATCCGATGAAGAATAACCCCAAAAGGATTTCCAGTAGAATGATGCCGACTCGTGGAATCACTAGGATTAAGGCGGCGCTGACAAATGTGCTGCAGCCGGCGCTCATCAGCACGTCCGCCCGGTCATAAGTGGAAGGAAACAACGAACGCATACTTGCCTCTCTTTATTCTTTGGGACTGCCTTTGCCCCGATCTCGCCGGCTTTGGACCACTTCGGTAATCTTCCGGCGCGCTTTATAGCCGAACACCATCAGCAGGAACGGAGATACCCATTCCAGGAACCAATCGGGTAGATCCAGAACATGGTGTTGCTTGGCAACAGTTCCGAGGAGAACGGACACCACGATCATCAGCCAGTCCAGTCGATCGAGACCTCCAAATCTGGCAAATCCCAACGGGTCCGTGTTCTCACTCTTCTGGTTTGCGTCTGAATCAAGCATTGCGTCGTACCCCCTTGGCTACCATCGCTCTTTCCCCTAGTCTTTTTTTCGCGTCGCCTCGCGCGAGAGCTCGTCCGCTTGTGAAAGACCGGTGTTCTTGTCCCCGACCATCTGTTGCTCCCAATAATCCGCCACCAACAGTCCACTGGGGTTGTACTCCGTTCGCCGGTCCAGCGCCAGCCGCACGTTGTACCGGCCAACAATCTGATCCGTCGTCTCTTGCTTATTCCTCAGCCGGTGAATCTCCTTGACCCCGAACGCGGTGAAGGTCAGCGGCGAACCCTGGACTGCGCTGATGGTACGGACCGTGAAATTTGTGATGATCTGGTCGTCCTGAATTTTGTTGACGGTGTCGTCTTCCCGCAGGCGGCTGAGGACGAGCGCTTTGAAGTTGCCGGTCATCATGTTCAGAGCGTCGGCCATCTGGCGGTCGACCGTCGCCGGCGTGTAGTTCAAATAGCGGTCGAGAAAGCGACGTACTATAGCCTTTGCCTCCACATCTGTGGGGGCGGCATCGGCAGCCGACGCCGCGAACGTCAGCCCGCGAGTATGTCCGGGAGCTGGAGTGCCGCCGACAATCGCTGCTTCACCCTCGCTGTCTACCCGGATCACGGTCGGCGGCTGCAGGCGTACGTAGACTGCGAACGCGAAGGAGGTTAAGGCGATAACGCCAAACACCATCGCGAGCACCATCGAGCGGTTCGCATACGCTCGCAACATGCCATCGTGTTCGTAATAGCGCGCGTAGCCAACTTTCTCCGGCGCATTCTGCCCATCGTTGCCATTCTTCATTTCCGCCTCCAGCGTGCCTCCGTCTTCTTCACGCGGCGGCGGCCGCGCCGCCGCCTCCTCCACCGCCCCCACTGTTTCCTCCGCCACCCCCACCGCCTCCTCCACCACCGCCACCTCCTCCGCCACCCTTGAACAGCGAGCCGACGCCTCGGGCGGCAACCACGGTCGTGCTGACCACAGTGCTGAGGGTCTGTCCAACGTCTCCCTCCACAACTCGTTTGGCGAGATAGGGGATAAGCGCGATGCAGAGCGACAACAGGATGCTGGCCAGGCCAAGCAGCAGCGAGCCCGTGACGCCGTTGAAAGCGCCGATAAAGTTCCCGCTATTGAGCACGGTGTTCACCGAGTTCATGTTGATGGCGGCCATCAGCGCTCCGAAAATTGAGTACAGCAGCCCCCAGGCGTTGAAAATCATCAGGTTCACCAGATATTTTCTTGCCATCACGCCAAAACCGAATGCGGGATACAGCGCCAGCACGAATGGTCCGACCACGTACAGGATCGAGCCGTAGAGCGTATAAAACAGTGAGAACAGCGCGTACGTAATCGGGAAGAGGATGTATCCGACCAGCAGCAAGAGTGATTCGAGCACCCCGGAAAACGCACCGGTGATCAGCCCCCACAATGCCTGAATGCCGTTATTGTTGTTCCAGTAGTTGGATAGATCTGTCATCCACTGACCAAAGACATCGCCCCCACCTGCGGTGCTGGTGTTGATGAAGTTCGCCACGTTGTTGAACATGCCGTTGACATCCCGGAAAGCCGTGCTGTAGTTGAGCATCACGAGGCCTACCGCAAAAAAGCGGACCGCCGTCGCTCCGAGGAAGTGTGTGTCTCCGCCACGCGCCCAGGCCTCGTAGATGCCGAACAGCAGACTAGCCAATAGAATGTACTGCGCAACCTGTACAGCACCGGAGGTCGCGCCGCCTGAGTCGATCCCGTTCATCGCGGTATTGAAAAGCTGCTGAAAGTAAAACATAGCTATTTGTGTTGCAGCGTTGTCGTTATGTTCTGTTGGGTAGAAACCGCCCACCCGCTTCCGAGCTTCAAGTTGGCGCCATTGTTAGCGAGGTCGATTGCCCTCACTCTCATCAGATCCGCCAAGGCAGACTGCGTGTAGGCGTTCGCTCTGACCAGCCACGCGTCAGCCTGTGCTTCAATGATCGGCGCCGTGCCCGGAGCCGCGCTCTGTACGTTGGCGTTAATTTGGTCGGCGGCGGAGAGTTCCTGGTCCGCTATAGCGTCGATGGCAATTGCACGCTCCATGGCGTCCTGTGCTACCGCGTCGGTCATGTCGATCAGATCGCGGACAGCGGGAGACGCGTTTTGAGGCGTAGGCACTACGTTGTAGACGCTCGCGTAGCCTCCGGTCGTGCTTCCGATCTGGCCAGGATTCCGCGACAGTAGAATGCTCTCAAGCTGCCTCGGATTGGGCAGCGTCGCGGTGGCGATCGGGATCTGCAGAATGGCGCGAATCTGCGCGTAGAATCCCTGGATCTGGCCCGCCATCCCGAGAGCTTGCGCGATGGCTTTCGGTGGCCACACCGTTGTCTGTAAGAAATTATTGGTGTTTGTCAGAATGACGTTGATTGCACCAAGACCGGCGGCAATCACGCTGCCGAGCGTGACGTTGATTGTTCCGAGGCCCTCCGCCAACAATGCACAACACGGGCTTGGCAGCTGTCCTTGTACCCTCTTGGGCGCAACGAGGGTGCTCAACAACAACACCAATGCCAGCAGCACTGCATGGCGGCGGCCCCATCGGCCTATTCGGACGCCTCCGGCTTTCGCTCCATTCATCCATTCGTAGCGTCGGTCTTGCATTTCTTTCCCCTTTACCTGTGTTGGAGAACGTTAGTCATGTCCGTTTGCAGTTGTCCTGCGTAGGCGGCATTGCGTTTTCGGATGGCGTTGTCGTGTGCGACGCGTGCCGCTTCTTGCCGCAACATGGCTGCCAGCATCTTCTGTGTCACCGCTTGGCTCTGGATCTCGCCAGCTACGGCTGCCGCCGTAATCAGCGACGACGACCCCGGGGCCGAGATATTGATGCTGGGGTTCCCCACCAGGCTCTCGATCTGATTGGCCAGCTGCAACTGAAGGTCTTGGGCCTGGTCGGATTCCTTCAACATCATCAGGTTGTCCTGCGCCATGGCATCATCCATGTCCGTCAAGTCGCGGTCCTGCGGCGCGATGTTGCCGGCTTGAGGGACCGCCCGGAACGTGTTCACGTAGGCCGGCGGCACGGAAGAAAGGTCAGCCGCACTCCGATCGCGAATGACGCTCTCAAGCGCAATGGGGTGAGGCAGCGTGGCGGTGTGAGGGTTGATCGACATGATCGACTGAATCACCCCGAGAAACCTCGCGATGATGGACTGAATCTGCGACTTCGCGAGGTTGATCTTTGCAAGCGGCCAGACTGTCTGCGTGAAGAGCGAAAAGAGTTTTCCCAGTACGACGTTAATCTTGGTCAGCAAGCCGCCGATCGTCACCGTGATGGTGTTGAGCACAGCCTGAATGACGCATGGCAGGCAGAAGGGAAGCTGTGCCTGCGCCGGCGGGGGCGAGATTCCGAGAACGGCGATACAGCCAATCAGCAAGACTGCGACCGTGCGGCGCCGGCTCTCGACGCTCAGGAGCATCAGACCACCGAACAGTGCTGTTACGAGCAACATAAGTGCCTCCTAAACGCGGACGGACCCTGGTGCGGTCACCGCGGCAGACAATTCTTCCGGTAACTGCGGAAGTCCGGCCAGGCCCTCTGGGAACTTCCGTGCCAGCTCCTCATAGCATTCAAGCAGCGGCTGCTCTGGTTTCTGCTTTAAGTACCAGGCTCGATAAGCGCGCTCGCGCGGATAGGTTGTACAGACCCAGTAATCGACAGGCGTGGGAACGAGTCGAATGACCTGGGTCGTCTCCGCCTTCTCTCCGATGACAAGCAGCATCTCCGCGTAGCGCCCTTTTTGCGGCGAGCTGAAGCGTTTGATGGCCGCAAGGGTGACCTCATTCAGATGGAGCTGGTTCTCCAACACGCTCATGTCTCCGGGTTGCTGACCGATCAGCTTCGTGTTCGCGTTTTTCACAATACCCGGCCCATGCAGACGCGGCTGGTGCGAAGTTCCTACAAAATCTTCGAGCGTCTGCGAGATGCCCCAGACGCTCGAATTCCGTTTGCGCGCCGTTCGGAACAATTGAACGACCTCTGGCGCCAGGACTGGCGAATCAAGCAAAGACCAGCACTCATCGAGTACGGTGATGCTCGGCTGTCCGGACCTGCCCGAGGCACGCTCCGCCATCGCATTCGCAATCAGCATGCTCATCGCGGTTTCGAGATGTGCATCCGAGCCGAGCCCCTCCACATTGAAAAACAACCAGCTATTTTCGGTATGGATGTTCGTGCGACGGTCGAACAGGCGGCTATAGATGCCTTTTTCAGTCCACGTTCGCAGTTTGATCGCCGCAAGCTTCGCTTCGTCGACCGCGCGCTGCATCTTTTCCTCGTCTTGCCATTGGGCGAGTTCGTCCCGGAGGTCCGAGAAGGTCGGCACCGGATTGGCGTAGCGAAGCCCGACCCGTTTGTAGGTCCGCGCAATCGCCTCGCTGATGACGTTATCGACGAGCGTGGTATCGGAGCCCGGCGCGTCGCCGATCATGTGCCGAGTGAGGTTCTTCAAGAACGCGACCTTCTCCTTCGATGGCGTCTTTTCCCCTTGAGGGAGATCCCAGGGATTCAGAGTTTCGTTGCCGTCGAGATTTACTTCGATCACTCGGCCGCCCATGAGCTCCACAAGGGGCCGGTAGGAATCGCCGCGCTCCAGGATAGAGATCTGCGCGCCCGTCCGGCCCAGCATGAGCAGCAGCAGCTGAGCCATGAAGGTCTTACCTCCACCGCTTTTCGCCATGATCAGCATGTTGGCATCGCCTAAACTTGCATCGAACGGCGAGAAGGGCACCATCTGGCGGGAGGGGGTTTCGAGCAGGATCGCCGCTGAGGTCAATCCCTGCCAGGGGACTTCAGCCGGCAACAAGTCGGCCGCGTGCAGAGTGAGGCACTCCTGCTCCCGCTTGGTCTCTTCTGCCATCCCCGGAAGCGTGCCGACATAAATCCGCTTTTGGGCGAGCGTCTCCGGTATACCGCGTGCGCCATTCATTCGAGCCACCGCGTGGAGGATGCGCTGACGGCGGTCTGCAAGAATACGCTCGGCCTCTCTCCGCTCCATTGCGTTGCGGATCGGGTTGGACGTTCGCAAGCCAACAAGCAAACTGAGTTGACACACCTTCAACGAACTGGACACGACATCCTGCAGAGTCTGGATCAGTTGTTCCTGGGCGATCTGTGCCTCGACATTGATCTTGAAACCACCATGGATGTCTCTCTGTGCCGCCTGCATACGGAGAAGACGTCGCTTGTATGACCGCATGATCTTGCTTTGATCCGGAATCGCGATCTCCGCGCTGATCACGAGCGGAAACTCCTGCGCGACCAGCTCGCGCGTGATGCCGGGAAATGTTGCATCCGGCATTTCCTTGACGCTGACCCAGGAGTACAGAAGACCGCCGACCTTCAAGTGGTCGTCCTGTTCGTCCTCGATGTTGACATTCGCGATTTGCGTCCGCGCGCTCTCGTAGGCCAGGCCCTGCTTATAGGGCCGCGTATCCTTGGCGAGCGGATTCAGTGCTCGCTTGATTTCGAGGAACATCTCCTGATCGGTCATGCGTCGCGGTTGCATTCCCGTAGCCTCGAGCGTGGCTTGTGCGCCTGCCATCAAGCTCTCAAACTCCGATAAGAAGTCCTCATGTTCGCGAAGCGTTCGCTGGATGCATTTGTTCGCCGAGAGGCTCCACTTGTTCGCTTTCTTGCGTGTCTTTCGCCACTCAAAATCCGAGCTGTCGTGGTGGACGTCAGGGTTCCAGATGAAGTACACGTGAAATCGTCGCTGCAGGTAGTGTCCCTCCTGCTCGCGCAGGTTCCACAATCGGAGGCGCTCCCGATCGAGCGCCTGAAGAACGGCGTTCTCGACTCGCTGTTCTTTGACGTAACGCTCGGTCAGGTCGCCATGGCCGTCCGTCACTTCATACCGAACTTGCATCCGCATTGATCTTTCGGGCAAAGAGCGAACCAGCGCCTCCAGCACCTCTTTGGTTCGATTACGCGTCTCATCCGCATGAAAGAATGTGTTCAGTCCACTTGCTTCATAGCCGGCTACGAAGCAACCGTTTGTGCGGATGATGCAGCCGTCCAGATAGTCTCGAACCGGCAGGAGTTCGCAAAGCGCCGGCTGGCGCAGAGAATCTTCCCATTGTCGAAGGGTCACAGGCATCTATGACTCCTCTGCCGTCAGGTATTCCACGCGCTGTTCTGAGTCGGGTTCCAGGGCGCAATACACATGCGGCTTCATATGAAACATCAGCCAGTCCTGCAGGTATCCGCGCGGTTTCCCATACTTGAATAGGATGAGCGCCGGAATGCTCAGTACCGGAACCACGTATTGCAGGAAGATATTCATGGGGATACCGAACATCTCCCGCTGCAAGAATCGGCCGAACATGTTCATCACGACTGCCAGGCCGAGGATCACGAACAAATCCTCGAACTCCATGTACAGAAAAGTCACTTTCGTCGCGAGATTTCTTGGGACTGGTGTCACCGTAACTGCCATAAATCCTTCCCCCTTGTTGTTTCGACAATTCGCATCGGGGTAATTCCTTTCACCTAACGCCTGCCGTGCCTCTTGTCACGAAGAATTCGCCGAGCCGGAGCAGGCCCGAGACCATGAGACACAGGATGGCTCCCAGGAAGTGCCGCGTGTGGCTGAACTGGTGATGGACCTGCTGCTCGAACAGCCCTCCAAACTTTAATGCCCCCACGGCCACGTGCATTCCGGCGTAGACGGGCAGAATGACATTCGCGAACCAATCCACGAGGTTCAATAGCGAGTTCCAGTAGAGATCCGGGTTATTCCATCCGAGCTGACCCGTAAACTTCTCGAACATGCGTAAGAGGCCGGAGACCATCAGGCACATTAGACCTCCGTAGGCCCAAGCCGAGTACAGATGGTGATAACCTCGTGCGAACTGGATTACCGCGAACGCGATGAAAAGCGCTCCCAGCGTCGGCATGATCACGTTGCCGGCCCAGTTGGTCAGGTTCAGGAGTCCGTTGTAGAAAGACATATTTCTTGCCTGTTACATCATTGTCGTGATCAGCTTCCAGATGGACGAGACTGTCAGCAGTCCCAGAGTTGCGCCGACCATTGGCAGTACCGGCCTGTGTGACACGAAGTTCCAGATCGCTCCGATCACGGCTAGCCCAGCGGCGATGGGGCAGAGCGTCCCTGCGAGATAATTCCATAAGCTATCGAGCACATCCGCGGTGGCGGTTGACGCGCCACTGTTGTATCGGTTAATCAGGTTTAGCGTTGTTTGAATCGCGAGCAGGAACATTGCGCCGAGAATCGAAGGAAGCGGATGCCCGCCCTGAACGGTGTCGAGTATGGCTCGCAGGACGAAGAATGCCGCGAAGGAGGTCGCGAGCCTGGTCAGCAAGAAATTCTGCACAAAGTTGGCGAGGCCACTTTGGAGGTTCGCCATCCAGCCGGTACCGATGCCTCCACTGGGCAAAGACGCAGGTACTCCGAACGAAGGGAACCAACTGATGAGCTGTGGCAGAGTGAGAAACACGATCGCCCAAAACATCCACTTCGCAAAGTTCCCCCCAACCAAGGCGTCAGGGACGGAGCCCTGCCGCAGGCCGAGACCCGCTAGCACCAGGCAGATGATGGCGGCCGAGGGCGCAAGCAGCAGCATCAATCTCATGAAATCCGTAATCAGTTGTGGAGGGGCCATAGTCGTTACCTTTCAAAGAGAAATAGGCAGACGCCGCTGGGTCTCCTCAGCCGCGCCTGCCTGAGCGTAGGGTTAAGTGACTCCGGCGGTGCCTTGGGCAATCCAGTATTCGAGCAGTCGGGTCAGGCCTGAGACCATCAGGAGTCCGATTGCCGTGAACACCCATTTGCCGAATCCGCGGCCCATGGCGAACGAACCGATCGCCATGAGCGCAGCCCCACCGGCGCCGACGGGCGCGATTACATTGCCGATCCAATTGATCAGGTTCAGGAAGGTACCTTCGGGTTGCGTACCTTGTTGACCCTGGACGGCCACGTTGACCTGAGGGGCCGTTCCCAGATTCTGGGCCATCAGACCCGCTTGAACCACCAGGACGGACGCCGCCAGTGCGATCGCGACACTGGACTTCCGCCACCGAGAATTTTGCGTCATCGGGATTATTTGCTCCTTTCTTCCCCGCTTGGGGATGAAGGAAAAATAGCCCGATTCGAAGACTCGCGCAAACGAATCCTGCCTGGGGCAACTATGCTGGATACCAAAGGAAAGAATCGTAAAAGGGCGAGAGAATACCGCCGGGCGGCGAGCCTCCTTTGGTTTACCTAACCTGGAAGACCCTCAATTACCTGCGGGTGAAGAAATAGTGGAAGATAGCAACGTTCTTGATGAAAGGCCAAAGCTTTTCCTGTCGCGGGGCGCGATTCTCAAGTTCACCTGAACCAGCATCAAGAGCGGGGAATCGGGAGCCCAGAAGGAGGATTCGCAGTGTCGCAATGATCCAAACGAGCGTCGATATCAGGATCAGAAAACCTTCCGCCTTGTTTCGGTTCTCGAAGTCCACGGACGACATCCACCTCCAGAATGGATTCCACTTCAAGAGGTACAAGAAGCCGGAGTAGAGGAAAAACGCCATCGCGAGGCGGCAGGTTTTTTGAACCCAGGATGGTTTCTTCACTACCGGCCCCTTCAGGATGAGCCACATCGCAACCGCAGCAACGAACAGCGCAGGCCAAGAAGACATACAGCTCTCCTCAGCACTACTTTAACCCGATCCGGAGGATCCGCCAAATGAGCCGATTCCACCGTTCCGCCTCCAATGCGAACCTACTGCTGGTCAGGTGGGGTCTGCGCGATTTGGGTCTTCTGTTGCTGCTGATACATCTGCGTTAACTCTTGCTTCAGTTCCAGCAGCTCCCGCAGTTCCTGCGCACTCGGGGTAGAGGCGTTAGCGTAGCTCGGATTGGTGGAGGGAACCTGACCGCCTGGCGACGCGCCAGCGCTACCGCTGCTGGCGGGCTTCGCCAGTACGATAAAGAAGCGTGTGTTGCCTGGCACCGTCACGACGATGTTCTGGCGATAGGCTAGTTCGTTCAGTTGCTGTTGTCCCGCGTTCGCCACATTGTTTGCGACCTGCCCCCGCAGCAGAACGTTATTCGAGAACGCGTCAGTGACCCCGGTTCCGGTTTGAACCCCGACTGTTGCGGCCAGAATTGTGCCCACGCCAGTCAGGCTTCGAACCAGAAATTTCTTGCCCGTATTACGGCCGGTAACCTCGCCCCGGAGCGGCTGATACTGCAATCCGACCGCGTGCCCCTCAATTTTCTGCGTGGTTTCATCTGGCAACTGGATCGAATGGAACTGGATTCCGACGTAGCCTTGCTCGTTAACCTGGCTAAGCTCTCCAAATGCCTTTGATCCCGCCGGAATCACAGTCTCGCCGTCGCGCTCATAGTTGTATTCGATGGCGGCAACGACGGGTGTCTTGACCGCGGAACTCACTGGCGTCTGCAACCGAGCGACAAGCCGAGTCCCAGCCGGAAGTGCCATAAACTCCGAGTTCCGTTCAAGCACTGCTGGTTGGAAATTGTTCACCGCGGGAGCAGATCCGCGCGTCCCCGACGTCGCGCTGACGAACACCAGCGACGCCTTTGTGAGCTTCTCGGTATTCGGAACTGGTGGAGGTGGTGTCTGTTCTGGAGTCTCCGAAGGAAACTGAATCCTGTTCAAAGCGTAATCTTTCGGCTCCGGACGGGGAACCTCGGGCGGCGGCTCCGGGGCGGTTCCAAAAGAAGGACTTGCCTGCGCTAACATGCGCTGCTTCGCCGTATTGCGGATGTCCTCCGGACTCAGGCTACCGGCGTTGTCGTCCGGGCGCCGAGTGTCGGCGCTCAGTAGAGGCGTCACCGAGTGGCTTGTATCCGGGTTCTCTGCGCCTCGCCCGCGGCCGAGATTGGGATGGTCCGCCCTGCCGATGTCCTTTCGGCTGTTCGGTGTCGAGAACATTGCAAAGAACGCGAGTGAAAGCACGACCGTCAGCCCGGCCAGCAATAGAAAGCTTCTCGTTCGGTCTTCTTTGAGCTGTTGCCGTTTGACGTTAGTCTTGGCCTCCCCCTGCGTAGACCGCTGCATGATTTGACGAAGCCGCGCCGCCCATCCGGTTGGCCTTGGCTCATGCACCTCTGCCGCCTCAGTTTCAACCTCGTGCTCGACGTGGATATTATCGTCGCGGTCCTCTGCCGGTTCGATTCGCCTGGTTGTATCATCGGACTTCATGCGCTGAACCTCCTCGAAAACTGCTGATTCCGAAACCGATGGGCGCGAGCGCCGGAAGATCAACCGCGCCCGAATCGGCGACTTGCAAGAAGAGCGTCTCGTTCGATTCCTTGAAACTTGGCCTTTCAAAAACCACAACTCCATCCGCCCGCTGTCCGGCGCCCAAACGCCTCGTGCTCAATCGGAAATCGATTACGCGCAACTGCTCCGCCGTTGTCCACTTTTTCTTGACCTTGCCTCCAAGCTGAACTTGTGGCGGCAGAATTTCGATCGCATGGTTCGCCGGGTTCACTACGGAAAACAGAACAACAACATCCTGTCCCTGGTCGAGCACCTCGCTGACGCCCGCTTTGATTCGCGGTCCGGCATCGATCTCGCCTGGATGCTGCGCATACAAGACCGGAAGCGACGCCCGTTTCTGGCGGTCGAGTAATTTGTCCAATACCGCGCCTGATTTCTCGTCGACAGCGCTCGAAGTATCGACAGACGCTGCCTTTATCAGCCCTGCTAGTGACGTCACCTGTGGACCAATCGACGCCAACTCGGGCGGCTTGCCTGAGACATCAAGCTTCTGCGTTTCAGCGACCAGTGATGCAGAAAGAGGACTCTCCTCGACGAGGAAGCTTCCCCCCGTGGGCTTGCCGTACTTCAACAACACATCTACCGTCTGCGTTCCGCCGCTCTGCTGACCGGAGCTGATCAGCAAGAGATTCAGTTGGTGCCCCAGAGTCGTCGTGATCAACAGGTTCGTCTGCGCCGGTGCGGCGGAAACTGGCTTTACGGTCACGAGTTCCGGCTCATGTTCCGAATGCTCAGCCTGGAAGCGTTCTGGATCCCCAATGACAACCGAATTAACGGGCTCTGGCATCCGAATCGAGGTAGCTACTCGCGGACTCAGCCGAAGCGTGATCACCTTCTCATCAAGGCTGGCGCGCGTTAGGGTTACCGGATCAAGCTTTGCCCCGCTGCCTACGGGCGCGATGACTACCGCTGGTGTTGGCCTCGTCGGACTCTGCTTCGTTTGTCCCGAAGCGCTTCCCAGCAAGATCAACATGCAGATGCAGGCCGTTAGATGGCGCATACTATTTCCCTCCTGTGCGCCTCAATTCGGCGCGATACTGTTGTCCGATCCGTTGAACGTAGGTGTAAACCTCTTCCGACGAATAATCGAGCCCCCGCGCGAGGACCGGCCGCTCGCCGGCAGCATAGGCAGCTATGACCAGACGAAGGTCGCCATGGAACAACTCCTGAAGCTCTGCCAGGTAGGCGACCCCGCCGCGAACGTTTTCGTGAATATAGAACGGATGGGTCACACCAAAGTGCTCCGCAGTCGCAGGCATCAGTTGCATCAAGCCCATCGCGCCCTTCGAGGACACAACTCCTGGTTGCCACGCGGATTCGACTTGAATGATCGCTCGAACGAGGGCTGGCGAAACTCCATACTGGCGTGCGTAATAGCTCGCGCACCGCTCCTCGTATTCGCGTACACTGAGCGGCTCGCCCGCAAACGCTGGGCTCAATGTGACAATGCCTAGAAACGCCGCCGCTCTGCGCATACCTGTTCCCCTTGTCCACGCTCTGCCTCGTCGAAATCTTTGCTGTAATGCTGTGTGTCGTAGACGAGGCTCTCGAACCCATCCCTCAGCAACAGCCGCTTGCGATCATTCTGTGTCTTCGCAATGAGGGGTAACAACACGTCTCGCAAGTCGGCGCTAATTTCGTGAACACCCAGGATTTTCAGTGCTTCTGCCAGATCCAGCATCTCTGCGATCGAGGGCGGCTTCTCGAGCGTGTAGCCCCGAAGCGCGTGAGCGAGCCCGGCGAGCTGTCCATGCAAATCTATGTGGGTTCCGGCCGTCCGTTTTTCCAAGATTCGGGTCTCCCGCTCGATCGAGGGATGCTCGAACCGAAGGTACAGGCTGCGGCGCCGCAGTGGATCGCCAATTCTGCGAACCTCGTTCGAGGTCAGCACAACAAAAGGCCGGCTCCTCGCTTTGATCGTGCCGATCTTGGGGATGGAGATTTGCCAGTCACTCAGGATTTCAAGGAGCTCCGCCTCGAATTCCTCGCCCACTTTGTCGATCTCGTCGATCAGCAGGACACACGGTTTCTCGCACAGAAGCGCCCGCAGCAGTGGTCCTTCCTGGAAGAACTCGAGCGTATGGAGGTCGCGGCGCAGGGACGCCCATTCCGTACCTGAAGCGGCGCCCTGTGTATTCAGGTAGAGACGCTGCAGCGATTCATCGAACTTGCCAATTGCCTTATCTTCATTGATACCCTCGTAGCACTGAAGACGTTCGATAGTGGTGTCTGCTGCGAGAGCAACTACTTTGGCGAGCTCTGTTTTCCCAGAGCCGGGCGGTCCTTCCGCGAGGACCGGCTTTTGCATTTGCGCCGCTAGATAGATCACCTTCAGCGTCACGGGATCGGTGACGTACTTGGCGGCCTCTAGCTTCTCGGACAACTCTTGGATCGAGGAGAACACTCGTCGGGGCTCCTTGAAGCCTCATACTAAGGCAGAATCATTCTGCGGGCTCCTCAACTTTTCGGTCTCTCGCGAAACCGACCCCCTCCCGGGCTCTCGGGATACCTTCCAATTCAGCGACGAAGAATGATCCCAGCACATTTTATTTGCTGGAACCACTTTTACTCATTCCTCTCGGTTCAGACCCGCGTCCGGGAAACCAGGAGGTCAGGGCCGCCGGAGAGTCGCCGTACTCTTTCTCGACGGAACCATTTTTCCTCATTCCTTCCCGGCGGGACCGGTGCTGGCCATGAGGTCAGGAGATCGAGATCGCAGAGTCGCCGCACTTTGTTTTCAAGGGAACCACTTTTACTCGTTCGTGCCCGGCGAGACCGGCGCCCAGGAAGCCAGGAGATCGAGCTCGCCGGGGGCGCCGCACTTTTTTTCGCGGGAACCACTTTCCCTCATTCCTTCCGGGCCGACACTAGCCAGGCAGGCAGCCAGTAGATCGGAGGCGGGGGGGGCACCAATAATTTTTCCCGAGGGAACCGCTTTTCCTCGTTCCTTTTGTTTCGCGGACGCCTTTGGCCGGCATCTAGACTTTCGTCAGAAGTTCTTCCTCTAGCTCTTCGCTGCGAGGAGATAGCGAAATTCTGGCAATACGGAAAACGGGAGCGTCGGTGTTCCCACTCCTTCCGCCAACATCCTGATGCGATCTTCACGAAGGTTGCCGAGGAAATGGCACCCATCAGCGAGATGCCGAACTCGCAGTGGATCAAACCCCATAAGCCGTGCGCAGGTCGCGTCTGCCGCGACAGGATCATCGGCAAGCACAATCTTCCCCAGTTGGCGGGCGCTTCCTTGAAGAGGTCCGTTGCCTTCCATGGCGGTGATTCCGTCTGCGATCACGAAGTGAATCGCAACCGTCGCGCAGATGTCGAGGATGCTTTCGTGAATTCCACTCCAGTGCAGTAGGTTCTTCGGCCAGCCATACTTCATTCCCGGCACTATAC
>Ga0209139_10000127_pt1 | contig 22680 bp, 18 predicted proteins | sample BogFormECP14_OM3_FD_188246 | JGI IMG/M metagenome (GOLD analysis project Ga0209139, IMG submission 188246) | Bog forest soil microbial communities from Calvert Island, British Columbia, Canada - ECP14_OM3 (SPAdes) (version 2) | ecosystem: Environmental > Aquatic > Freshwater > Wetlands > Bog ...
GAAGCGCACTTGCCTGAGAAAGAATGAACGTCTCGGAGAGTGGCAAGAGCTCGTTGCGGTATATAAGGGCTTTGCGTGCTTCCATCTAAACGCTCCGCGACTGAACCCAGGTAACACGGCGTTTGAGGCGCAGGAACGGAGTTTCCCAAAAGCGGTAGGACAGCGCAGCCAGCAGAATTGTCGTCGCCAACGCAATAACTTTGTTGGTCGTCAGAACAATAGAGGAGTGTTGCGATGACCACGCCACGAGTGACGGAATAAACTCCCTGGAGTGTTTTTGTGCCTCATCGACAAGAAGAAATGCTGTTTCATGAAAAACGTAAAGCCCGAACGAAATCTTTCCTAAGTACACTAGCCATCCCGGAATCCGCCATCTACTGGCCCCAAGTACCGCGAGCAAGAGGAGCAGGCATCCAGCAGCGACTAGCAGGTAGCCGCAACAGAATTGCACAGAGGATACTTCCGCTCCAGGCCGCTTGATTCCAGTCGCGTACGCGGAGAGCAGCCACAGCACGACCCCTCCCAAAACAAATGCACCTCGAACGGCATTGTGGACTTTCGGCGTGCTCCCATTCAATGCCAGAGCAAGCAATGCGCCCCATGCAAAGAATTGAAACTGGGTAAAACTGTTCAGCCAAACAGTGTTGTATGCATACGCTTTATCGGCCGAGGCGATCATGATCGCCGTGAGTGAAAACGGCACGATCGCGAATGCCGCTTTTGCGATCATGCGCGTCCCGCCAAAATGCGCTAGCAGTGGCCATGCTAGATAAAACTGCTCTTCCACTGAAATACTCCACAACGATCGAAGTGGTGTCTGTATCCAGGGATGCAATGCGATGTACCAATTTCCCGCCAGCAGAAAGTAAGCAAACACGCGGCCTGATTCCATCCGCATCGCCGGAAAATAGCGCCCGCCTAGGGCGTATGCGATTGTGATACCGAAATACAACGGCCAGATGCGCAATATACGCCGCAGATAGAATGCGCTGACATGAATGTAACGATATGCCTCCAGTTCCCGCCTCAATAATTCAGTAATGAGGAAGGCGCTGAGCATGAAGAAGAGGCAGACTCCAAAGTTGCCTGCATCTTTTATCGCTGCCAGCAGGCAAATCCACCCGTTGCTGCGCGCTGAAGCTGAGGCAACAACCTCATTCGGAATACTGTGACATACATAAACAGCAAGAAATGCAAAGAATCGAAGAGCATCCAACTCTGGCCGGTAAAAGCGCTTCGTTCCCTCTGTCGCACTCTTGACCTGATCCGCATGAAGAATCTCAGCAGTCGCCACTTCCGTTCACGCCACTGCGTGCGTAGGCACGCGCTCAACTTCGCTCATTCTGTGATTCCTTCGCTGGCTCTTTTGTTCAAAAGCCATGATTTCAATATTTGCGATGGCCCCAACATACAGAATCCAGAAGAGCCCATTAAATGGAAGTAGCGTATTCTCATCCAGGTCATAGACCGCGACAAGAATCAGCACAAAAACCATCCAGAATGCGTTGCCTATCTCGTCTGAACACAGAATCCGCCACAACTTACTCCACGCGCGCAAATAGCTCAGGAAAAACAGCAGCAATCCAACAGCGCCAAGTTCAAGCCAGATTTCAAGAAATCCATTGTGCGCATGGAAGACAACAAATCGCAGCGCAAGAATGACGTTGTAAGACTCGCCTTTCATTCCCTGCCAGAACGCAGCGAAGCCATAACCGAGGATCGGATGCTTCAGGATTGCGATCCAGGCTTGTTGCCAGATTGCAGTTCTGCCGGTAAAAGTTGAATCTCTGCCTATGATCTCGGCAACCAAAGGGAAATATATCCATGCAGCTACTGTTGCGGTAACCGTTGCCAGGATGGAACCAACTAGCAACAACGAACGACTGGAGGGCCTGAAGCGTTTCAACACGCACAATGCCGCATAGCAAACGAGCACCAACCCCTCAATCACCCATGCACCGCGAGATCCGCTCATCACCAGCACGAACAAAAACAGCGAAAGACATCCGAGGCGAACGGCAAGAGCCCCTCTCAGCGACAGGAGCGCTGCGGTGGCAAACACCATGGCGCGGCCGCAGGCATTCTTCTGCGTGAAAACGCCCTGCCAATTTCCGAAATGCCCTGTGGAGGCTTCCAGCCCAATCGATGGGGCGAATATCGCAAGGACAGCTGTTACTAACGCCAGGGCGACCATCGTGGATGTGAGAAGCAGCAGCTGCCGTCGAATCCGAAATCTGGATGCCAGATACAGCCCGAAGAACGTAGCCAGCGCAAATGCCGCGGACCGCCGGGCAGTCATGATTGCGTCCTGCGACCACAAAGTGGAGCAGATCGTGAACATGGCTAGTACCGCGGTCCACTGCATCGCAAACGCAAAACGCCACAACCGGCGCAGATGCAGGCACGCAAGAATACAGATCGCTCCGTTTACCAGAATCTGCGAGCCGATGCCAACAGCCTTCATCAAGCCAGTCGCGGCCGTATTCGTCATCTCATTCGCCTGATTTGGAGCAACACCCGGAATCGACCCTTGCATGGCAAAGAATGCGAGCAGACAGACACATAGCACCTCTTCAACTACAACTCGCGGTAACCAGGGCATACCGAGGACGGGGAACTTTTTATCGTGCTGCATAGATGGCTGCCGAGCTCGTCGATGACAAGATGCTGGACGCACCGAGGACCACATTTTTGGCCATGCTGAACGGCACATAAAGCACATCATCCGCTTCGAGTTGCATGTCCGACTTTTTACCCCGCTCTATGTCGTGTAAAGGAACCGTACTCTCCTGATAGCTGCCATTCACTTTGCGAATCAGACGCGCCCCATCTTCCTTCGCCGTTCTATTTGCACCCGCAGCCATGGCAACCGCTTGCAACACAGTCATCTTTGCGTCATCCTGCATGACATAGCCACCCGGGCGCGCAACATCCCCCAACACATAAACAATGCCCGCCTTGGGCACCAACACTGTGTCTCCGGGATAGACAATCGCTCCGACCTGAGTGCTGACGGCAGCATCGTTCGGCAGAAACACGACGCTGTTCGCGCTTTTATCGAATCGCTGAATCGTAATGTGCCTATCGGCGGTCTCCGTCAACCCTCCGGCCATAGCAAGCACATCGAGCAGGCTGCGTGCAGTTGTCACGGAAAGGGCTCCCGGCCTGTTCACCTGCCCAAGAACCGAAATACCCTGCGTTGCGTACTCCTCGATGAAAACCGAGACCTGTGGGTGGTTGAGATAGTGTCCCTGTGAATAAAGCTGCGCAATTGCCTTGGCTGCGTCCGCTGGCGTAAACCCTGCCACTTTGATAGTTCCGGCAAGGTCTAAGTCCACTTCGCCGGAATCCTTCACCCTCACCTTTTGCTCGAGATCGGGCTCCCGAAAAATCGTAATGTGCAACAGATCGCCGCGGCCGATGAGCAGGCTTTCCCGAATACTTGCAGGTATACGACTCGCACCTGCATCTCCGGTTCTTAAGCCGGACGACGTCTGCCCTTGTAAAAGGTTGGCCAAAGCGCAAACTAAGAAAACCGCTCCCTGGCTATGCCCTCGCTTCATTGGCTCTTCCTTCAGCACCATAGGCGCGGCTTCGGTAGCCGTAATATTCATAGAAATCAGAAGATCGGCCAGGAACAGCGTTGAGGACGGTGCCTAAGACAACGTGCTGCGGCAATTGCCGCGAGAGAGCCTGATAACTCCGGTGAATCACCTTCTTCTCTGTTACTCCGTGTCGAGCCACCAGCAGCACCGCGTCGCACAGCTGCTCCAGTACGATCGCGTCGGTTACAGGCAACGTCGGCGGTCCGTCCATCACGATGAAGTCATACGCGCTCCGCCATTGCGTCAACAGAGTGCGCATTCGATGCGACCCCAGCAACTCTGCCGGGAATGGCGGAACTGGACCGCCGCATAGTACATAAAGATTCGGAATGCTTTCGACAGGCAGTGGTTGGGGATCGATGTCGTCGCTTGAAAGGGCTTCACTCAGGCCAATTTGCGCCTGCACGCCCATTCGTTCATGCAGCACCGGGCGTCGCAGATCGGCATCCACTAACAAGACCCGCACACCCTGCTGCGCCAGCACAGTCGCCAGATTGAGCGACACAGTGCTTTTCCCTTCGCCTGCATTCGAACTGGTCACCAATAACACCTGCGGAGCACTGCTGCTGCGTGAGAGCATGAGGGACGTCCGCAACGAGCGCAGCGACTCGGCAAAGGGACTGCCCGCGTAAGTTGATGTTGCAATCTGCAACTGCTGGCTGGCGTTCGCTGTCCTCCCAGGTCGGGAACTCCTCTTTCGGCGGCCCCGCGATACACCTCTTCCTCTTTCGATCGTCGGGATCAACCCCAAAAGTGGCGCGCCCGTTAGCCGTTCCAATTCTTCGAGTGATCTGACTCTGGTATCGGTCAGATCTCTGAGGAGTGCCACTATTGCTCCGAGAATTAGGCCGGCCCCTGCAGCAGCTAAATAGTAAAGCAAAACGTTTGGGCTCTTTGGCCAATTTGAGGGGGGCACACGTGCCGGATTCACAACAGTAATATTGGTAGACCGCAGCCCTTCGAGCACGCCCGCCTGCTTCAACTTCGCGAGCAATCCTTCATAGACTTCGCGACTCCCGTCTGCCTCCTGCTTTGCCAGACCGTAAGCAATCGCCTTGTCATTCAAGTCGTTGACGATTTTCTTCTGCTCTTCAAGTGCTCCCCGCGCTGAAGCCTCTGCTCGCGCGGCGATCTCATAGTCGGTGCGTGCCCGCTCGCCGATGCGATGCACTTCTTCCTGTATGGATTTCTCGACTCCACTAAGTTCCGCCTGCAATTCCGCGATGCGCGGATAAGCGCTTCCATACCTGACGCGGTCTTCGTCCAACTCCGCTCGTACCGTGGCCTCCTGAGATCGCAGGCTCTGAATCAGGCCAAGCGAATTCGCCATCGATGCAACCGCTCCGCCGCCAGAGTTCCCGCTAAGGCCCGAAATCAACTCGGGGTTGCCGCTGCTGGCCACGCGATAGACCGCCTCTTTCAAAATGCGATTTGACTCCGCCCCCGCCAATGCCTCGTTAAGACTCTCCAGCCGCGTGAGCACTACATTATGCGACTCATCATCCCCAAACATTCCCGTTTCTCGCTGAAGCGTGATCGCCTTCGCCTGCAAACTCTCGGTCTGCCTCCGCAAGTCGTCCAGTTGCGTCGTGAGCCAATTCGATGCCTGCGCTGTCGCCGTGAATCGCGCCTGAAACGTGTAATCCATGAGAGCGCCGATAAGGTGATTGACAACATCGGCAGCCATTTGCGGATCAGGGCTCGAATAGCTGACGTTGATCAATCGCGTGCCCGTAACCGGCTCGACCTTCAGATGGCTCGCAAATATCTTCAGCACCACGTAACGACGATTCGGCGCGTGTTCGAGGGGCACGCTCAGCGGTTCGACCGGCTTTCTCCAGAAAAAGATCCACGAAGGAAGCATTACCCGGTGGCCTCTCTTCGAAGACGGATAAAAATCTTCAGTCGACTCCAAGTGAAGGTCCTGAATAGTGCGCAACGCCAGCGAATCTGAGCTCAAAATATTCGCTTCTGTCTGCAGAGTAATGTTGTAGTCCAGTGCATCGGATGCAGAATCGGCTGCATCTCCCATTACGCTGCTTTCCAGCCCGAAAGCGCCGGCGCTATCTTTTTGTATCTGAATCTGGCCTGTCGCCTGGTATCGGCGTGTCGCAATCACGCAATATAATGTGGCTGCCGCAAGGAGTCCGGTAAGGACATAGAGAAAACTCGTGCGCCGCCTCTTGAGCACTGCTGCCAATGCCCCCAACGACATCTCATCATCGCGCATGGCACGAAGGTCGGGAAGCCCCTCAATCCTCACTGGCGAAACGGCCATGTCGTCCTCATGCTTCAGGCGTTGCGCATCATCAATGCTGAACCATCGAAATCAAAGTTGAATTCCATCTCGTTGACTCCCGCATCTGCCATCGCCGCCCGCAGTCGCTTTCTGTCGGTCGTGTGCAGCAATAGGAATCCGCTACCGCCCGCGCCAACCAGCTTGCCGCCGGTTGCGCCGCCACGGTTGCGCGCAACGTCGTACAGCCCGTCCACCAGGTCATTTGTCATGCCGTTGGAGCGGCAGCGTTTTCGCAGCCAATGCTCATGCATGAGTTTTCCAAATTCATGAACTGCGCCGGCCTCCAGCACACGGCGTATCTCCTCTCCGAGTTGCTTCACAAAATGCAGCCCTTCGAGCATGGCTTTGTCCCGCTGCTCTGAGCGCTTTCTTTGATCGTCCAAAAGCACCGAGGCGCTGCGTGTCTCCCCAACGAAAAAGAGCATCAGAGAATCGCGAAGTTCCCGCAAGGCCGTCTCACTGATTTTCAACACGGTCACATCGACAGAATCGTCCGGTCGGTATTCCTGACAAAGCAACCCGCCATACGCCGCGACGTACTGATCCTGCTTCCCGACAGGTTCATTCAGACGGTTCATTTCAATTTCGACGGCTTCTTGCGCCAGCATTTCCGCAGTCACGCGCCTGCGCTCGTAGGCATACAAAGCGTGCACCAGGCCAACGAGAAATGCTCCCGAGGAGCCCAATCCGGTGCCTGCCGGAACATCGGCGATGCTAACGATCTCAAGCGGGCAAGGAGTTTCGTGCAACTTTAACGTTTCGCGAAGAAGAGGATGCAGAACGTCTTCGTACTTCTCCGCATGCTCGTTTTTCGTATATCTAAGGAAATAGCCCGGCAAGAAACTCTTGTTGATCGTGATGTAGACATACTTATTGATGGCCGCAGAGAGGACAAACCCGCCGAATTCCCGGTAGTAGGACGGCAAGTCGGTCCCCCCGCCCCCAAATGAAATGCGCAAGGGAGTGCGCGTCATGATCACAGTTCGCACCCAGCCATCGACAGCAGTTCGCTTTCCCTCGACCTCCGAAGAGCCCGGAGCATCTGCTCTGTGTCATGAAGCCCTTCGGGCGATCCAATTTCGTAGAAGCGGCCGTGTACTTCGTGTGCAGCCAGCTTTCCCTCAGCGGCGAGACCAGCCAGGACCGCAGCCAGATCAAATGGTTCGCGCTCCGGCCACGCCTCTAGAACCTTCGCCTGCGTCAGAGTAAGACCGTAGTCGATGAAACGCATCTCCGGCGCGCGCCTGAGCTTGTCGTAGCGAACGATCCTCCCAGCCCGCATCTCCACATTGCTCGCCTGCCACCGGCCATCATTTCGAAGTACCGTCATCAATGCCGGCAGCCTGGATGTCAGAAACGCTTTCCATGCACGCAGGGGATCGGCAAGCAGGTAACTATCCCCGTACATCACGAAGAAACTCTCGCCTAACAACGGCAGCGCACGCCGAAGCGCACCTCCTGTTCCGAGCAAAGCATCTCCGTCATAGGAGTAGCGGAGCCGGCAGCCAAACCGCGAGCCGTTGCCGGCAAAGGCCTCGACCTGCTCGCCCAGATGCCCACAACATATGACGATGTCCTTATTTCCTTGTTCGACAAGCAGATGCAACTGGTGCGCGAGGAAAGGTTCGCCATCGACCCGGAGCAAGGACTTCGGGATATATTCCGTAAGTGGTCGCATGCGCCTGGCCAACCCGCCGGCCAGCAGTGCCAGAGGAGGAAGTTCGCTAGGCATGACACACCCTCTCATCGGAGATCATGTCCATCAAGGCGGCGCGCATGGCCTCACGGCTGGTATAGTGGCACGTCCAACCGAGCTTCCTGATCTTGTCAGAATTGAGGCGAACAATCGGAACATCGCCTTTCCAACCTCTGTCCCCGCCGCTATATTCCAACAGCGGCATCGCATCCAATTGCAGGCATTCCACAGCCAGTTGCGCGATCTCAGTAACGGTGATCGCTTCTTCCGTCGCGACATTGAATGCCGTGAAGCCTTCCCTGCATTGCTCCTCGGCGAGAAGCAGCGCTCTCACAACATCCGAAACATGGATATACGACTTGCTCTGCTTTCCATCTCCGAGGACCGTCAGCCGTTTCGGATTGGAAATCAGCCGCCGCACAAAATCAAAACCCACGCCATGTGTCTGGCGCGCACCTACTACATTTGCAAACCGGAATGTGCATGCGCTCAAACCGAACATTGCGCAGTAGCTGGCTATCAGGGCTTCACCTGCGAGCTTGCTTGCGCCATAGGTCGATATCGGGATCAACGGGCCGTAGTCCTCACAAATCTCACGCTCTCCCACATCGCCGTAAACACCGCTTCCCGACGCATAGAGCAACCGTTTCACTCCAGAACGTCGCATCGCCTCGACTACATTGTTTGTCAAATACGTGCCTTGCTGGAAATCGATCTCCGGCTCAGACATGGCACGAGCAATGTCAGGATTCGAAGCCAGATGTATCACGATGTCGTGACCGCCCATCGCATTGGTTAGCGCATGTAGGTCGCGCACATCGGCGCGCAGCACGCGTAACCGATAGTCCCCTTCATGTGCCTCGTAGTGCCATGCGCGGCCCGAAGAAAAATTGTCATACAGAGTAACAGTCTCGACTTGACGATCAGCGAGAAGGGCATCGGCAAGATGGCTGCCAATAAAACCAGCCCCTCCCGCCACAAAATATCGGCGACCGTGGCTACTGGCAGATGAACTCTTGAACATAGGCAGTTACCAAATATTGCAGGGATTCCTGAAACTACTCGCCTTCGATATGTTCCGCACTGCACCTATTACCTATTCCGTCGCTCATGCAAACAGGCTGGAGCGACAGAATTAGGCGTACATGCTAGTGCGACCTGACATCACTGATGATTTCGCAAGCAGCCTAACAGACCGAATTTGAAATGGAAACGTTACCTAAGTTTTGTCAAACTACTGATTCGACTTGACTCGTTACCCATACACAGCGATATATGTTCATAACTAAAGCAATAACTATATCTGTAGTTACTTATTGTTCCACTTAGCCTTGGATTCTTTCTTGCTCTACCGTTATTTGCCCTGCGGTACATGCTGGAAAACACATTGAGGAATGGTCGTGCCGCAAAGCTCGCTCACTGTTGGTCTGCCTGTCTACAATGCGATGCCATTCTTGCCGGAAGCGATCGAGAGTCTACTCCAGCAGACGGTAAGCGACTTTAACATTCTTGCAATTGTTGACGGGGGAGACGACGGGAGTCTCGAATATCTTCAGTCGATACGAGACAAGCGTCTTCGCGTGCTCTGCCAGCAGAATCAGGGACTCACTGCAACCCTAAACCGAATGCTGAGGGAGACCGCCACCGGATGGCTCATACGACAGGATGCTGACGATATATCTTACCCAACGCGAATCGAACGCATTCGAGAAAGTATCGCGAAATATCCTGACGCCGGCATGTTCTACTCGCCGGCAAAATATCATCCAACGAAACGCAGCCTGGGCTTTTTCCGCTGCAGTCGCGGATCACCGCAAGAACTGCGCCGGATCGTGAAATCGGGATATCTGTTATCGATATGCCACCCGTCAGTCATTCTAAACGTTGAAAAAACGCTTGCCATCGGTGGATACCGTGATCTCCCATATGCGGAAGATGCAGACCTGTGGTGGCGCATGGCTCTTCGCTATGACATCCACCTGTTGCCTGAAGCCCTTATCGGTTTTCGCCAGAATGCGTCGAGCGTCAGTTCGCGGAACTCTCACAAGCAAGAGTTACAGGGTCTTTATATTCAGTACCTGCTACTGTCGCACTTATCTAACCAGGAAGCTCTTCCGCTCGGACAGATATCCCCAATTCTTGAAGCCAATATTTCATCGAGTCAGTTAGAAGCGAAACAGGAGCTTCGCCACTTGAATATGCACCTGGCGGAAAAATGTTACGGAGGCGCCTTCGCAGCTCTTGCCCGTTGTGTCCTTGCTTCCCCAGCGTACCTCCTCCGTCGACTGATGGATGAGTTACTTCCGCTGAAACCCATTATGAATGGGATATCTCCGGACCTGTTTTATCGCAGAAAGGAAAGTTTTTGGCCGTGAGTCTGACTGCGTTTTTCACTCCTAAGGTAGACGGCCTCAAGAAACCTTCTAAGCCGTTTGGCAACCTACCCTGCTGCACAATTGCTGGAATACCAGTGCATCGCCTCAGAATTGAGGAAACTTCTGCAAGGATTGTAGATGCGCTCCGGCACCGGACCTCTGCAGCGCCATTTCTTATCATGGGGCCCAACGCTCAATTGATCACTCTGGCACAAAAAGACCCGCGTTTCTCCGAGGCATTGCATGCTTCGGCCCTCAATATCCCTGACGGCATTTCAATTGTGATCGCCTCCAGGATCCTGGGAGGAAACATATCCGCGCGAGTTACGGGAGGAGATCTCATGGAATCCCTTTGCCTTGGGGCTGCGCGGCATGGTTTGAGCGTTTTCTTTCTCGGAGGGCTGCCCGAAGCTGCAGCCCTGACAGCCCAGCGATTCCAGCGGCGTTATCCAGCCCTGTCTATAGCAGGGGCCTATTGCCCTCCCTCCGGATTTGAGCACGATCAAATGGAGCGTGCTTACATTCGCCAACTCTTAACAGAAACCGCACCCGATCTTCTGTTCGTAGCTTTTGGCGCGCCCAAACAAGAGATATGGATGCACGAGAACTGCCCCACACTTCCAATCGGCGCTGCAATGTCGGTGGGCGCCGCCTTCGATACCCAATCGGGGCTCCGCAAGCGCGCACCTCGCTGGACTCACAAGCTGGGCTTGGAGTGGCTTTATAGACTCGTTCACGAGCCGCGCCGTCTCTGGCGCAGATATCTCATCGGCAATCCATGCTTTCTTTACCTTGTATTGAAACAGCGTTTCCTCTACGGGAGAGCGCCAGGTAGAGAAATCACTTCGCCCTTCCCCCGACCCACTCAGAAATCCAACTTACATTCTTCTGAAACTTAGCCCACATCCGACGGACTCAAGGTCGGATCACGAGCATAATCTGTCTTCCACAGCGGGAACGAGAATCCATGTCTGATATCGATCAACTAAAGATCAAGTTGTTTTGCGACGGAGCTGATTTCGGCAGCCTGCTCACATGGTCGGCCGACCCGCGCATCAAGGGATTCACCACGAATCCAACCCTGATGCGAAAGGCGCATGTTGTCGATTATGAGGCCTTTGCGAGAGAGCTTATCAAGGTAATTCCGGATCGCCCTGTTTCCTTTGAAGTGCTGGCTGACGACCCGGAAACCATGGAAGAGCAGGCTCTGGTTATCTCTTCATGGGGAGCGAATGTAAATGTAAAGATTCCGGTTACAAATACATGGGGAGCATTTACAGGCCCGGCGTTGCGACGCCTGTCGCGCGCAGGTGTCGTGCTCAACATAACCGCGCTATTCACCCTTGGACAGGTGGAACGCGTGGCCGCCTGCCTCGACTCCGGCACACCCGCCATCATCTCCATTTTTGCGGGTCGTATTGCCGATACAGGAATGGACCCGAACCCCCTTATGCGGCAGGCAGCTAGAATGCTGGAGTCCTCACCGAATGTGGAACTCCTGTGGGCGAGCCCCCGTGAAGTATTGAATATCTTTCAGGCGGAAGATGCCGGTTGTCACATCATCACTCTCCTTCCTGAGATGCTCAACAAGCTCGACCTCGTCGGCAAGAACCTCGAAACCTTCTCACTCGAAACAGTCAGTATGTTTTTTCTTGATGCCTGCGCGGCTGGATATCATATCCCCACCCGGAGAGAAGACCTGACCCTATCTTCCTAGATCGATACTATAAGGTTCGCCGCAGACCACAAGTCGACAGCGGAGAGTCCCCCGCCTGCACTGGACACCGTCAATTCGCTGATTCTCACGGTTCTCGTGCCGGCCGCAAGCCCACATTCAATATCTGTGGCGCGATCGCCAATCATCCACGAACGTCCTAAGTCCACATCGAAGGTGTCGCGAGCTTTAAAAAGGAAGTAGGGTGATGGCTTTCTGCAGACGCATTGCCCTGTGAATGCAGGATGGTGAAAACAGTAGTAATAGGCAGAAATGGAAATACCCGCTTCGGCGAGCGCAGTCTCCAGCCTGCGATGTATTCCGTCAAGCGTGTCCTTATTTGCCTTGCCCTTGGCGTAATTTGGTTGGTTTGAAACGACAAACAGAAAATATCCAGAGTCCAGCAGCAATCGCAAAGCCGGAATTACCTTCGGCAGCAATTCGAATTGCTCCGGAGTCAGAGGCGATTCATAAGCGGAAGTTTCCGGATTCCAGACATTACTGTTCAACACCCCGTCACGGTCAAGAAAGACGGCGCGGTTCATACAGAAATAGCGGTCGATTCCCACTTCATCTCGTTTAGCTTGAGCCTCGGATGGGAGACGATGAGATGCCATACAACGGCCTGCAATGCTTCGGCGATGGGCGTGATCATATCCTCAAGACTCGTGGGAACGATCACGCAAAGATCCGCGACCTGAGCCGTGTAGCCTCCATCCCGTCCCACCACTCCAAGGATTCTTGCTCCAACATCCCTCGCGAGATCAAGGCTGCGTACGATGTTCCCGCTTATACCACTGGCGAGATCGCCACCACCCACTGAAAATACGAACACCGCGTCCTGCGCATTCAAGCGGCTTACACGCAGCCAGTCGACATAGCAGCTGTCCCACCCATTGTCGTTCGTGCGAGCTGTCAACTCTGAAACGTTGTCGCTCGGAGCATAGCATTCGATTCCGGCAATCTTACGAAAGTCATTAACAGCGTGGCTCGCATTTGCCGCACTGCCTCCTACGCCGAGGAAGAATATCCGCCCGCCATTGTCGCGTACTTCTGCCAACACCTCCGCCATTTGATCCAGACGAGTTGGCTCCAACTGGGCAGTCGATTCACGCACTGCCTGCAGAAACAGCACGGTATGATCGCTCATGTTCGTTCGTATTCTCCCCATTCATTTGTTGAAACGGTTTGCATTCTTCGATTGCCAATCATGTGGGTATTCTTTTTGGCCGCAAGCAAAAGGAAAGAAAGAGCACGAACTGCCTGAAGCCAAACCGGCCGCCCCAAATGAGTTCCCAGCAAAGCTGCAGCAGTGCTCCCGGCCCCGCTCCGCATTTCCTCGCGCGCGGGACACATTCTGTTGCAATAAAAAATGAATAGGCTCTGGCGGTCATCGCCGGGCGAGCCATCTTTGCCCACGCGAGTGACGCTTTCCAGTCTGCCCCTCGACTCACGCTCTCGCCTTGTCCCGCGGCGCGCATTAGAGTCAACGCTTCAGGCAGCATTGCAATTTCTACGTCTGTCCGCTTTGCAACTTTCAGCAGCCAGTCCCAGTCTTGATGCTGCTTCAACCCTTTCAGAAACGGAACTTCGAGCAGTAAACTCCGCCGTGTTATCAGCGTCGAAGTCTGCAACATCCCGTCGCCGTATGAAAGTCCTGTGCGGCAAAATAGGTAGTTACTCACGTCCTCGCGCGGCGTGTAAAGCCGCCGCGGCAATACGCGATTTCCATCCGTGCCGTTCGCCAGCAGTCTCGAACTGATGATGGGATGGCGAGCATGAATATGAGCGGCCGCTTCCATCTGTTTTTCCACTTTTTGAGCTGCCCACTGATCGTCATCATCCAGGAAGGCTACCCACTCGCCGCCCGCTGCGCGCACACCCACATTCCGAGCCTCGGATCCCCCTACGGGTTCAGTAAGCTCAATCAACCGCAGCCGTTCGTCATCAATACCTCGCAGCGCGCCCACAGTCTCAGGATCTGGGCCATCGACGACCACTATGACCTCAAGACAGAGATAACTCTGAATCAGTGCGCTTGTTACCGCGCACACTACCCATTGCGGTCGTCCACGCGTGGGGATGACCACGCTCACTAACGCGCGTTCTAGCAAGTAGCTTCTCTGTCTTTTGGAATGATGCTGCTAAAGCATACAAAGAAACTTAACCAAAGGACAGGTAGAACTTAGTAGGTGATGAAACGAAAGTAATCGACGTCGACTCAGACGAGCTCTTAGCCAATATCAAATGAACCGCCCAGAATTTTCCTTCGCTGCTCGAGAGGAAAATGCTCTATCGCATAGCGTAATGTCGTTCGCGGCATTCGCGCATAATGCTTCTCCAGAAAGACAATCAAGCTTGCCCGATTTTCAATGCCGGCTTCGCGCAAGACCCACCCAACGGCTTTATGGATCAGATCGTGCTCATCATCCAGCAGCATTTCGGCAATTTCCATTGCATCTTCCAACTCACCAGCCCACACCAGAGTCATCGTCGAAACAATGGCGATGCGCCGTTCCCACAGACTCTTCGATTTCGCAAGCTTGCGTAGCACCTTTCGCGGATGCGTCTTCAGGTGTTCACCAAGAATCGGTCGTGCTGAAGCATCCACCAGATCCCAGTTGTTGATGCGGCCTGTATTATGCAGATAAAATCCGACAATTTCTTTGCGCTGTTGATCATCGCCGCGCGCGAACTGTGCCGCGAGAATCTCAAGCGCCGCCGCGCGGTAATCATGAATTTTAGAATCGAGCAGTTTCTGCAACTCAGCCAACGGTAGCGCTCGGTGTTTAAGCGCAATCCTGCGCATCACCGGGACTGGAATGCCTAAAAAGACATCCCCTTCGCCATATTCACCTTTGCCAGTTTTAAAGTAAGCAGCTACCTGCTTCGCCCGGTTCACGTCGCCGGCTGCTTTCAGTTCGCGCTCAAGACTTGTTCGTGTCTGCTTCTTTTCCATCGTGTACTCGGGCTTAGGACTATTTGACGGCAGGCAACACGCAGAAACGGCTATCATGTCCAACATCTTATGGTGAGGGGCGTTTCCATCCTGCAAAAATTCTTTGGCCCAGAGAGGGACTTTGCCGCCGACTCACCACTTCTGCGCAGCCATCTTATCTCACGCTGGATCTTTCTTCGCGCTCTCGGCCTGATCTACTTTTCAGCCTTCTACTCTCTGCTCTTTCAAATCCGCGGCCTTATTGGGCCCAACGGCATTTTGCCGGCACAACAGTATCTACGAGCAGTCGAACACTCGCTCCCAGGACTCACTCGCTTCTGGTTCGCACCTACTCTGCTGTGGTTTTCAACGAGCAACCACATGCTTATCGGAATCACAGTTGCGGGACTTATCAGCTCTTTGCTCGTCACTGCAAATGTCTGGCCTAGATTCACCCTCCTAGTCTGTCTCATCTGCTTTCTTTCCTTCGTCAGCGCTGCTGGCGATTTCTCCAACTATCAGTCGGACGGCATGCTTCTTGAAGCAGGCTTTATTTCGCTCTTTTTCGCGCCGCGAGGCTTCTGGCCACGACTCGGAGTTGCACAACCACCGTCCCGCGTCAGTCTCTTCCTGCTGCAGTGGGAATGGTTCCGCATCTACTTCGAATCAGGACTCGTCAAACTCCTAAGCGGCGACCTGCAATGGCGCCACTTCACCGCCATGGATGAGTACTACCAGAACGGACCGCTCCCCACCTGGATCGGCTGGTATATGCAGCATTTGCCGCACTGGTTTCACGCCTTCACGGTCGCAGCGACACTTACGCTGGAATTAGGACTCGTCTTCATGCTCTTCCTGCCGCGGCGCTTTCGTATCGCCTGCTTCTTCATCGTCACGCCCTGGCAAATCGTCGTCATAGCTACAGCAAACTACACCTTCCTCAACTATCTGGTTCTAGCGCAAGGCTTCCTGTTGCTCGACGATCAATCTCTCATGCGCTTTCTCCCGAGACGATTCCAGCGCGAGATGACCTCAAGATTCTCAAGCCCTGAACGAGGTGTCCCCGAAGAACAGTCTGCCGCCACTCCAGAACCGTCCGAAAGCGCGCCAGAACCGGACACCGAGCTTCCCCAAGTAACAGGCTGGAGGAAACACGCCTCCGCAATTCGCCTCGCAACCAGCGCCGTCTTCCTAGCCTGGATCCTTTACGTAACGACAGCCGAACTCATCCACATGCTATGGCGTGAAGCGCCGTTACCCTCCGCGCCCATCGCCGCGCTGGAGCCGTTTCGCATCGCGAATCAGTATGGCCTCTTTGCCGTCATGACCCGAGGCCGCTACGAAATTGAATTCCAGGGCTCAAACGACGGGCAAAACTGGACCGCATATCCCTTCCGCTACAAGCCCCAGGCGCTGAACGAAGCTCCCGACATTTACGCGCCATATCAACCGCGCTTCGACTGGAACCTGTGGTTCGCCTCGTTGGGCGACTGGCGACAGAACTCAATCGTCCCGCTCGCTGAAGAACGGCTCCTGACCTCAACTCCCGATGTGCTTGCGCTTTTCGCCGGAAACGCATTCCCTCAGTCGCCGCCAAAGTATATCCGTGCTGTAATCTGGCAGTATTGGTTTACATCCATGGCGGAAAAGCGCACAACCGGCCTGTGGTGGAAACGTCAATTGCTGGGCCTTTACGCGCCTGCGCTCACCCTCAAACCTGACGGCGGTTTTGACGTCGTTCAATGGCCGGAGCCCCTTCCGCCCCATGAGTGACAGCAGCCTCCTGCTCCGAGACAAGCATCGGCCCTGTCACGGATGCCACGCCGTTGTCATCGGCTCAGGGCCAAACGGACTAGCCGCCGCAATCGTCCTCGCAGAGGCTGGTTATGGAGTTGAGGTACACGAAGCCCAATCGACAATCGGCGGCGGCGCGCGGACCCTGCCACTCACTCTCCCCGGCTTTCTCCATGACTTCGGATCGACCATCCACGCCATGGCCGTCGGATCGCCATTTTTTTCTTCCTTGCCGCTTGAGCAGCACGGAGTCGAATGGATTCATCCTCTCGCGCCCCTCGCACATCCACTCGACGACGGCACAGCCGTCATGCTGGAGCGCGACCTGAACGACGCAGCACGTGCGCTCGGAACAGACGGCAACCGCTGGCGCAGCATCTTCAAACCTCTGGCAGAAAACTGGCAGCACCTCGCCGAAGAAACCCTAGGCCCCGTCATACACGTCCCAAAACACCCACTTCTGCTCGCGCGCTTTGGAATCCCCGCACTCATGCCCGCAAAATCATTTGCAGGCAAATTCAGAGATCCAAGAACACGCGCCCTCTTTGCCGGAATCGCCGCGCACTCCTTTCTCCCTCTCGATGCAACGCTCAGTTCCTCTGGAGGAATCATGCTCGCCGCGGCCGCACACGCAGTCGGCTGGCCTATGGCTAAGGGAGGCGCCCAGTCCATCACCAACGCACTCGCTTCCATCCTCAAAGAACTCGGCGGCTGCATCCACACGAACTCGCCCGTCACTTTGCTTGACTCTTTCGCCCGCGACACCCTCTTCCTCTGCGATATAAGTCCGCGACAGTTGCTTGCAATCAGCGGCCACCGTCTGAAACAGGATTTTCAGCAAAGCCTGCACGAGTTCCAGCCTGGCCCAGGAACGTTCAAAATCGACTACGCGCTATCCGAGCCAATTCCCTGGAAAGCTGCTGATTGTCTCCGCGCCGGAACTGTCCATCTTGGCGGGACATTCGAGGAGATCGCTGCTTCCGAACGCTCCGTCGCCGATGGAAAGCCACCCGAGCAACCGTACATCCTGGTCACCCAGCCAACGCTCTTCGACAAGACCCGCGCCCCCGAAGGCAAACACATCGCCTGGGCCTACTGCCACATACCCAACAGCTCAACTTTCGATATGATCGAGCGCATCGAATCCCAGATCGAGCGCTTCGCTCCCGGTTTCCGCGACTGCATCCTCGCGCGGCACATCTCCTCGCCCGCCGTGCTGGAATCTATGGATGCCAATCTTCTCGGCGGCGATATCAGCGGCGGAGCAATGACGCTGCGGCAAACCATTTTCCGTCCGACACATAGAAATTACGCCACCTCCGACCAAAATATTTTTCTCTGTTCCGCCTCAACCCCCGGCGTAGGAGGAGTTCACGGCATGTGCGGCTACCACGCCGCGCGCGCCGCGTTGAAAAGCTCCCACGTATAGAAATTAATGAGCGCAGCTGGAGAGTGCGAATCGATGGATTCGAAAACCAGTGGGGCGCAAATTACACCTGCAAGATATCGCCTTCGCGCGCGACCATTTCGTACAGCACCGGATTGACGAAGAAGCCCAGAAAGAGCCGGGAGATCAGCCCAGCTACGATGACGATGGCAAAAGGTCTTTGCGTGTCTGAGCCAATGCCGGTGGACAGAGCCGCTGGCAGAAGCCCGAGACAGGCGACCAGCGCGGTCATCATAATGGGCCGCAGCCGCAGGAGTGAAGCTTCGCGGGTTGCTGTGCGAATGTCTTTGTTTTCGAGACGCAGTTTGTTGATGTAAGAGACGAGGATCACGGCGGTTTCGACCGAAACGCCCATCAGCGCGAGCAGGCCCAGAGCCGATGAAACGCTGAACGGCGTATGAGTTAACTTGAGCCCGATCAGCGCGCCTACCGGCTCTGTCAACACGACGCCAAGAGCAATCGTCACTGGAAATTTCAGATTGCCGTACAGCGCAAACAGGATCATGAAAATAATGAGCAGGGCAAGCGGCCCGATCAGTTCCATCTGGTGCTTTGCTTCGAGAAATTCGCCATACTCTCCACCCCAGTCAAGCCGGTACCCCGCGGGCAGAGATTTGGCAATGCTTTCAATCGCCCGCTGTCCATCAGCTACCGCTCCCTGCAGGTCGCGCCCCTCAATGCTGTACTGCACACCGATGTAGCGTGAATTGTTTTCGCGATAGATGAAGGATGCGCCACTGGCTTCGTGGATATTCGAGAGTTCGCTGAGAGGAATCTGCTGGCCTGCGGGTGTTCCGACGAGCAGATTGCCGATCTGCTGCGCATTCTCACGAAACTCAGGCTTCATGCGCACGACGAGGTCAAATAGTTTCTCGCCTTGAATAACCTGTGTGGCAGCCTGCCCACCGACCGCCGCTTGCACAACCGCCTCGACATCCGCAACGTTGATACCGTAGCGAGCAATCTTATCGCGATCGACGTCGATCAACAGGCTAGGCTGGCCCAACTCCCGTACTACTGTCAGCTCCGTGAATCCAGGAACTTGCGAGAGACGGCGTTTAATATCGAGCGCTTTGCTCTGTAGTACGTTCAGGTCGGAGCCATAAATCTTTACCGCGAGCGCGCTCTTGAGCCCAGTCAACGCCTCATCAACGGCGTCTTCAGCAGGCTGAGTGTAGTTGAAGATGACTCCCGGAAACGCCTGCAGCTGTTTCTGAATGTCCTCAGTCAATTCGGCCTTGTTGTGGATCGCACTCGTTTTCCATGAAGTATCACTGTAAGGCTTCAGCCCTACGTAAAACTCATCATTGAAGAACCCTGTGGGATCGGTGCCATCATCAGGACGCCCAAGCTCGGAACCGACGTCGGTGACCATCGGATACTTACTCAGAATCGTCCGTACCTGAGGCGAGAATTTGCTCGCTTCCTCGAACGAAACCGTATATGGCAAAGTCGCCCGCACCCATAGCGCGCCTTCATCGAGGTGAGGCATGAATTCTCCTCCGATGAAAGGAACAAGCAACAGCGTTGCGGCGAAGATTAAGAAGGCGGCGAACATCGTGATCTTCGGGTGGTCGAGGCACCATACAAGCTGACCCGCATATTTTTCTCGCACCCATTCAAAGGGCTTGTTGACGCGCTCGTGCACGCCTTTTTTGAACCAGTAAGCGCACATCACGGGGACAAATGTGAGCGTCAGGATCAAAGCCCCTACGAGTGCGATCGATACGGTGTCCGCCATAGGTTTGAATAGTTTCCCCGAGGGCCCGCTCAACGCGTAGATCGGCAAATAGCCCGCAATGATCACGGCGACCGAATAGAAGATCGGACGATCGACATCTTTCGCGGCAGCCAGTATGACCTCATGCAGGTTGTAGCTCTGGCCTTCGCGCGCGCCTAGCTCGCGAAAGATGTTCTCTACCATCACCAGAGTGCCGTCAATGAGAATTCCGAAATCGATGGCGCCAATCGAAAGGAGGTTTGCTGCGACGCCCCGCGCATGCAGGAAAACAAACGAAAAAAGCAACGCCAGCGGAATGGTAAGTGCAACGATGACAGCGGCGCGAACACTTACCAGGAAAAACATAAGGACAATGAGGACAAGCGCCATGCCCAGCAGCATGTTGTGTTCGACCGTATCGATGGTCAGTTGCACCAGATCGCTGCGGTCGTAGTAGGGCTGTACTTTGATATCGGGCGGCAAAATCTGTTCGTTCAGCTGCCGGGTTTTTTCTTCGACACCCTTCAGCACGTTTTGCGTTTGCTCGCCGCGGCGCATCATAATGACGCCCTCGACGGCGTCATCCGTTTTATTGAAGCCGAATTCGCCCAGGCGCGGCGCATTCCCGATCGTCACGTCGCCAACGTCGCGAATGCGCACCGGAACTCCGTTTTGCGCTCCAACTATAACGTCGCCGATGTCCGATGTATCGCGAACAAGCCCGAGTCCGCGGACGTAGTAGAACTGGCCGCCTTGCGAATAAAAACCACCCCCGGCATTGGAGTTGTTCACGGAGAGCTGTTGCAGCACGGTCGGCACCGTAATGTGGTACCCATAAAGTCTCGCCGGATCCAGCAGCACCTGGTACTGCATGACCGTCCCACCGAAACCAGAGTCGTCCGCGACTCCTGAAACCTGCTTGTATTCGCGCTCAATGATCCAGTCTTCGTAGACCTTCAGTTCCTGCGGGGTGCGGTCAGGGCTCTGAATGACATATCGATAAACGAGCCCCGAGGGACTGGCGAGCGGCGAAAGCGTAGGCGTTACGCCGGTTGGATAGGTCACCTCACTTAGCCGCTGGAAAACGACCTGGCGAGCGAAATAATCGTCGGTGCCCTCGTCGAATGTCAGGATGACATCCGATAGTCCGTAAAGAGAGATGGAGCGCATGACCGACATCTTTGGAACGCCATTCATTTCTACTTCGGTCGGTACTGTAACGAGGCGCTCAATCTCCTCGGCCGCATGCCCGGGCCATTGCGTGATGATTTCAACCATCGGAGGAGAAAGATCAGGGTAAGCGTCCACCGGCATGTGCTGGAACGAGATCGTGCCGCCGACAACGATAAACACGACCATCAGCAGGATCAATAACCGCTGACGAAGGGCAAACTGGACGATGTGATGAATCATTCGAAAGCCGCCCTTCTCAATGTTGTAGCGAGTTGGCAAACTGAAGGAATAAGCTGCCGTCGCCTACAACCTTTTCTCCGACGGAAATGCCTTGAAGGATTTGCGTTCGGCCATTCTGGTTTTCACCGATCTCCACATCTCGACGACCGAACTGATTCGTCCCGCTGACGACATACACGAACGGCTGGTTGTTGTCGTCGCGCAGAACGGAGGAGTCGGGCACGGCAATAGCATTCGAGATGGACCCCGCCGTCACAATGACGGTGCAATACATGTCCCTCTTCAATTTCTCACCTGGATTGTCCACAACAATGCGTGCCTGCAGCGTCCTGGTGTTTGGATCGAGGGCGGGCGACACATAAGAAATTCTGCCGTGGAAACTATCTGGATATGCGCTCGTTTGCACCACGACATCATCTCCGCTGCGCACGGAAGCAAGGTCAGATTGGTACACATTCGCCAGAACCCACACTGTGCTGAGATCTGAAATCGTAAAGGCCTGCGTTTGTCCTGCCTGCACCACCTGGCCCGGCGAGACGAGACGCTCTACGACTTCGCCGCCGATGGGAGCAAGCACAGGAATCTGCGCGGAGCTTGGGGCTTTCGCCAGATCAGCTGGATTCTTGATCCCAAGAATTTTCATTCCCTGATCAGCTGCGTTCAAATCTGCCTGAGCCTGGTTGCGATCCGATTCGGCCTGCTCCAGGTCGCGCTCTGCAATGGCATTGTGTTGATACAGGTCTTGCGCGCGAGTGTAGTTTTTGTTCGCCAGGCGAAACGAGTCCGCCGCCTTCAAATAAGCATCCAGCAATTGCGAATAATCTGGACTGCTCACCTCGAGCATGGGCTGGCCCGCTTTTACATGCTCTCCAGGTACTACAAGAATCCGGCTGACCGGTCCGCCGACCTGAGTGATCACCGGCGTAGTCCCAAAAGCGTTGTATGCCACAGCACCCGTAAGCCGTAGTGTGCGCGTCAAAGTGGCGGGCTGAACGGTGACCACCTGCACATGCGACATCTGGTCCTGCGGAATAGTGAAAAGCTGCGGTGTCGTCGCCTTCGAGGCTTTCGCCGAAAAAGACGTCATCTCGTTCGCTTGCTTGCGGTCGCTCGAACTGCAGCCCACCAGTGCAAACATTGAAGCGAGCGCGATCATGCTCTGAAGACTGCATTTGCGGCGCGTGTTTGTGGCTGTCATGGCAAGCTCCTCGTTCCTATCGCCTGGCGTATCTGCTCAACCGCGAGCAGATACGACGCGAGCGCCTGGCGGTAGGCGAGCTGGGTACTTCGATAGCTCCGTTCCGCGTCAAGAAAATCAAGCAGACTCGCTGCGCCGTGCCGGTAAGCGTATTCGCTTATGTCGCGAGACTGCTGCGCCGCGTCCAGATAGCCCGAGCGATAGAGGCCGACGATCTGATCGTTGGAGCGCAGATTTTCAAAAGCGTCCCTTACATCCGTAAGAACCTGGCCGTTCGAGAATTTCTCCTGCTCCTGGGCTTGCGTAATCGCATAACCGGTGCGCGCAATTTCTCCCTGATTGCGATCGAAAATCGGCAGCTGGACTTGCCCGAACAACGACACAGTGTTGTAAGTGATGTGCGTGTAGTTGATCTGGCCCGTAACGTCTCGTTTGCCGATTGCCTTCTGTAGTTCGTGCTGACTGTTCGCAGCAGCCACTC
>Ga0209139_10000128_pt1 | contig 22631 bp, 24 predicted proteins | sample BogFormECP14_OM3_FD_188246 | JGI IMG/M metagenome (GOLD analysis project Ga0209139, IMG submission 188246) | Bog forest soil microbial communities from Calvert Island, British Columbia, Canada - ECP14_OM3 (SPAdes) (version 2) | ecosystem: Environmental > Aquatic > Freshwater > Wetlands > Bog ...
CCGTGTACGCCCTGGTGACAGCCACCCTCCTGGCCCTCCAGGAGCCGTTCTCCGCGCTCGCGGCCAGAAGTCTCAGTTCTTCGTATTTTATAGGCTTCACACAAATCGCCCTGCTGTCGTCTGTCCCCCTGCTGATCGCGCGGCGCGACAGTCGACGCGACTTTTTCGCTCTGCTCGGCGACATCGGGAATATCGCCAAGCTGGCCATTCTGTTGATGATTGGAATCGCCGGCCTGCTATTGTATAATATTGGCTTGAGCAGCGCTCATCCGATAATAACCGCCGCGGTGTTGAATTTGTCCCCGTTTTGGGCGGCGTTGGTCGCGCTGATAATTTCCCGGAAATCCTTCCCCGCCTCGCCGCCTGTATTCTTCGGATGTTTCACAGTGGCGTTTATCGGGGCCATGGCGATAGCGTGGAGTCAGATAAATACTTCGAACAGCGTATTGGTGCGAGGCGTGCTCGAAAGCATAACCCATAGCCATTGGATTTATGCGTTACCGATGCCGGTATTCTTCGCGCTGAGCGGCACGCTCGTATACAAATGGTTCTCGCAGTTCGACGAAGGCGCCGCTATCGCCGCAAATTTTGCAGTATCCGCATTCGTTCTCATACCTACGACCATGGTCATAGCAACCCGAAACCACACGTCTGTCGTGAATGAAGGCTCCGTACTGGCAATTTTGCTTCTGATCGTGGGAACCTTGGCTTCTTCGGCGGCGGGGCGGGTCTTCTATCAAATTGCGCTGACGGAGACACACAATGACAACGGCTTCGTCACGATGTTCTTCCTATTGGTGCCGGTAATGTCTACTCTGATATCGATCCCGCTTTCCCTATGGATCCCAGATTTGCACGTAATCGTGAGCCCCTTGTTCTTCGTCGGCATGGCGCTCGTCACTCTTCCACTGGCGGTGTTTTCGCTGAAATCGTTGCGCACGCTCGCGCACCCCGAGGATTTGCCCGCCGATGCGCCGTGAGGATCGATCCGGGCGTCGGATGCTCGGGTCTACTTCCCCTTCAGCACCAGACGGCCGCGCTCGACCGAATAGCCCTGCAGCCGATCGAGAAAGCTCATGCCGAGCAGACTTTCGCTCAGGGCGCCGGGCCTCGCCACGAGCGCGCGCACGTCGCGCAGCACGATCGGACCGACGGAGATCTTGTCCAGCCGCGTCTGCGCCGCCATCGCCGCGCCGTTGGCGGTGACGACGCTGACATCGAAATCGAGCCCGGCGGAGTCGACGCCCACTTTCGCCGCGTCCTGCGCACGCAGCACTACGGTCGAGGCGCCGGTGTCGAACAGGAAGGCCACGGGCAAATCGTTGACCTTCGCGGGTATGACGAACTCTCCCCCGAGCCGCCGGTTGACGATGACCTCGCCGCCGCGGCCGACTTGCGGCTCGCCCGGAATGAATTCCGCCATGACGCGGTCGGCGATGTCCGAGAGCTCGAAGCGATAGGAATAGACGCCGGTCAGGGCGATGATCAGCGCCGACCAAATCGCGGCGCCGGCGATCGCGCGCGCGACGCCGGCAGCGCCGGCTCGCCGGACGCCCGTCAGCACGAGCCAGAGAATCAACGCCGCAGCGAAGGCCGCGCGCGCGAAACTGGCGTGGTCGAGACCGAAGAGGGGCACGCCCGCGGGGACGATGAAGAGCGCCGCCAGCGCGGCGGCCAGCATCGCCAGCGGGAGGATCAGCGCCACGGCTGACGCTCGCGCCGGCCGACGCGACCCGCACGCGCCGTCCGCGAGCGCCCCGCCTCCATCCGCTCGGACAGGCCCGACATCACCGCGCGGCGTTCGCCCTCGCTCATTTCGGGCCAGCGCGAAATTTCCGCGATCGTACGGCCGCAGCCAATGCAGAGGCCGCTGAGGGGGTCGACGACGCAAACCTTGATGCATGGCGTCGCGGGGGCGGTGGCATGGAAATTCATGGGCTTGATTTAGGCGCCCCGCCCGCCGATGAGAAGGGCGCACAGGCTCGCGACTTCGCTGAGTTGCGCGGCGGCGCCGGCGACATCGCCGGTCTGGCCGCCGATCTGGCGCCGCGCCAGCGCGCAAAACCCCCGCGCGGATCCCGCCGCGAGGGCGCATGCAAACAAGGCGCGGACGACCCCCAGCGACCACAGTCCGGTCGCGAAAGCGACCGCGACGGCGCTGAGCGTGGCCGCGACCAGATGGGCGCTGTCGAGCCGACCGGCGCTCGCGCCCGCCCCGTCGAGCCGGGCCGGCGGGAGCCAGGCCAACGGCGTCAGCGCACCCGACCGCGCCGCCGCGTTCGCCAGCACGAGGCCGGCGAACGCGAAGCCCGTGCCCTCACGCTGCAGCGCCGCCAACGCCCCCACGCGCAGCATCAACGATAAGACGAGCGCGATGGCCCCGAACACGCCGATGCGGCTGTCGCGCATGATCGCGAGCTTGGCCTCGCGGGTCGACCCACCACCGAAGCCGTCCGCGACGTCCGCGAGGCCGTCCTCGTGCAACGCGCCCGTCGTAAGGACGAGCGCGGCGATCGCGAAGGTGGAGGCCAAGAACGGCGGGAACGAAAGCTCATCGGCGATGACGAGCGCGACCCCGCCGATCGCCCCGACGATCGCCCCGGCGAGCGGCGCCGACCAGGCGATGCGCGCCCAATCGGGCGGCCCCGTCTCGCGTGTGGGCAACGGCAGCCGGGTGAAAAACCTCAAGCTCGACAGAACGTCGTGCGCGGCGCGACCCGCCAGCGCCGTCGCTCGCGCTGGTCCGTTCATTTCGCGTCCCCCCCGGCCGCTCGCGCCCATTTCGATCCCGAATCCCTTTGCCAGATCACAGCGCCCAGATGAAAACCGCCGATGCGACGAGGCCGATCCCAGTCTGGCCATATTCGAGCAGACCCCACTGCCGGACCAGCTCGCGCGCCGCGCCGACGTCTCTGGGCGAGAGATTCAGGATCTGATTGTTCATCGGGGCCATCACGAAAAACGTATAGGGCCAGCTCGAAATCACTATCACCGCGCCGATCGCCCAGCGCACGTCCGCGCTTTCGAACCAGGAGGCCAGGCCAAATATCGCGGAAATCAGCGCGAGACCCGCCATCAGGGCGACCCCCCGTTGGTCGCTCGGACCCCATTCGTTCAACAGCGACTGATCCTCCAGGGCGAGACGCGCAGGCTGTTCGACGACGTTTACGTAGACCGCCGCTCCCGACAGGGCCGAGGCGAAGGCGAGGGCTAGCGATCCGGACGTCATGAGTTCCTCTCGGGGGCGAATCCGTCGCGCGCATTCGCCGTCGGGGCCCCCCCCGAGTCAAGCGCGGCGCCGTTCGCCGTGCCCTGGCAGTCGTCGCCCGAGGCGGGCACGCGAGTCGCGCTCAGGACCTCGAGGAAGCTCGCGGCGCACAGCATAGGGCACACAGCTTAGAAAGCATAAGAGGTAAATTCTCGACGAGAACAAAAAAAGAACTTGCCTACCAGAACGAACCGTGTACATTGCCAGCCCAAGGGGGCCGACCGGGCAATATTTGCCTTGACGACGCCGACCGTGAGAGAAGGAGACAGTGCCGTGAGCCCAGCCAATCTTCGCGTCGTGGAAGGAACTTTCGTGGACAAGACCAAGGCCCTCGACGCCGCGCTTTCGCAAATCGAACGCGCCTTCGGCAAAGGCTCGATCATGCGCCTCGGCAAGAACCAGAAAGCGGTCGAGATCGAGACGATCCCGACCGGCTCGCTCGGGCTCGACATCGCGCTGGGCGTCGGCGGCCTGCCGCGCGGGCGCGTGATCGAGATATACGGGCCGGAGTCCTCGGGCAAGACGACGCTGACGCTGCACGTGATCGCGGAGGCGCAGAAGAAAGGCGGCGTTTGCGCCTTCGTGGACGCCGAGCATGCGCTCGATCCGATCTATGCCCGCAAACTGGGCGTCAACCTCGAAGACCTGCTGATCTCGCAGCCCGACACCGGCGAGCAGGCGCTCGAAATCACCGATACGCTCGTACGCTCCGGCGCGATCGATGTTCTGGTCATCGATTCGGTCGCCGCCCTGACGCCGCGCGCGGAAATCGAGGGCGAGATGGGCGATGCCCTGCCCGGGTTGCAGGCGCGCTTGATGAGTCAGGCGCTGCGCAAGCTCACCGCCTCGATCTCGCGTTCGAATACGATGGTGATCTTCATCAATCAGATTCGGATGAAGATCGGCGTCATGTATGGCTCGCCCGAGACCACCACGGGCGGCAACGCGCTCAAGTTCTACGCCTCGGTGCGCCTCGACATCCGTCGCACGGGCGCGATCAAGGACCGCGAGGCGGTCGTGGGCAACCAGACCCGCGTCAAGGTCGTCAAGAACAAGGTCGCGCCGCCGTTCAAACAGGTCGAATTCGACATCATGTACGGCGAAGGCATTTCCAAGGTCGGCGAGTTGATCGACCTCGGGGTCAAGGCGGGCGTCGTGGAGAAGGCGGGCGCCTGGTTCTCCTTCGACAGCACGCGCCTGGGTCAGGGGCGCGAAAACGCCAAGACGTTCCTGAAGGCCAGTCCGGAGATCGCCAAACGCATCGAAGCGGCGATTCGCGACAATTCCGGGCTGATCGCCGAACGAATCCTCGACAACGTCGATCCTTCCGAAGCGGACGCCGCCGAGGCCTGAACGGCCCTTTGGGCGCGCGCCCCGAGCGCGCCCCTCCGCCAGGAAGACCCTCCTGCGGCATCGCGCGGCCGCGCTGGCGCCCGTTGGCGAAGCCACGACATGCCAAGGCCGAGAGTCTGAATGAAGTTCGGGAAATCTCGGGCGGCGCCTGGTCTGTCGCGTCCGTTTGCCAATGAGGGATCAACCTCGACGGCGAGGACGTTCGCGCTTCTCGTCGATGCGAGACGACACGTCTCGGGGCCGCGGGAACGGCCTTGCCGCACGGTTTGCCTTTCTCTGGTCATGCTCTAGAACGCTTCTGAAATTTTGATTTCGAGGCTTGGCGTTCATGAGCGGCGTAAACGAAATACGATCGCACTTCCTGCAATATTTCGCGAAAAACGGCCACGAAATCGTGCCGTCGAGTTCGCTCGTGCCGCGCAACGATCCAACCTTGATGTTCACCAATGCCGGGATGGTGCAATTCAAGAACGTCTTCACCGGCGTCGAGCGGCGCCCCTATAGCCGCGCCACGACCGCGCAGAAATGTGTGAGGGCGGGCGGCAAGCACAACGATCTCGACAACGTCGGCTACACCGCGCGCCATCACACCTTCTTCGAAATGCTCGGCAATTTCTCGTTCGGCGATTATTTCAAGCCGCTCGCGATCGAACTCGCCTGGAACCTGATCACCCGGGAATTCGGCCTCCCCAAGGACCGGTTGACGGTGACGGTCTATTATGACGACGACGCCGCGTTCGACCTCTGGAAGCGCGTCGCGGGCCTTCCGGAATCGCGCATTCTGCGCATCGCGACGTCAGACAATTTCTGGGCGATGGGCGATACCGGCCCGTGCGGCCCCTGTTCCGAGATCTTCTTCGATCATGGCGAGGAGATCCCCGGCGGCCCGCCGGGCTCGGCGGATGCCGACGGCGATCGGTTCATCGAGATCTGGAACCTCGTCTTCATGCAGTTCGAGGCGCTGCCGGGCGGCGAGCGGTTGAGCCTGCCGCGCCCTTCGATCGACACCGGCATGGGTCTCGAGCGCGTAGCGGCGGTGCTGCAGGGCAAACACGACAATTACGATATCGACCTCTTCCGCGCGCTGATCCGAGCGAGCGCCGAGGCGACGGGCGTCGATTCCGACGGACCGCAGAAGGTCTCGCATCGGGTGATCGCCGACCACTTGCGCGCGTCTTCGTTCCTCGTCGCGGACGGCGTTCTGCCCTCGAACGAGGGGCGCGGCTATGTCCTGCGCCGCATCATGCGGCGCGCGATGCGCCACGCACAAATCCTGGGCGCCCGCGATCCCCTGCTGTGGCGGCTCGTGCCCGCGCTCGCGCGCGAGATGGGCCAGGCCTATCCCGAACTGATCCGCGCCGAGGCGCTGATCGCAGAAACCCTGCAACTCGAGGAGACGCGCTTCCGCGCGACGCTGGCGCGCGGTCTCGCGATCCTCGAGGACGAGACGCGCGACTTGCCCGAGGGCGGCAAGCTCGCGGGCGAAGTCGCTTTCAAGCTCTACGACACCTACGGATTTCCGCTCGACCTCACGCAGGACGCGCTGCGCGCGCGCGGGCTCGGCGTCGATGCCGAAGGCTTCGCCCAGGCGATGGAACGCCAGCGCGCCGAGGCGCGCAGGGCCTGGGCGGGCTCTGGCGAGGCGGCGACCGAGACGGTCTGGTTCGCGTTGCGCGAGCGCCTCGGCGCAACGGAGTTTCTGGGCTACGAGACCGAGGTCGCCGAGGGCGTCGTGGAGGCGCTCGTCCTGAACGGCGCCGAGGTCGCATCGCTACGCGAGGGCGAGAAGGGCGTCGCCATTCTCAATCAGACGCCGTTCTACGGCGAGTCCGGCGGACAGGTCGGCGATATCGGCGTGATGATCGGTTCCGGCGTGCGCGCGCGCGTCCTGGACGTCAAGAAGAAGTTCGGCGATCTCATCGCCCACGAGATCGAGGTCGAGGAGGGAAAGCTTCGCGTCGGCGCGGCGCTCGAGCTGAAGGTGGATCACGCCGCGCGCTCGGCGACCAGAGCGAACCATTCGGCGACGCACCTGCTCCACGAGGCGCTGCGCATCGTGCTCGGCGAGCATGTCGCGCAAAAGGGATCGCTGGTTTCGCCCGACCGCCTGCGTTTCGACATCGCGCATCCCAAGCCGATCACAGCGGCCGAGATCACGGCGGTCGAGGACATCGCCAATCGCATTATATTGCAGAACGAGCCGGTGATCACGCGTCTGATGGGCCTCGAGGAGGCGCGGAACTCGGGCGCCCGCGCGCTGTTCGGCGAGAAATACGGCGACGAGGTGCGCGTCGTCTCGATGGGCACGATCGAGGCCGGCGACAACGGCCCGAGGCCCTATTCCGTCGAACTCTGCGGCGGCACGCACGTCCGGCGCACCGGCGACATCGGCCTCGTCTCGATCATTGGCGAGAGCGCGGTCGCTTCGGGCGTGCGCCGCATCGAAGCGCGCACCCGCGATGAGGCGCGCAAGCGGCTCACCGAGGATTCTCGCGCGTTCGCCGATCTCGCTGCGCTGCTGCGGGCGCCGGCGGGCGAGGCGGCTCAGCGGCTCGAGAGCTTGCTCGACGACAAGAGAAAGCTCGAGCGCGAACTCGCCGACGCGCGCCGCAAGCTCGCAATGGGCGGCGGCGCATCCGGCGGCGACGCGGTGCGTGAAGTCGCGGGCGTGAAGCTTTATGCGCGCGCCGTCACGGGCGTCGAAATGAAGGACCTGAAATCGCTCGCCGACGAGGCCAAGGCGAGCCTCGGCTCCGGCGTCGTCGCGATCGTCGCGACCGCCGAAGACGGCAAGGCGAGCCTCGTCGTCGCCGTCACGCCCGATCTGACCGCCCGTTTCAACGCGGTCGACCTCGTCCGCCTCGGCTCGGCCGCCCTCGGGGGCAAGGGCGGGGGCGGCCGCCCCGACATGGCGCAAGCCGGCGGCCCGGACGGCGCGAAGGCGAAAGACGCGCTTGCCGCGGTCGAAGCGGGAATCCGGGAGCACGCGGGGGGCTGATCGTCGATCCCCGCCCGGCGCGTCGCCGCGCGAATGCGGCCGAAAAATCGCCTGGCATAGGTTTCGCGTCGCGACTCGCCAACTGGCGACAGCGGAGCTAGCCTAGCGCTGTCGTCGCGCCGCAGCGACTTGGAACCCGTCATGACCGCCATCGCAGCGAGCGACTCGCCAACCGCCCCCGCCGCGCATGTCGGGGTTTCCAAGGTCAGCGTCGCCGCCGCCGTCGCCGGCAATGTCCTCGAGTTCTACGATTTCACGACCTACACATTCTTCGCCGTGATGATCGGCCAGCATTTCTTTCCCTCCAAGGACCCTTTCATCAGCCTGATCCTGTCGATCGCCACTTTCGGCGTCGGCTTCGTCACCCGTCCGATCGGCGGCATCGTCATCGGCGCCCTGGCCGATCGCGCGGGCCGCAAGCCGGCGATGATGTTGACGGTCGCTCTGATGGCGGTCGGCATGCTCGTCATCGCGCTGACGCCGTCCTACGCGACAATCGGGCCGATCGCGCCGATCCTGGTGGTGTTCGCGCGGCTCGTCCAGGGTTTCGCGCTCGGCGGCGAGGTCGGCCCCGCGAGTTCGTTCCTGATCGAGGCGTCGCCGCCGCACCAGCGTGGCCTCTACGCGAGCTGGCAATTGGCGAGCCAGGGGCTGTCAGCGTTTATCGCCGGCGGGCTCGGGCTCGCGCTTTCCCTGAGCCTTTCGGATCAAGCCATGCAGGACTGGGGATGGCGGATTCCCTTTCTCGTCGGCGTCTCGATCATTCCCGTCGCGTTGTTCATGCGCAGCAAACTGCCCGAGACGCTGGACCTCGCCGCGCCGACGACGCATCACAGCCTCGGCGCCGTGCTGGCTTCGCTGTTCACCGCTCACGCGCGCCCGGTGGTCCTGGCGTTGCTCGTCATCAGCTCGGGCACGATCGCGACCTACATTCTGAACTACATGACGACCTACGCGATCACGACGCTGCACATGGCGCAGGGCGTGTCGATCGCCGCGACCCTCGTGCTCGGGCTATGCACGTTCGCGTTCAGCCTGCTCGGGGGCTGGCTCTCGGACAGCATCGGACGCAAACCTCTCTTGGTGCTGCCGCGCGTCGTCTTCACGATCGCGGCGTATCCCGCCTTCATGCTGATGAATGCTTTCAAGAACGCGCCGACGCTGCTCATCGTCACGGGCCTGCTGGCGTCGATTGGGGCGGTGGGCGGCTCTGTGTCGCTCGTCATCATTCCCGAGAGCCTGCCCAGATCGGTTCGCAGCTCGGGATTCGCCGTCGCCTATGCGCTCGCCGTCACCGTTTTCGGCGGGACCGCCCAGCTCGTGGTGACTTGGCTCATTCGCGTGACCGGCGATCCGCTGTCGCCGGCGTGGTATCTCATCGCCTCGGGAATCGTCGGCATCGCCGCGATGATGATGATGCAGGAGACCCGCGGCCTCGAGTTGAAGGATTGATCCCTCCTCTCCCGTGGGGCAGAGGAGATGCGAACGAGCGACAAGGAAGGCTACACCAATGCGCGATGGAATCGTCGACGAACTCAAGGCCTACGAACCGGAATTGATCGAAATCCGCCGCGATATCCATCGTCATCCCGAGACCGGGTTCGAGGAGACGCGAACCGCGAAGATTGTCGCCGATCGCTTGCGGTCATGGGGAATCGACGTCGTCGAGGGCGTCGCAAAGACCGGCGTCGTCGGCACCCTGACGGGCAAGCGTCCGGGCCAGCGCGCGATCGGGTTGCGCGCCGACCTCGACGCCCTGCACATCAGGGAGATCGAGGGACGCGATCATCGCTCGACTGTTCCCGGCAAGATGCACGCCTGTGGGCACGACGGCCATACCACGATGCTGCTCGGCGCGGCGCGGTATCTCGCCCAAAATCCCGACTTCGGCGGGCATGTGCACTTCATCTTCCAGCCCGCCGAGGAGGGGCTGGGCGGCGGCAAGTTGATGGTCGAGGAAGGCTTATTCGAACGCTTTCCCGTCGATGCGGTCTACGGCATGCATAATGCGCCAGGGCTTCCCGTGGGGAGCTTCGCGACCCGCAAAGGCCCATTCATGGCCGCGAGCGACAGTTGGATCGTGACCTTCCACGGCACCGGCGGGCACGGCGGAGCGGGCGCCCATCTGGCGACCGACCCCACGATCGTCTTGGCGCAGTTCATCATGGGCCTACAGACCATCGTCAGCCGCAACGTCCAGGCGATCGAAACCGCGGTGGTCAGCGTCGGTCATGTCGCCGGCGGCGACATCGGCTCGCCCAACATCATTCCTTCCGAGGTGGTCGTCTCCGGCACCTCCCGATCCTATAAGCCCAATATTCGCGACCTGCTGCAAAAGCGCCTGACCGAGCTCGCGCATGCGACCGCCGGCGCCTATGGTTGCACGGCCGTGGTCGAGTATGACCGGCGCTTTCCGCCGCTCGTGACCCATGCCGAGCAGACCGAGATTACCGTCGCCGCCGCGAAGGCCTTGGTGGGCGATGGGAAAGTGAACGGCGAGGCGCCGCAACTGACCGGCTCGGAAGACTTTTCGTTCATGCTGGAGGCGCGTCCCGGCGGATTTGTTCTGATCGGTAACGGCGTCGCGCCCGACGGTTCGTTCCACAACGTCCACACGCCAGATTATGATTTCAACGATGAGATCCTGACGCTCGGCGCGGGCTATTGGGTGAGCCTGGTGCAGGAGGAACTCAGCTGAGGCGAGCGGCCTGGCGGATCGGGAGGGCACTAGGCGTCCGCACGAGTGCCCTTCGATTCACGCCGCCGCCTGCATTCTCCGCCGCCGGCTCACATCAGATGTCGACCGCTGTCTTCGCTGGCTGTGATCACCAGCATCAAATCGACCAGCAGCTTACGGATCCTCGGACTGCTGATGCTCTCGAAAATCTCTCTCACACGTTCGCCCGCCGCCCCACCGACCCACGGCTCCGGCGGTTCATAACTCTGAGAGGGCTCCGTCGGCTCCTCCGCGTCCGAAACGCCGCGGGCCGAGCCCGGGAGGAAAAATGACGGCCGCACGTCGAGAACGCGACTGATTTTCCGCACTTGCTGGGCGTCGATCGGCATCGCGCCGCTCTCGAAGGCCTCCACTTCCCGCTCGCTAGCGCCTATACGCCGCGCCAGTTCGCGCCGGGTGAGGTCCCTGAAAATCCGGGTCCGCCGAAGCCGGCTGCCGATCTGGACGTCGATCGGATCGAGCAGAATCGAATTGCATGGCTCACGGAGCGCCGCTCGAACTCGCAGCTGGCGTTTCACGCATCCCATGCGCACAATCTCCCGAACGCGAACGCAGAGAACAATCCTCAAATTTGAACATTAACTGAACATTCATGAACAAGCAATGACACTGCTTTCTTTCGGCGCTTCCGGCCTCCCAGCTTTACGCCCCCATCGCCGCCTTCAAATTCGCATCCACCTTGTCGAGGAAGCCTGACGTCGAGAGCCACTTCTGCTCCGGCCCGACGAGCAATGCCAGATCCTTCGTCATGAAGCCGGCCTCGACCGTATCGACGCAGACCCTCTCCAAGGTCGCTGCGAATTTCGCCAGCGCGTCGTTGTCGTCGAGTTTGGCGCGATGCGAGAGGCCGCGCGTCCAGGCGAAGATCGAGGCGATCGAGTTGGTCGAAGTCTCTCGGCCCTTCTGAAACTCGCGATAGTGACGGGTCACCGTGCCATGCGCGGCCTCGGCTTCCACCGTCCGGCCGTCGGGGGACAAGAGGACGCTCGTCATCAGCCCGAGCGATCCGAACCCTTGCGCGACCGTATCCGACTGCACGTCGCCGTCGTAATTCTTGCAGGCCCAGACATAGCCGCCCGACCACTTGAGCGCCGAGGCCACCATGTCGTCGATCAGCCGATGCTCGTAGGTGAGCCCGAGCGCCGAATATTGCGACTTGAACTCGGCCTCGTAGACTTCCTGGAAAATGTCCTTGAAGCGGCCGTCATAGACTTTCAGGATCGTGTTCTTGGTGGAGAGATAGACAGGATATTTGCGCAAGATGCCGTAGTTCAGCGAGGCGCGCGCGAAATCGCGGATCGAATCGTCGAGATTGTACATCGCTAGGGCGACGCCGCCGCCGGGGAACTTGAACACTTCGCGCTCGATCACGGCGCCGTCGTCGCCCTCGAAGCGCAGGGTCAGGCGGCCTTTGCCGGGAACCCTGAAATCGGTCGCGCGATATTGATCGCCGTAGGCGTGGCGGCCGACCACGATCGGCTGCGTCCAGCCGGGCACCAGGCGCGGGACGTTCTTGCAGATGATCGGCTCGCGGAAGATGACGCCGCCGAGGATGTTGCGGATCGTGCCGTTCGGGCTCTTCCACATTTCCTTGAGCTTGAATTCGACGACCCGCGCCTCGTCGGGCGTGATCGTCGCGCATTTCACGCCGACCCCGCAGGCCTTGATCGCCTCGGCCGCCTCGACCGTCACCCGATCGTTGGTGGCGTCGCGGTTTTCGATGCTGAGGTCGAAATATTGCAGATCGATGTCGAGATAGGGGTGGATCAGCTTGTCGCGGATGAGATGCCAGATGATGCGCGTCATCTCGTCGCCGTCGAGTTCGGCGACCGGATTCTCGACCTTGATCTTTGGCATCTCGAGGGTTCCCAGCGGAGCGTTGCGCGGTGGATCGTCGGCCCCTATAGCATCGGGGTCAAGGGCGGCAAAGCGCTGCTTTAGGCGAGGCGCCGACTGCATGAAAATAATCTCCCGGATGGGGAGCCGACGCTCGGCTTTGGCCGCGCTCGTCGTTTCGGCGGGCTTCGGTCATGCGGCGGAAGGCCCGCTCGAGGGCGAATGGGGCGGCCTCGACGCCCGCGGCGCGACCGCTCAGGTGATGGTGACGTCCAACAACATCCTCGGCTTCTTCTGGGGCGGCGACTACCAGGAAGCCGGGCCGTCGCGCGTTTACGATGGCGGCGGGCGGATCGAATTCGCTTTCGCGACTGGCGCGGCGAGTTTGGTCAAGACACCCGCTGGCGCGCGTCTGACGATTCGCGAGGTCGGACGCTCGCCCAATCCGATCGATCTGAAGAAGGACTAGCGTGGCCGCGCCTCCATCGCTGCCGCCCAAGACGGGCGATTCCCTGCGTGAGAAGGCGATGCTCGCCTTCGTCGGCTTCCTGCTCACCGGGGTGCTCGGCGCCGTGGTCACCGGCTGGATCCAACAGCGCGGCTGGGCGTGGCAGAACCAGGTCGCCAAGGTCGACAAGGACACGCAGAACGCGCTCGGCGCCTACCAGAGCGCATCCGATCTGATCAACGCGCGCTGGCATGCGACGTACGGCATGGTGCGGGCGATCGATCGCGGCGCCGTCGGCGACGAATGGAAGGACGCACGCGCCGAATTCGCCGCCTCCGACAAGGATTGGGCGGTCCGTTACACCAGCGTCGCGCGCGACGTCGCCTTCTATGTCGACACCCCTTTCGCGCTCGACGCGAAGGATAGGATGAAGCTCGTCTGGCCCCTGCCCTGCAATGCTTACGCCCTCGGCGCGCCGGCAGGCATCGACCCGTCGTCGGCGCGCCTGGTGCTCGAGGTCGTCAACCATTGCGCGGGGCTGGTGAAGGACGAGATCGACAAGACCGTCGACCTCGAGGCGGGAGCGCCGCCGAAACTCGACGCGGCCGACCGAAAGGCGTTCGCCGATCCGGCTTATGCCAAGCTCGACGCGATCTACAAGACCAACGAGGCGCTGCGCTGCATCATTTTCACGCGCGCATTGACGATTCGTCAAAGTCTGCTCGTGAATTCCTATTGGGGCTCGTTCTTCGGCCTCGGGCAACCGGGTTACGCGCGTCCGGACGAGAAGGATTGTCTGGGCTGACGGCGCGCTCGCGCTGGTTGGCGGTGGGCACCGCTTCGCCGATTTGCCGCCGAGGGTGTGAGGCGGTTCATTCTGCGACTGCGGTATTCCCCTCCCCGCTCTTCACGGTGAGGGGTTGGGGGGCGCCGCTGCCGGAAACCTTTCAGGCGCTCCCCTACGACCCGGGGTGCAACCGGAATGATTCCTGACACGGAGAGCCCCACCCCCGGCCCCTCCCCGTGAAGAACGGGGAGGGGAGTCATCCCCCGCGTAGCAGCGGCGCGAGATAGTCGATGAAGGCGCGCGCGGCGGGAGAGGCGGCGCGGCCGGCGGGGAAGAGGGCGTGGGCTTCCACCGGGTCCATCGCCCAATCCGGCATGACTCGCACGAGGCTGCCGCGTTCGAGTTCCGCGCGGCATGCCCACAGCGATGTGGCTGTGATCCCCAACCCAGCCGTCGCGGCGGCGACCGCGCCTTCGTTCGCCGCGGACGTCAACCTTCCCTCGACCCGGATGGAGACGCGGCGATCGCTCTTGATGAAGGTCCAAGCGTCGGGTCCCGCTCCTCCCGGTCCGAGGATCAGGGCATGGGCGGCGAGGTCGGCCGGGTCGCGCGGCCGACCCCGGCGCTCGAGGTAGGAAGGCGAAGCCGCCAGCAGCCGCGGCGCCTCAGCGAGCTTTCTCGACACGAGGGCCGAGTTGGCCAGCAAGCCCAGTCTCAACGCGACATCGACACCATCGACGACGAGATCCTGCCGTGCGTCGCTGACGCTGAGGTCGATCCGCAAGGCCGGGTGCCGCTCCAGGAACTCCGGCAGGCGCGGAATCACCTCGCGGACGCCGAAGCTGGAAGACAGCGCGATGCGAAGAACGCCGCGCAATTCTCCCGTGCCGCGCGCGGCGTGGTCGGCCTCCTCCAGGCCGGACAGCAGCGGTTCGATCCGGGCTAGATAGTCGGCGCCCGCGTCGGTGAGCGTCACTCGTCGCGTCGTTCGCATCAATAGCGCCGCCCCGACCTCTTTTTCCAACCCAGCCAGAATGCGCGACACCGAGGGCTGCGACAGGCCGAGCTCGCGGCCGGCGCGGGAAAGGCTGCCGGAATGCGCGGTGCGAGCGAAGGCGCGGAGCGCTAGAAGCCGATCGGTCATTTGCGACGCAAATAAACACTATTCGAAACGGATGGCTACCGCGGTTCGCGCAAATAGACGAAATTACACATGCGTAATAGCGCAGACTAGAGATTCAGGAGATTTTCATGTCGCTTCAAGACAAGCTCGACGCCTTCAAGGCGGATTTCGAAGGCAAGAAAGCGCCGCCGCATGTGGTCGCGATCATGCACAAGGCGACCGCGGACCTCATCGCGACGGGTCAGGCCGACCGGGCGCTGAAGGCGGGCGCGACCGCGCCGAAATTCGAACTGCCCGATGCGCACGGCAAGATGGTCAAATCTACCGAGCTGCTGGCGAAGGGACCGCTGGTCGTGACGTTCTATCGTGGCGTCTGGTGCCCCTATTGCAATATGGATCTGCAGGCCCTCGAGGAAGCGGCCGGCGAAATCCGTGGGCTTGGCGCTTCGCTGGCCGCGATCTCGCCGCAGACCGCGCCGAACCGTCGCAAGTCGGAGCGCGAGAACGCGCTGAGCTTCCCGATTCTGAGCGATCACGGCAATGCTGTGGCGAACGCGTTCGGGATTCGCTACCGCCTGCCCGACGAACTGATCGCGGTCTATAAGGGCTTCGGCAACGACCTCGCTATCGGCAACGGCGAGGACAGCTGGACGCTGCCGATGCCCGCGCGATACGTCATCGGTACGGACGGCGTGATCGCCTACGCCGAGGTCAACCCGGACTACACCCGCCGACCCGATCCCAGCGAGCTGTTGCCGGTCCTTCGCCGCCTGCGGACCGCCGCCGCGGCCTGATCGCGGCGGCCCCTGTCATCCCCGCGAAAGCGGGGATCCAGCGGGCCACGACGCGGCGGTCCGCGCCATCCCACGGCTGGTCCTCACGCGATCGTGGCATGCTGGATGCTCGCGTTCGCGATCGCGAACGCGAGCATGACACGCGCTTACCGCCGCCGTTGCGTCGCGTCGCGGCTGTAGAGCGCCAGGACGGCGCCGATCGACGCCGCCGCGGCCAGCATCAGCCAGAACGCTGGCGCGGCGCGGTCGCCGGTCTGGCCGATGATCGTTCTGGATATGAGCGGCGTCGAGGTGCCGAACAGCGCGGCGGCGAGCGAATAGGCGAGCGCGAAACATGAGGCGCGCACCTGCGGCGGCACCACTTCGGTCAGCGCGGCGACCATCGCGCCGTTATAGACGCCATAGCCGAGCGAAAACACCATCAGTACGGCGATCAGCTTCTCGAAGCTCGGCGCCGAGGCGAGCCAGGTCAGGGCGGGGTAGGCCGACACGAGCATCAGCGCGCCCGCCGCGAGCAGCACGGGCTTTCGTCCGAGCCGGTCGGAGACCGCGCCGCCGATCGGCAGCCAGCAGAAATTGGCCAACGCGACGAGCAAGGTCACCAGCAACGCATCGCTCGACGACAAATTCAGCGATTTGCCGAAATCCGGCGTATAGACCGTGATGAAATAGAACGAGACCGTCGTCAGCATGACCATCAGCATGCCGAGCGCGACCGTGGGCAAATTCGCCCAGACGGCCCGATAGATTTCCGGCGGCTTGGGGTGGGTCTTCTTGGCCAGGAATTCGGGGGTCTCCTGCAGCGAGCCGCGCAGGATGAAGATCAGCGGCACGATCATGCAGCCGATCAGGAACGGAATGCGCCAGCCCCAGGCCGTGATCGCGTCGGGGGCGAGGGTCTGGCTGACGACATAGCCGATCAGCGCGGCGACGAAGACGGCGATCTGCTGGCTCGCCGACTGGAACGAGGTGACGAACCCCTTCGTCCCCGGCGTCGCGATCTCCGCGAGATAGACGGATACGCCGCCGAGCTCCACGCCGGCGGAAAAGCCCTGCAACAGCCGGCCGAGCACGACGATGATCGGCGCCGCGACGCCGATCGTCGCATAGCCGGGCGTCACCGCGATGATGACAGTGCCGATCGCCATGATCGCGAGCGTGACGATCAGCCCCTTGCGGCGACCGATGCTGTCGACATAGGCGCCGAGATAGATCGCGCCGAGCGGACGCATCATCGCGCCCACCCAGAAGACGACGAACGCGGCGGACGTGTCGAGAAACTCCGTTCCGGTATGGAAGAACGCCTTGCCGATCGGCGCGGCGTAGATGCCAAACAGGAAGAAGTCATACATCTCGAGGAAATTGCCGCCGGTCGCGCGCAGCACGGCGCCGATTTTCGACTGTGGCGCGGCGGAGAGCGGCAGGGAGGCCGAGGTAGTTGTGTCCAGCATGCGAGGCTCTCCCTGGAGAAGGCGCGATCTGACGTCGGCCGCCTCATTTCCTACATGACCACGGGACGGCGTGATGGCAAGCGCGAAAACGGACGAAAAGGCGCGGCGCCGGGCTAGGCGAAGCTGGGGCTCCATCTCTGCTGCGGATCGCCGCCTGCGTAGGCGACCGTCGACGCGCAACTGCGACGCGTTGATCAGCGTCAGCAGCCCGCCGCCGTCGCTGAGCGATCCCGCCGGCAGCGGCGCGCCGAGCGGTTGGCCCCGGCGCGAGAACCGTTTCGGGCAGCGGGAAGCTCTTGACCGTGTCGAGCGGCGCCGTTCCCATATTGGCGACGACGACCGAAGTCGTCCCGTCGGGGGAACGATGCGCCGAGGTGATTTCGACGGCGCGCTTCGGCGAGGGCAAGGGCGTTCCCGCGCCGTGGGAGTAGTCGTACGTGGGCGTCGCCTGGCGCACTTCGGGCCGCTGCGATTTCCTAGATGCGCCCGGACCCAGGCTACTCGGGCCAAAAGTCGTCGTTCAACACGCGATCGGCTTCCCAAGGGCAGATCGCGGGAAACGTCGACGCTTCGAGTCCCGTTTCCTTTTCTGCTTCGATCAAAGCGCGGCGCCAAGCGTGCCCGATCGATTCGGCAACGATCGGTCTGAGGCTCGGATTGTCCTGAAGCAGGTCCTCGATATCCAATCTTTGGCCTTCGACGCTCAATCGCCAGCTTCGACCGCGCTTTGCGGGCTGGAAGCGCCACTTGACGAGATGCAAGAGCAGTTCGGTCAACCGGCTGATCAGTTCCCGCTTTTCCGACCTGCCCATACTCTCGATTTCCTCGGCGATGTTTTCGAGATCCGCATCGGAGACGTCGCCGGCGCGCAGCAAATCCGCTTGTTCTCGGCTCCAAGCGTAAAAGTCTCGATCGTATAGGCTCGTCTTCGCGCGCATGGACCTATGTTACCGTTAGACGCCGGTATCGTCCATGCTCCCGGAACGCCGCTTCCGGAACGCCTCTGCGATAACCACATTGCTGCGTGAAAGCTTTGACGGTTCCCTTCCCCTGCCCGTCCTGCTATCCCCCGCCCATGACCGCCCACCCCATTTCGAACATCCGCAATTTCGCGATCATCGCCCATATCGACCACGGCAAGTCCACCCTCGCCGATCGGCTCATCCAGGAGACCGGGACGGTGGCGGCGCGGGACATGGTCGAGCAGGTGCTCGATTCGATGGACATCGAACGCGAGCGTGGCATCACCATCAAGGCGCAGACCGTCCGGCTCGAATACAAGGCCAAGGACGGCAAGACTTACATCCTCAACCTGATGGACACGCCCGGCCACGTCGACTTCGCCTACGAAGTCTCGCGCTCGCTGGCGGCCTGCGAGGGCTCGCTGCTGGTGGTCGACGCGAGCCAGGGCGTCGAGGCGCAGACGCTCGCCAACGTCTACCACGCGCTCGACGCCGGACATGAAATCGTGCCGGTGCTCAACAAGATCGACCTGCCCGCCGCCGAGCCCGATCGCATCCGGCAGCAGATCGAGGACGTGATCGGCCTCGACGCCTCAGAGGCGGTGCCGATCTCGGCCAAGACCGGGCTCAACATCGACCTCGTGCTGGAGGCGATCGTCCATCGTCTGCCGCCGCCGAAGGGCGACGAGACGGCGCCGCTGAAGGCTCTCTTGGTCGACAGCTGGTACGACGCCTATCTCGGCGTCGTCGTGCTGATGCGGGTGATCGACGGCGTGATCAAGAAGGGCATGCGCATCCGCATGATGCGCGCCGACGCGCATTACGAGATCGACCGCATCGGCGTGTTCCGCCCCAAGATGATCGAGGCCGCCGAGCTCGGCCCCGGCGAGATCGGCTACATCACCGCGCAGATCAAGCAGGTCGCGGACACCCGCGTCGGCGACACCCTCACCGACGACAAGCGGCCGACCGCCGAGCCGCTGCCGGGCTTCAAGCCCGCGCAGCCCGTCGTGTTCTGCGGGCTGTTTCCGACGGACGCCGCCGATTTCGAAGCGCTACGCGCGGCGGTGGGCAAGCTGCGCCTCAACGATGCGAGCTTCTCCTACGAGATGGAGACCTCGGCGGCGCTCGGCTTCGGCTTCCGCTGCGGCTTTCTCGGGCTGCTGCATCTCGAGATCATTCAGGAGCGGCTGGAGCGCGAGTTCAACCTCGACCTGATCGCGACCGCTCCTAGCGTGATCTACCGCATAGCGCTGACCGACAAGACGACGATCGAGCTGCACAATCCCGCCGACATGCCCGACGTCGTCAGAATCGCAGAGATCCAGGAGCCCTGGATCAAGGCGACGATCCTGACGCCCGACGATTATCTCGGCGCGATCCTGAAGCTGTGCCAGGATCGGCGCGGGACCCAGGTCGATCTCAACTACGTCGGCAAACGCGCGATGGTGGTCTACGACCTGCCGCTCAACGAAGTCGTGTTCGACTTCTACGACCGGCTGAAGTCGATCTCGAAGGGCTACGCCTCGTTCGACTACGTGCTGACCGACTATCGCCCCGGCGACCTCGTCAAGATGTCGATCCTGGTCAATGCAGAGCCGGTCGACGCGCTCTCGATGCTGGTCCACCGCGATCGCGCGGAGTCGCGTGGCCGCGCGATGGTGGAGAAGCTGCGCGAGCTGATCCCGCCGCACATGTTCCAGATTCCGGTGCAAGCGGCGATCGGCGGCAAGATCATCGCGCGCGAGACGATCCGCGCGCTGCGCAAGGACGTCACCGCCAAATGCTACGGCGGCGACGCCACCCGCAAACGCAAGCTGCTCGACAAGCAGAAGGCCGGCAAGAAGAAAATGCGCCAATTCGGCAGGGTCGAGATACCACAGGAGGCGTTCATCGCGGCGCTGAAGATGGAGGATTGAGGTGCGGGGCGATAATTGCCGCTGAATGGGACTTATCAAGGGTTTGCAGGTAGGAAAATTTCCACGTCGGTTCGCGGCGGGGGTTCGAGACGGCCTAATAACACTAAACGTTAGTTATATAAGCCGCCGCCCCTCACGCCGCCCGCTCTCGCTTCCCAGCCTTCGGAAGATCGATCGAGAGTTCGGCGTTCATCTTCGCCATCGCCTCGTCGATGATCCACATCTGCGAACTATGGCGCAGATCGAGCAGTCGACGCACGGAGTTCTCGGGCATCCCGAGCGCTGCAGCGAGCTTCAGCTTCGACCAGCCGCGTGCGCGCATCGTTTCGTAGACTGCCAGCTTTGCGGTGACGAGCGACGGCAGCACGACGCGATCGGCGCCGCTTTGCCCTGCCCCCAATCTGGGCAGCGGCCTGCCGGCCTTCATGTAGCCCTCGAGAGCAGCGATGACGCAGTCGAGCGCGTTGGCTCGCGCTTCGTCTTCGCTCGCGCCTTCCGCCAAAGCCTCAGGAATTCCGAGAAAGCGGACCAGTGTCCAGCCGTTTTGCTGCGTCTCCAGAGTATATCGGTAGCCGAACGCCATCACAGAAACACCAAGTCCTGTTTGTCGAGGCCGAGCTGCTCCAGCATCGCCTTCAACAGACCCGGGCCGATTTCCTTCTTGCAATCTTTCAAGGTCGTGAAACGTTCGCCATAGTAGAGACGCCCCGGCTGCCTTTGCCATGGCCGGCGTCGACGGAAACAGGCACGCCTCGAAGCCGCCTCAGCTTCCTGATTTTTCGCTCGGATTCATGGCCGGTCATGGCAAGTATCCGCACACATATGTGCGAATGGCAATGGCGCCCTCACATCGTCTCGATCTGCGCTCGATGCCCCACGGCAGCGGCGAGGCGACGGTCGCAGGTGAGGAGGGGGGCGTTCAGCACCTGGGCGAGCGCGACGTAGACGGCATCGTAGGCGGTCAGGTTGTTCCTCATTTCCCAAACGCGGGGCAGCAGACCCGCATGGCCGTAACGGCGAAGCGACAACGAGGCGACATCGTCGATAGCCTCGCGTCCGCGCTTCGCGTCGATGCTCCCTTTCGCAACGTAACGACGCAACACATGAGTGGTTTCGATATCGATCAGGTGCGGCGCGTGCAGCGTTTCCGCCGACGCGACTATGCGTTGCTCGATGGCGCTCCCAATCGGCGTGCGAAGGATGACTTCGACCAGCGCGGACGCGTCCAGCACTATCACGAACGATCGCGTGCGGCTCGAATGATATCGGCGGGCGCCTCAGTCAGGGAAACCGGTTCCCGCGTCGCGAGGCGCGCGCGCCATTCCTCCATCGTCGGCAGCTCCGCGAGGCGCCGGAGTTCGGCCAGCAGATATTCGGACAGCGATTTGCCTTCGAGCGCTGCGCGGGCCTTCATCTTTCGATGCAGGTCGGGCGGCACGTTGCGGATCTGGATCATGCTCGACATGCGAACAACTTAGTTGCATGCGCGACGCATGTCAACCCCAATCCCCACGCGAGACTTGACTTATCCGCGCTCGCGGCGAAGCTCGGCGGGTCGCGAGCCTGTCATGCCCCGCAAGCCGATCCTGTTCATCAGCTATTCCCACCTCGACGAGCCGGAGCGGCCGCGGGAGGGCGAGGTGCGCTGGCTTTCGTTCGTCGTCGGCCGTCTCCGGCCGGCGGAGAAACATGGCGCGGTCGAGATCTGGCTCGACCGCCTGATGGAGGGCGGCGCGGATGGGGGAAGGCGAGATTGACCCATGTGGCAGCCGCCGCCGCACTTCCCGAACCCCGGTTCCTAGGGTAGTCTCAGGCGATTTATTGCTGGGGGCGAGCGATGGCCGAGGCGTCGACCGCAGGGGATGAACCATCAAAGTTGCTGACGCTCGACAAGGCGGATGTAAGCGCGGTCCGTAGCTTCTTACCGGGCAAGGTGCTCGGCAGAACGACGGCGTTGCTGGCGCTCGTCGTCCTCGTCGCCGGCCTTGCGACCTCTGCCGATCTTGGCCTCGAAAAGTTTCTGGGCTTCCCAATTGAGCCCCCCTGGCTGAAGTACACGCTCGTGTTTGGCGCCCCGGTCGTCATCGTCGTCGCGCAAATCCTGGCCGAATGGCGAGCCGAGAAGCGTCGAAGAAAGGCGCAGGCCCTGGCGGTGAAGATCGAGGCCGTCCAAAGTCGCGGACCTCGAGCCGCTCAAGGGCCTCACCGCGCTTCAGATCCTCAATCTGTGGGGCACGCAAGTCGTGGACCTCGGGCCGATGAAGGGCCTGACGGCGCTTCAGACCCTGGATGTGTTGAGGTCGAAGGTTGAGCGCCTAGAGCCCGTGCGAGACTTGCCCAATCTGCGTGAGCTCGATGGCGGCCCTGCGGCGGAGAAGGAAAAGCTTGACGCCTATCGGAAGAAAAACGGGCTGCCCTTTGTATCGGCCGCAATCTGACGAGTGACGGCGCGGCTTTCGAGGCTGAGCTTACCTGATGCGTCCGACGGCGCCGCCCCGCCCGTCGCGCTCGCGCCCGACGAGACTCGCGCGACGACTGCGATCCAGCCGCCGCCGCTGCCGCGGGGAACGCCTGATCCAAGGCAATCGCACGAGCGCCAGATCGCGACCACCGCCAATGCGCTCTGGGAGACCTTCCTGAAAGGCAAGGATTTGCCCGTCGCGCTCGAAGCCTGGACCGAGGCCGCGCAAAAGCTCGGCCACGCCGTCAGCCCGCTGCTTGATTTCCTCCGGGGAATCGGCTCTTGGGGCGACACGCGAGCCGCCCCACATCCATGTCGTCAAGGATGGGATCGACGCGAGATTTTGGCTGTTGCCCAAAGTTCTTGTCGATTACCATGACGCCTTCGATGCGCGAACATTGCGCAATTTGACCGAGATCGTCGCCCATCGGCGCGAATTTATTCTGAGGAAATGGAATGACTTCTTCGGTGAGGGCTAACAGCGTCCGCTTCGA
>Ga0209139_10000129_pt1 | contig 22564 bp, 17 predicted proteins | sample BogFormECP14_OM3_FD_188246 | JGI IMG/M metagenome (GOLD analysis project Ga0209139, IMG submission 188246) | Bog forest soil microbial communities from Calvert Island, British Columbia, Canada - ECP14_OM3 (SPAdes) (version 2) | ecosystem: Environmental > Aquatic > Freshwater > Wetlands > Bog ...
CCGTGTTTCGCACCGACAGTATCCGTCACAGCCCGTGATCCAGGCACCACAATCGCCTCCGCAGGAATCACCAGCGGCGAATTCTCCCCCGCCGTATACACCGCATCGCGCGCCAAATCATAAACAGGAATCGACCGGTTCAAAATCGTCCCTGTGCCAAGAACAGCACGGGTCTTCACCACGGTCCCCTCGTACACGCCCGAATTCCCGCCCACCAAAACATCGTCTTCAATAATCACCGGCATCGCCCCCACCGGCTCCAGCACGCCGCCGATCTGCGACCCCGCCGAAATATGACAGTTCCGCCCAATCTGCGCGCAACTCCCCACCAGCGCATGCGAATCGATCATCGTCCCATCGCCCACATACGCGCCAACATTCACAAACATCGGCGGCATGCACACGACGCCACGCCCAAGAAATACTCCATCGCGAATGCTCGACCCGCCCGGCACAACGCGAACGCCGTCCGCCGGCGTAATCGCCCGCACAGGATAAGTTGATTTGTCTAGAAAAGGTTGCCGCGCCGCATCAATCGACATATCGACCACGACGCCCATGCGAAACCCAAGCAAAATCCCCTTCTTCACCCAGGCATTCACTCGCCAGCCCGTCGAAGAGGCAGCATCCGGCTCCGCCGCGCGAACTTCACCGCGATTCACCGCGTCTTTGAACGCGCGGAAGAGCCGGAAATGTTCTTCGCCGTACTGTGCGGGAGGCTCGTCGAAGAGCCTCTCGATTTGCTCCCGCTGCGCAAACTCGCTCATGCCGCAGCGTGAGCCGTAGCGGCACGAGCCACCGTCGCCGTCTCGCGCGCCTCGGTGGCGGAGCCAACCAGCCGCAGCGATTCCAGCACCGCTCGAATCCGCGCCTCGTTCTCCGCCTTCGGCGCCACCAGCGGCAACCGCCAAACCGCCTCCAGCAAACCCATCTGCGCCATCGCCGTCTTCACCGGAATCGGATTCGATTCCACAAAGTTCACTTCCATCAAAGGATGCACGCGCCGGTGAATCTCCCGCGCCGCCGCAAAATCGCAATCCAGCGCAAGCCGTGTGAGCCGCGCCATCTCGCCAGGAATTTCGTTCGAGGCCACGGAGATCACGCCGCGCCCACCGAGCGAAATAATCGGCAAAGTAATCGCGTCGTCCCCGCTCAATACATTAAAGTGCTCGGGAACGGCATTCAAAATTGCCGCCATCTGCGAAATATTCCCCGACGCTTCCTTGATCCCCACAATGTTTTCAATCGCCGCAAGCCGCCGCACCGTCGCCGGCTCCACGTTCACCCCCGTGCGCCCCTGCACGCTGTAAACAACGATCGGAATCGTTATCGCCTCAGCGATCGCGCGGTAATGTTGAAAAAGCCCTTCCTGCGTCGGCTTGTTGTAATAGGGCGTAACAGAAAGAATCCCGTCCGCACCAATCGCGGCCAGCTCGCGCGCCAGGGCAATCACTTCCGCGGTGTTGTACCCGCCCGCGCCCGCAAGCACCGGCACGCGCCCGTTCGCCACTTCCACGGCAATCTCGACCACGCGCAAATGCTCTTCATGCGTGAGCGTAGGGCTCTCACCCGTCGTCCCACACGGCACCAGAAAATCAATCCCCGCATCGATCTGCCGCTTGATCAGCCCGCGCAGCGTAGATTCATCCAACGAACCATCCGCGCGAAATGGAGTAACGAGCGCCGTACCTGTTCCAGTAAACATGTTCTTTCTCCTTCTTTATGTAAACGTCGACCACCGAAACTCTTTGGAGTGCGGCGGCTCGACGCCGCTTTTCTTTCGTAAGCCCAACTTCAATTTCAGCAAGCGCCCCCACCACCGCCGCAGTCAGTAAGCGCGCCTACTGATCCCTCAACGCAACTCCTCCAAAATCTCCCGAAACTCAAAAAAACCCTTCTTCCCCGCAACCCACCGCGCCGCCTGCAAAGCCCCGCGAGCAAATCCCTCGCGACTCCGCGCCGTATGCCGCAAAGTGATCGTATCCGCCACCGAATCAAAACCAATCTCATGCGTACCAGGAATCGCCCCGGCCCGATTCGAGCTAAGCCCGACCGGCCGCGCATACCCCGCGCCGCGCATTTCCTCCGCCAATTTCTTCAGAGTCCCCGAAGGCGCATCCTTCTTCGCCGAGTGATGAATCTCCCACCCCCACGCTTCAAACTCCGGATGCTTCGCGAAAAGCCCCGCAGTATGCGCCACCGCCGCCATAAAGATGTTCACGCCCACAGAAAAATTCGCCGCCCACACCAGCCCTGTCTTCGCAGCAGCAACCGCGTCGCGCGCCCCAGCAATCTGCTCCAACCACCCGGTCGTTCCAACCACCGCATTCACGCCCAGCCCTGCAAGCCGCCGAATATTCTCTGGCGCCGCCCCGGGCGTGCTGAACTCCACCGCAACATCAACGCCACACAAACTCTCCTCCGAAAGTCCGCTTCCTCCCGCGTTGTCGTTCCCCGAAAATTTCGCAAGCACCACAAATCCATACTCCGGCGCAAGCTGCTCGATCAACTTCCCCATCTTGCCGCACCCGACGATGGCCAGTCCCTTGCTCAAGCGTGCACCGCTCCGGTCGCCAGAAGCTGCCGTGTCATCCGCGCATAAATCTCTACTGCCTCAGCCAATTGTTTTTTCGGAATGCGCTCTTCCGTCGTGTGCGCCACATGAATGCTGCCCGGACCAATCAAAAACGGCTCGCCCCAAGCCCCGTTAAATGTAGGAATGTCAGTAGCAAACGCCACAACGGTCGTCGGCAATCCGTCAACCGCCGAAAGCCGCAGCGCAGGCGTATGCAAAACTTCCCGAGCCTCCGCGCGCCCCGCGACAGCGGCCGCGACGCCCTCCCGAATTTCCGCCGGATCGCCCACCGTGCGAAACATAATTTCCGCCTGCGCATGATCCGCAACCACATTCGGCGCGCGCCCGCCGGCAATCGTGCCAATATTCAAAGTGCAAGCCCCCAGCAAGGGATCCTCGGGCAACGAAATCATCCGTATCGCGCGCAAAACATCCAGCAACGAATGAATCGCGGAGTGCCCCAACTCCGGATAAGCCGAGTGCGCCAATTTCCCATGCGCCGTCACTTCAAAACGCAGCGCCCCCTTCGACCCAAGCGCTAGCTGATTCTCGGTTGGCTCGCCATTAATCAAGAACCGCGACCCGCGTGGATTTGCCGCCGCAACCTTCGCCCCCGCGCTATTCCGCTCTTCACCGACAACAAACAACAACCCCAGATTAGTCGCGCCAGACTCAAGCAGCTTCTCGGCCGCCACGATCATCGCGGCAATAATTCCCTTCGCGTCGCACGACCCGCGCCCCCAAATAAAGTCCGCATCCTCCAGCGACGGAAAAAACGGCGGCACCGTATCCATGTGCGTCGAAAGCGTCACCACCGGTTCGCCCCAGCACACAAAAATATTGTCACGGTTCGGTTCCACGGCCATGCGCTCCAGCCGTCCCGAAGTCCGCGACGCCAGAATCGACAATTGCGCGAACAAAAAGTCCGCCACGTTTTCCTCGCGGTTCGTGGTCGACTCAATATCGACAAGCGCGCGCGTAAGCTCGAAAAGATTCATTCCAACCGGTTATTTTCTGGATGAAGTGAAGCGAAAGGAAGGAACCGCGATGAAGAAATCGAGGCTGCTGCCTCTCGATAGCGCTCCATCCGGCTTTAGCACTGGCTGCAGCGCAGCCATCTAATCGGATGACAGTGGACAGGCCTTAGACCTGTTCCCCAACCGCTACGGCAGCAGCCACCGCAACGATTTCGGCGGAATGAACTACCTGGCCCCTTTCACCGCGGTGTCCGAAGCTGATCGGAACAACCCACCGGGCTACTCATGGCCTCCGCACCTCTACCAAGAACAATATGAGTCTAGAAGAGCCTTAGGAAAAAAGCGAGCGGAAATTCAGGCGGGGCTTTTGTCGCACAGCCAATCCTGGCTGTGCTCCGATCCATAACTAAATAAGGCCAGCAAAGCGCTAAAGCTGAAGCGGCTTCATCGGTGCTTCCTGCGTAGCCACAAGCAATTCCCCGCGAAACGCGCACTCCGCTGGCCGCCGACCCAACGCCTCTTCCGCCGAAATCCGCGCCAAATCCGGATTATTGTTCTCCTGCGAAATGTGCGCCAGCACCAGATATCGCGCCCGTCCGTCAAAACCATCCGGATCCGCAAGATATTCGCTCACTGCATGATTCGAGAGGTGCCCAGTGCGCGAAAGCACTCGCTGCTTCACCACCCACGGATAAGGCCCCACCTTCAGCATGTCCAAATCATGATTCGATTCCAGCAGCAAACAATCCGCATCCCGCAAGTGCACCTTAACCAGCTCCGGCATGTACCCAAGATCGGTAACGAGTGCCATCTTCGTCCCATTCGTGCGAAACGTGAACCCAATCGGATCGGCAGCGTCGTGCGGAATCTGAAACGCATGCACGTCAATATCGCCAACCATGAAATGCTGCCCCGCCTGAATCGTCTCCACGCCACGCAAACGCTTCGCGAGCCGCTCCGGCAAAGCGCGGTGCAGCGCGTCCATGGTCTGCTCCGTCACATAGAGCGGCGCCTTCCAAAGCCCCAGCATCTGGGGCAGGCCATTACAATGATCGCTATGTTCGTGGGTGATGAGAATCCCGTCGATGTGCTCGACGTTCAATTCAATGGCCGCAAGCCGCGCCAGCGTTTCGCGTTTCCCAAGCCCGCAGTCCACCAGGAGTCGGGTCCGCTCCGTCTCAAGCAAAGTAATGTTGCCCGAGCTGCCCGACGCCAAAATGGAAACCCGCAAGCCGATCGCTGTGCCCTCAGTTCACTACAAAACATCGCACCAACGAATTTTCAGAATAATGGCAGAGCGTTCGCTCTTCGTCAACGAGGTTGTGGACCAGCGCGACTATGGGGCGATGGCGTAGGTGATCGTCACAGACGCCTCGCGTTCGACGGTGCCCGGCTGGAGCTTCAGCATTGACGTGGGCAACTTGGCGGCACTGACTTCAACGGTCGTAAACGCCTCGCGGATTCTGCCGTACCGACCGGCTGGATTTGTCGAATTCGCGATCGAAATGATCGGTCCAAGTTTTACACTGGTGTGTGTCGCAGTCTGTTCGGCGACGGCTTTGGCTCTTGCTAGTGCCGCCGCGTATGCCCTGTCGTCGAGTTTTTGCGGATCCGCAACCGTCCAGTCTACGCTTTCAATCTGGTTGGCCCCCGCGGCGACAGCTATATCTACAATCTTCTGCGCCTCGCTTGCTTTGGACTGAATCTGCCACTGCTGCGCCGCGGTAAACGTGGCGGGTTGCTGTGGCTTGCCTCCGAAGCGATCTTCGTCGTGTGTCAGGCTCAGCGATTCCGTTTCGATCGCTTCCTTCGGGACGCCCGCATCTAGGAGCGATTGCACGATCCGGTTGGCGGTACGCGTATTCTCCGCATAGGCAGCGTCTTTGCCGGTTGCTTGGTTTTGATAGCCAAGTTTCACCGTCGCTGTTTCCGCTGGCACTTCGACTTTCTCAGTAGCGCTAATCTCGATAGTTTTTTGGACCGCCGTCTCCGATCCCGTCTGGGCCAGAATCGCAAACGGAAAAACTAGGACTGCAAAAGAAGCAACAAGAGCGGACTTGCGCATGGTTGACCTCCTAGGAATGTTGGACACCGACAGGATCGGTCTGTGCCTTTCAGAAGCGTATTTCAGACGAATGGTTGCTGGTGCTTTTCAGAGCTTTAACTGTCCTCTAGCAGGACAAGCGGGAGCGGTCGAGGGTGAAGCCGTTTAGGGGGCCTAGGACGGTGACGGCGATTTGCTCGGGCCGGAAGAAAACGTGAGCCAGAGACTGCACTTGGTCAAGCGTGACGAGTTCGATGGACGCGAGGATTTCGTCCAGCGAATAGAAGCGGCCGAAGTAAAGTTCCTGGCGCGCTAGATTGGACATGCGCGAGCTGGTGGATTCCAGCGAGAGCATGAGCGAGCCTTTTAGATGATTCTTGGCGCGCGTTAGTTCTTCTTCGCTGACGGGCGATTCCTTCATGGCACGAAATTCTTTGATGGTGAGATCAATGACCTGGCCGATGGTTTCCTTCGCTGTGCCAGCATAAACCGTGAACATCCCAGCATCGGAATAAGGTGTTAGCTCGCTGAAGACGGCGTAGGCCAGGCCTTCCTTTTCGCGGATGTTTTGGAACAGGCGCGAGGACATGCCGCCACCGAGAAGATTGTTGAGGACGGCGGCGGCGAAGCGTGCTTCGTGGCCAAGCGGAAGCGCCGGCACGCCGATGCACAGATGCACTTGTTCGAGGTCGCGCTTGGTTTCAAGATGGATAGGCGCTTGCGTCGAAGGCGCGACGCGATCTTCGAGCGTGCGCGCAGGCCGCAGATCGCCAAACTCGCGCTGGACCAGATCCAAAACCTTTTCGTGCGTCACGTTGCCCGCGGCGGTGATCACCAGATGGTCGGGAGCGAACCAATCGCGGAAACGTTCCGTCAATTGTTTGCGGTTAAAGCTGCGGACCGTCTCTGATGTTCCCAGAATCGGGCGGCCAAGCGGATGTTCGGGCCAAAAGCCGCGCGTGAAAATATCGTGGAGCTGATATTCCGGATTGTCCAGGTCCATCTTGATTTCTTCGAGGACAACCTGGCGCTCTTTTTTCACATCTTCGGAATCGAACTTCGGCCGCAATACGAGATCGGCAATGACATCGAATGCGATTGGCAGATGATCGTCAAGAACCTTGGCGTTGAAGCAAATCTGCTCTTTCGACGTGAACGCATCGAGCATGCCGCCGACGGAATCCATCTCGCGAGCGATGGCTTCGGCGGAGCGGCGCTCCGTTCCCTTGAAAACCATGTGCTCGATGAAATGCGCCAAGCCATTTTCTTCGGAGATTTCGCGGCGCGAACCGTTACGAATCCACACGCCAACGGAAACGGAACGCACGTGCGTCATCGTCTCGGTGATGACAACTAGGCCGTTGCCGAGGACATGCTTCTGAATGTCGCGGACTTCCGTGGCGGTTGCCATAACTTAATTGTGACACAGGCGGCATCGAAGTGAGAAACGGAAGCGGCAATGTAAACAATGGTTTTATTTGCGGTAAGCAGCGGTCCGCGTCAGCCCTTCGTCGCTCAGGATAAAAAGGCGGACTCTACAACAGCTTTTCGTCGGGGTGGAGTTTGCCGTATTCGCTGGTGTAGTGCAGCGGGACATCGCCGTACGTGCCTTTTTCCTTTGTGTAGACTTCGCAACTGTCGAACGGCTTGGAGTACACGTGAATGCTCACCGCGCGTTGCTGGAATTCCGGCAGATTCAGGACTTGATGGACCGGCTCGAGCGGGTTGACGTGGACCGGATGAGCGCCGTCCATCTCGTAAATCTCCGTGGGAGCGATTTTGCATGTTCCGCACGACGCGTCTTTGTCTTCGACCCGGAAATTCTGCACCTTTAGGCGTCCGATCGGAGCGGACATCCAACAATTTTGATCGCGGTGATTGTGGATGCGGCTGTGCTGGCCGATTTCCCAGCAAATGGTCATGCACTCGAAGAGGTCATTCTTGAAAATGAGATTGCGGGTGTAATTCCCTTTCGAGAAGAACAGATATTTTTCAAGCGTTTCGGGAAGGACCGCGTGGCGGATAATGTAGTCCTGCACGTTTTCGAGAGTGAAGTCGCGCTCGGGAATGGCGGCGAGGCCTTTAACCCATTCGGCGATCGTGAGCTGTTCGATGGCGAGTTCTTTTGGCATGGTAGAAAAATTATACCGCCGAATGAAGCGAGTCTGCGCAGCCAAAGAAGAAAATATTCAGCGAAACACGATACTCTGTAGGGTGATTTGACGCGGCGCCGCGAGTGCGCAGAGGCGCAAGGACATTCATGGAATTGCTGGGAAAATCGAAAGAGGAGTTGCGCGCGATGTGCGTGGCGATAGGCGAGCCTGCGTATCGCGGCGGGCAGATCTACCACGCGCTGTACGCGGAGCGAAAGTTTGACATCGCGGCGATGACGAACTTGCCCGAGGCCCTGCGGGCGCGCTTGGCCGCGGAGGCGTCCATTACACTTCCGGTCGTGAAACAGCGGTTTGCTTCGACCGATGGCTCGGTACGATATTTGTTTGCGTTGGGCAGCGGAGAGGCCGCGACGACGGATCGGGTGGGTTTTAACGCAGAGGTGACAGAGGACACAGAGAAGAGCAGAAGAGAAATTCCCAGCGGGCCGCTGAAGGCGGCTTCGGTGGAAGCTGTGTTTATGCCCAGCGAGGGGCGGCAGACGATTTGCGTTTCCACGCAGGCTGGTTGCGCGGTGGATTGCCAGTTTTGTTTGACGGCCCAGCTTGGATTGATTCGCAATTTGACCGCGGGAGAAATCCTGGCGCAGGTGCTGATGCCGCTGGAAGAACACAAGGAGCGGCTTGCACCTCAGACGAACATCGTCCTGATGGGACAAGGTGAGCCGCTGCTCAATTTCGATGCGGTGATGGCGGCGATGCGGATCTTGCTTGATCCGGCGGCGGTGCGGATTGCACCAAAGCATGCGACGCTTTCGACGAGCGGAATTGTTCCGGGGATCGAACGTTTGGCGCAGGAAAAATTGCGGCCGAAGCTGGCGATTTCCCTGAACGCTTCGAGCGATGAACAACGGGATGCTCTGATGCCGATTAACCGGAAATATCCACTCAGCGTACTGCTCGATGCTTGCAAAAGCTTTCCGCGTGGTTCGCGCGAGTACATCACGTTTGAGTATGTCCTGCTCGGCGGCGTGAACGACTCACCCGAAGATGCCCGACGTGTAGCGAAGTTGCTGAAGGATCAGGGCCGGGTAAAGGTGAACATTATTCCGTGGAATCCGGGAGCGCTACCGTTTGCGGAACCTACCCAAGAGAGTGTGCTGGCGTTCCACAGGATCCTGATCGACAAGGGCGTCCCCACGTTCACGAGATATTCGAGGGGCCGGGACGTGATGGCGGCTTGCGGGCAGTTGGCGTTGATTCAGGTGCAGAGCGCGCCGACGGCAGGATAGTCGTGTCAGGAATGCTCCCGGTCTGTTTTGTCAGGGATGTGCCCGGTCCGTACCCCGCCTCTGATGCCCCCTCCCCCTATTTTCTTGTAAATGTTGATTCCACGCGGGATAAAGTCCTTCGTTTTGGTGCAGTTGTGCAAGTGTTGATTCTAGAGAATTTGTGTTGCACCAAGATTGTGCAGTTCTTGGCTCTCCGAACGGCGAAATTGGCTCCATTCTTGGCTTGGCCGCGCGCCTGCGAGGGCGTAGCGCAACGGCGAAAAAGCGCACAGACAAGAGTGTCTGTGCTACCTGAAAGCAAAAACGCCAGCAAGGATGCTGGCGTTCCGGGGCAAGAGTCGCAATATTACCCAATGAATACTATACGCTAGGAATATCATTTTGTCAAGTGGAAAGGTGGGGAAATCAGGGGAGAAAAGGTTACGGGCGTACGGCGATTATGGACATTAGCCGGCCCGTGGCGGGGCCTTCTTTGCGGTAGGAGAAGAGGAGGTCGGGGCGGCAGGCGGTGCAGAGGTCGCTGGTGTGGATGTTTTGGGGGCGGAGGCCGGCGGTTAAGAGCTGGGAACGGTTGGCTTTGCGGAGATCGAGTAGGACGCCTTTGGGTGGCGGTTGGTGGCCGGGGGGCATCATGTTGAGCCACTGGACGGGGTTGGGCTCGTCGCCGGTGCGGAATTCGTCGAAATAGTCGGGGGCGTCTGGGAATTGGGAGAGGAACTGGGTGGCTACTTCGGTGCCGACTTCGTAGCAGCACGGGCCGATGCTGGGGCCTATGGCGGCTACTAGGTCGCTTGGCTTGGTGGCGTAGTGCATGTGCATGAGGCCAATGGTTTTGGTGACGATGCGGGCTAGCGCGCCGCGCCAGCCGGCGTGGATGGCGGCTATGGCGCGTTTTTTGGGGTCGACTAGGAGGATGGGGACGCAGTCGGCGGTTTGGATGGCTAGGAGGAGGCCGGGGCGGTTGGTGATGGAGGCGTCGCCCTTGCAGGGCTCGCCGGGAGCGGTGTTGAAGGCCTGGATTACGTCGGAGTGGATTTGCTTTAGGGTGATCAGCGGGAGATTGGGGGCACCTGCGGCGGTTTGGAAGCGGCGGCGGTTTTCTTGGACGTTTTCGCGGGTGTCCCAATCTGTGAAGGCTAGGTTTAGGACGTGCTCGCCGTTTAGTTCGGAGACGCCGCCGCGGCGGGTGCTGAAGGCGTGGATCAACCAGGGAAGTTTCGTGAGGGCGGAGGCCTGGAGGAGGCGGAGGTCACGTGATTTCTTTTCCGACCAATTGTGGGGTGGCGTGACTTGGCGCGTGCGGTGTTTGGGTTTCTTTGACGATGATTTTACCGGGGGCACGATCGGATAAGTATAATCGCAGTCGCGTGCGGAACTGAAAAAGCGGGAAAAAGATTTACGCAGAGGGGCGCAGAGACACAGAGTTCGCAGAGAAGAGCAAGACGCGCGAGTACAACGGTTTGGGTGGCGTTTGGGGCGCAATGTATTGCGCCCCTACAAGGAGCGGTCGGGTGATTATCGGGATGGGAGTGGATTTGGCGGAGGTGGGGCGGATTCGGGCGGCGATTGAGCGGCATGGGGAACCTTTCTTGCGGCGGGTTTACACCGTGGGGGAGCGGGAGTATTGCGAGCGGTTTAAGAATAAGTATGAGCGGTATGCGGGGCGGTTTGCGGCGAAAGAGGCGGCGATGAAGGCTTTGGGGACGGGGTGGAGGCGGGGGGTGCGGTGGGTGGATTTTGAGGTGGTGCGGGAGCCCGGGGGGCGGCCGACGATTCGGTTGGATGGGGAGGCGCGGAAGATCGCGGAAGAGTTGGGGGTGAAGAGGATTGCTTTGAGCATTACGCATACGGAAGTGCAGGCTTTGGCGCAGGTGATATTTGAGGGTTTAGAGAAATAAGGACGTAAAGATTCGGGGAAAAACATTACACAGAGAACGCAGAGAAGCACAGAGTTCCAGAGAGAAGATAAAAACGAGAAAAGAAAAAGGCTAACGTAGAGATGCCCCGACCCGGTCGGGCGCTGAGGATTCGCAGAGAGTTTGGTGGTCTACTTCAGTTAATTCGCCGCGGAGTTCGTTCCCTTCTACACCGGTAACTTGTATTTCCACCCATTGATTTGAAGGCAGAATTGCAGGCACTTGGACTCGCAGGTAGTTTGTCGAGAGGGTGGGCGTGGTGTCGGAATCGCTGTGGTCATCGCGATGGAGAGTTAGGACTTTGAGTGTGCGGCCTATTTCGAAGTGGCGGAAGGCGGCGGATTTTTGTTCGCTTAGGGCGCGGAGTTGGCGGGCTCGTTGTTTTATGACGGCAGGAGGGACCTGATCGGGATGCGCCGCGGCTTTGGTGCCTGGGCGGGGGGAATAGGAGAAGACGTGTAGGTAGGTGAAGGGGTGTTGCTGGATGAAGGATAGAGTGGCGGCGTGGTCGGAGTCGGTTTCGCCGGGGTGGCCGGCGATTACGTCGGCGCCTATGGCTGCATTGGGGAGGAGGGAGTGGATCTGGTCCAGGCGGCGGGCGTAGTGCTCGGCGCGGTACCAGCGGTACATGGCGGCCAGGATTTTGTTGGAGGCGGATTGTAACGGGATGTGGAAGTGTTGCGCCAGGCGGTCGTTTTCGGCGAAGAGGTGGATTAGGTCTTGGGTTACGTCTTGGGGTTCTATGGAGCTTAGGCGGAGGCGGTCGATTTGGGTTTCGTTTAGGATGCGACGGATTAGGGTTAGGAGGTCGACCTTGGGCGAGAGGTCGCGGCCGTAGGTGCCTAGGTTTATGCCGCTTAGGACTATTTCTTTGGCGGTGTGGGTGGGTTGGGTGGAAATGCGATGCACAGCCAGGATTGCCCTTCGAGGCTCGGGATAAACCTGTGCCACTTGCGGCGACGTCAACGTTTGGATTTCGCGGATGACCTGGTCGAGGGGCAGGCTGCGAGATTTGCCGCGGACGTAGGGGATTATGCAGAAGGAGCAGCGGTTGTTGCAGCCGTCCTGGATTTTTAGGATGGGGCGGGTGTGGTGGGATTCGCCACCTTGGATGGGGGCGGAGAGGAATTCGGGGTGGGCGAAAATGTCGCCGGTGAGGATCTGGGCGGGTGGAGTTGGTTGGGGATTGGAGGGCGTGCTCGAAGCGGGCAAGGCGTGCCGTGCCCCTACGGAGGAGTGGGGCGGGACGTCGAGGGGTGGCATTGAGGCGTCTTGGGTCAAAACGGCGGTGGGCAGGAAGGCGGAAAAGGCAGATGGGGGCGTCGCGGATCGTTGGATGCCCAGATGGGGCGCAGCATGCTGCGCCCCTACAAGAGACGCGGTTGACGAATTGGTCGAAAGGGTGCCGATTAGGTTGGGGATTTGGGGTTTGTGGGAATTGCCTACAACGTGGGTTACGCCTGGCAGGGTGGAGAGTTCTTGGGGCGCGCGTTGGGCGTAGCAGCCGGTTACGATTAGACGGGCGTGCGGATTTTGGGCGTGGATTTTGCGGATGGAGTCGCGGGCTTGGGCGTCGGCGGCGGCGGTCACTGTGCAGGTGTTGAGGACGACTATCGAGGCGCTGGCGGGATCGGGGGCTGGGGTGTAGCCGCGGTCGAGGAGTTGGCGTTCTAGGGCGGCGCCGTCGGCTTGGGTGGCGCGGCAGCCGAATTGTTGGATGTAGAAGGTGGACATTTCAGGAGAGTGCTTTGGCGAAATTTGAAACAGTGCCGCGCCTGCAGCGCTGTGTTTCCCTTTGTTCTAACCCAGCCCTGACGAGCTGGGTTACCGTGTTTCGCACCTACGGTGCTCCGGTCCAAGGACCAAGGATAGAGTTCACTGGGCAGAGACAAGAGGAACTCTCCTGCGGCCCAGATGCGCTCGCCAGCGAGCAATAGGATAGCTGCTTTGGTGTTTGGCCGGAAGGGCTTACGTGACCGGAGAGGTGGATCGGCAGCCGCGACTTTTTCCGTGGGCTTCGGTCGATGTCGATCAGGTTGGGGAAGCGGTTGTGAATGGATATCTTGGAAGGGCCAGGTTCATTGCGGCGGCGACTGCTAAAGCTGCGGCCAAGGTTATGAGGAGCGCGGCGTACGAGCCAGTAGCATCGAAGGCGCGGCCGAGGATTACCGGGCCGATGGCTCCGGCGGCGGCGTAGAACGTCCAGGTTAGGCCGTAGAGAGTGGAGAAGGCGCGGAGGCCGAAATAGCGGGTTAGCAAGTACGGGGTGATGGCGGCTTCGCCGCCGGCACCGACACCGATTAGAGCGGCCGCTACGCAGCCTTGAGGGAAGGTGCTGGCGCGAGCTAGCAGGAAAATGCCGGCGGCCGTGGCCAGGTTTACCGCTAGCGCGACGCGGGCGCCGAAGAAACGATCGAGGAGCCAGCCCACGCCGATTCTGCCGAGGACGCTTGAGCCGCCCAGGAGCGAGGCGCAGAGGGCGGCGCTGCCGGCCGTGATCCCTCGATCCGTGAGTAATGCGGACAGGTGAGTGATGGCGCCGTTCATGCTGATGGAGCTGACGAAAAGTAAGGCGACAATAATCCAGAAGGCGTAGGAGCGCACGCCTTGCTGCCACGTCATTCCAGAATGGGCGACGGGAGGAGAGTTTTGTTGGATGGAGCCTCGTTCGCGGACGTAACGCCAACTGAGGGGAAGGCCCAGGAGCAAGGCTAGACCGCCGAGTGTGAGGTAGGCGGCGCGCCAGCCAGAGCGGGTGACGATGGTTTGTGCGAGAACTGGGAGGATCATGGCGCCCAAGCCGGCGCCGAGCATCACGAAAGCGAGCGCGGTACCCAGACGTTGCTGAAACCAGGTGGAAATGGACCGCGAGTAAGCGAGGTGGGCGGCGCCGTTGCCAACGAGGCCGAGGACGATGCAGGTGGCGTAGAACTGCCAGATTCCGGGTCGCAACAGGGCGAGCGAGGCAATGGAGCAGCCGAAGACGGTCATGCAGGGGAGAATGATGCGGCGGGGGCCAAAGCGATCGATCCAGCGTCCGAGGAGCGGGGAGACTATGCCTAGCGTGATGGCAGCGAGGCCGAAGCCGAGTGAGATGGCTTCGCGGCTCCAGCCGAATTGTGCGCTCAGCGGCTTTACGAAGACTGCGAAGGTGTAGACGAACAGGGAGCCGAAGCCGGCCATTACGCCGAGGCAGGCGGCGAGGACTACGCGCCAGCCGTGATAGGCGAGGTCGAATTCGGTAAGCGCCGGAGCCGGTTTGGTGCCGTCGAGCGCCTTTGCGTTTTCGATCGGGAGGGACGAGCTCACTTTTTCCGCCCCGCGGCGAGAGAGTCTTGAAAGAGCCGGACGAGAAGGTGTAATGCGTCGGTCATAAGATCGGCACTCCGGGCTTCCGTTGAAGCAAGAGACGATGCCGGGTCGCGGCGCCGAGAAACTTGTGCGCTGCTAACGGTGGCGTGGTAGTGCACCGCGATTCTCCGGAGAACGCCATAATATATTCGCGTTAGAGCTGGACGCTCTTGGAGTGCTGACCGACACAGTACTGCAAAAGCGAGCGCCGACGAAAGCGGATGTAGGGTTACTTACTCGGTCTGAAGCGCCAGCCTTTGCCGTGTCATAGATCTCAAAAGCGGGAGCGGGGGCTCCCGCACTCCAAATTAGGACGCATTCGCTTCGCGGCTGGCTTTACTCGGCTTGGGGTGGGCCGCTACAATCGTTTGCTGAAAATGTGTGCTCTGCGGCGACACCCCTCTGCGCTGGATGATCCGAAGATTTCGGTTGTGATTCCCGTTTACAACGAAAAGGCGACCATTGAGGAGATTTTGCGGCGCGTGATGGAGACGGGGCTGCGCAAAGAGATTGTGATTGTGGATGACTGCTCGACGGATGGGACGCGGCAGTATCTGGAAGCGATGGTGCAGGCGCAGTCGAAGGGGGAGACTTGGGCGCCGGCGCATGACGGCGGGGATGCGGTGGACGTGCGGGACTTGCGGATTTTTTTCCAGGCGCAGAACTTCGGAAAGGGAGCGGCGTTGCGGCGCGGGTTTGCGGAAGCTACGGGCGACATTGTTTTGGTGCAGGATGCGGATTTGGAGTATGACCCGAAGGACTATCCGGTTTTGTTGGGGCCGATTGTGGATGGGCGGGCGGATGTGGTGTTTGGGTCGAGATTTCTTGGCGGGCCGCAGCGGGTGCATTACTTTTGGCACTATGTGGCGAACAAGATTTTGACGTTGCTCTCGGATGTGATGACGAATTTGAAGCTGACGGATATGGAGACTTGTTACAAGGTGTTTCGCAAGGAAGTGTTGGCGGGGATTACCGTGAAGTCCAACCGGTTTGGGTTTGAGCCCGAGATTACGGCGAAAATTTCGAAGGGTAAGTGGCGGATTTATGAGGTGCCGATCAGTTATGCGGGGCGGACGTATGAAGAGGGGAAGAAGATTACTTGGAAAGATGGCGTGAAGGCTTTGTGGTGTATTTTTTGGTTTAAGATTGCGGATTGATGGGAAGTGAGTAGTGAGTGGTGAGTAGGGAGTAGTGGAAAACCCTTTAACAACGGGTCGCGACTCTCGATTTCCTGACTAGCTTTCGGAATTCCCTTTAACAGTTAAAACTTGGGCGGATGGGGCGCAGCATTCCCTCGCACCCACTCGGGATAAAGCTGCGCCCCCTACAGTGCTGAGGTTGTGGCGGCGTAGCCGTGGGGGTGTTTTTGTTTCCATTGCCAGGCGGAGGTGATGATTTCTTCCAGGGAAGAATGCTGGGCTTCCCAGCCTAAGGCTTTGTGGAGTTTTTCTTTGCTGGCTACCAGGACGGCGGGGTCGCCCGGGCGGCGAGGGGAGAGTTTGCGGGGAATTTTGTGGCCGGTGATTTTTTCGGCGGCGGCGAGGACTTCCAGGATGGAGAAGCCGCGGCTGTTGCCGACATTGAAGGCTTCGCCGGAGATTTTTTCAATGGATTCGAGAGCGCGGACGTGGGAGTCCGAGATGTCGAGGACGTGGATGTAGTCGCGGACGCAGGTGCCGTCGGGAGTGGGATAGTCGGAGCCGAAGACTTCTAGTTGCGGGACGGTGCCGAGGGCGGCTTCGAGAACCTTGGGGATGAGGTGAGTTTCTACGCGATGGCTTTCGCCGCGTTCGGCGGAGGCGCCGGCGGCGTTGAAATAGCGGAGCGTGGCGTAGTTGAGGCCGGCGTAGGCGCGATAGTCGGAGAGAATTTCTTCGAAGCGTAGTTTGGATTTGCCGTAGGGGTTGATGGGATTTTTCGGATGATCTTCGGGGATGGGGACGGTGTGGGGTTCGCCGTAGGTGGCGGCGGTGGAGGAGAAGATTAGTTTTTTTACGTTGTGGCGAATCATGGCGTCGAGGAGATTGACGCCGGCGGCGATGTTGGCGGCGTAGAAGGTGCTGGGTTCGCGGACGGACTTGGCCACGAGGGCTTCGCCGGCGAAGTGCATGACGGCGTCAATTTTATTTTTGGAGAAAACTTCTTCGACTTGGGCGCGGACGCCTAGATCGGTTTGTGCGAAAGTGGCTTGGGCAGGGACGGCGGCGGCGTAGCCTTCCTGGAGATTGTCCAGGGCGATGACCTGGTAGCCGCGGGAGAGCAGGACCTCCGCGCAGATGCTGCCGATGTAGCCTGCTGCTCCGGTGACTAGAACGTTCAAGGAACGGCCTCGCTTTTTGTGCGCGTCATGTAGTGCGCGCGGGATTCCGAAAGAAGAAAAAGATTAACACAGTCCTGCACGTGGCGAGGCGTCGAACGGGCACATGTTGAAGAGTTCAAGGTTCAAGAGTTGAAGAAGAAAGCTTGCGGGCGACAGCTAACAGCCGGGAAAAAGGCAGAGCAGTCATCCTCAGCCCTTCGCTTTGCTCAGGGTAAAAAGGATGACCCTACGGATGGGAAAACGGGGATCAGGGGGCGGACATGCGGCGCTGGAACGTTAGGAGGATTAGGTCTGCGCGGCGGCGGACGCCGAATTTGCTGAGGAGGTTGGAGACGTGAAATTTTACGGTGCGCTCAGCGATGTTGAGTTTGCTGGCGATTTCTTTGTTGGAAAGATTTTCGAGGAGAGAGTCCAACACTTCTTGTTCGCGGCGGCTTAGATTGGTGACGGAATCGGTTTTTAGACGGCGGCCTTGATTCGTGAGGATGGAGTCGACGAATCCGGAAAGGACGGAGCGCGGGACCCAGAAACCGCCGCTGGCCACTAGCGGAAGGGCGCGGACTAGCTGGTCGCGGGCTTCGGTGTAGGTTAGAAGACCCTTAACTCCGAGGCGGAGGAGTTGATAGCTGTTGGCGTCGGTGTGCTGTTCGCCGACTACGATGAGGCGCGCTTCGGGGTGGCGCTCCATGAGATTGGCGAGAAGAGCGCCGGTGGCGGGGCGGGCGGCGTGGCCATCGATAACGTAGACCTGAGCTACGGGCGGCTCGAGATTGCGCATGTCCGGGGCGAGCGTGGATTCGAGTTGCTTGACGACAACCTTGAATTGAGCCTTAGACAAGACGCGTTCGAACTCGCTCAACACCAGAGGGTGCGGCGACAGGATGCAAACGGTCAGTTTGGAAGATGCGCGCTTGGTAGCCACTATGTGCCAGCGTAGTGAAAACTGTCCTAAGGGGCAAGTCTCTTGGAAAGGTGTTGTTCCCGAATTGTTACGTGACCGGTAGGGCGCTTTTTCGATGGGGGCCGAGGGGTGGATTCTTTAGCAATACTTCGACGATGCGTTGGGCAGCGTGGCCATCCCAGAACGGGGGGATGCGGCCGGGCTTGTTTTTTCCGGCGAGGATGTTTTGGGCGGCGGGGAGAATTTTTGCGGGGTCGGTGCCAATTAAGATGTTGGTGCCTTCTGTAATGGTGACGGGGCGCTCGGTGTTTTCGCGGAGAGTGAGGCAGGGGACACCGAGGGCGGTGGTTTCTTCCTGGATGCCGCCGGAATCGGTGAGGACGAGAGTGGCTTTGCTTAGGAGGCAGAGAAAATCCAGATAGCCTACCGGAGGGATGAGCTTTAGCTGGGGATGCGTTTTGATGCCGGCTTGTGCGAGGCGCTGCTGCGTGCGCGGATGAACGGGAAAGACTACCGGGACTTGCGCGGCGACGGCATCGATGGCGCCGAGGAGTTCGGCGAGTTTTTCGGTGGAGTCGACGTTCGAAGGGCGATGCAGAGTGACCACGGCGAAGCGGTTCCAGCCGGCGCCATTTTTTAGAGCGAGATCGTCTCCGATGGAAGAGTTTTGGGCGATGGGAAGAAAGTGGCGAAGAGAATCGATCATGACGTTGCCGACGAGATAGATGGATTCGCGGGGGCGGCCTTCTTTGAGGAGGTGCTGGATGGCGTCTTCTTCGGTGACGAAGAGATAATCGGCGAGAGCGTCGGTGAGAATGCGATTGATTTCTTCGGGCATGGAGCGATCGAAGCTGCGGAGGCCGGCTTCGACGTGGGCTACGGGAATGCCGAGTTTTACGGCGGCCAGGGAGACGGCGATGGTGGAGTTGACGTCGCCGACAACAAGGACTAAATCGGGCTGCTGTTCGAGAAGGACGGGCTCTATCCGTTTGAGGACTTCGGCTGTTTGCGCGGCGTGGGAGCCGGAGCCGACTTCGAGATTGACGTGAGGCGTGGGAATGCCCATTTGGCGGAAGAAAATGTCGGACAGAGCGGGATCGTAGTGCTGGCCGGTGTGGACAAGGATCGGATCGATCTCCGGATGGCGCTGCATTTCGCGCATTAAAGGCGCGATTTTGGGGAGATTGGGGCGGGCGCCCACGATGTTGATGATTTTCAGGGTGTGGGTCATGAAATTGTCGGAAGCGTCCGAGAGTCGAAGTATAGCATTTGAGTTCAGGCGATTCGGGGCGCTGGAACGGCCGTTCGCGCCAAAAAAGCACTAGTTCGCTGCAAGGCGTTCGATTCCGCCGGGGAACCTGCGTAAAATAGGAGTGTAGCTAAAAAGCGGCCTTCTGCTTGTGTCCCCGATGTAACAGGAAGTCCGGTAAGGAGTTGCGAGTTTCCGCTCATGCGAAATTTGAACGAATCGGCGAAGGCTTTGCGAGAGTTGCTCTCGGAGCGGATTCTTGTGCTCGATGGGGCAATGGGGACGATGCTGCAGCAGCGGGACCTGACGGCGGAAGATTTTGGTGGGGCGGCGCTCGAGGGTTGCAACGAGAATTTGGTGCGGACGCGGCCGGATGTGGTGCTGGATATTCATCGGAAGTATTTTGCGGCTGGGTCGGACATCGTCGAGACGAACAGCTTTGGCGGGGCGCCGATTGTTTTGGCGGAGTATGGGTTGGCGGCGGATGCGCACCTATTGAACAAGCGGTCGGCAGAACTGGCGAGGCAGGCGGCAGATGAGTTTTCGAAGCCGGGGCGGCCGCGGTTTGTGGCGGGGTCAGTGGGGCCGACTACGAAAGCGATCACGGTGACAGGCGGCGTGACGTTTGAAGGGCTGATCGAGGCTTACTACGCGCAGGCACAAGGATTGGTAGAAGGCGGCGCGGATTTGCTGCTGGTGGAGACGTGCCAGGACACGCGGAACATTAAGGCGGCACTGCTGGCGATTCAGAAACTTTCCAAAGAAATTGGAATGCAGGTGCCGGTGATCGTGTCGGTGACGATCGAGCCGATGGGCACGATGCTGGCTGGGCAAACCGTGGAAGCGATGTGGGCTTCTTTGCGGCATGCGAAGCCGCTGGCGTTTGGGATGAACTGCGCTACCGGGCCGGAATTCATGACGGATCACATTCGGACTTTGAGCCAGATCTCGAGCGAGTTTGTATCGTGTTATCCGAATGCGGGGTTGCCAGATGAGGAAGGCAAATATCTGGAAACGCCGACTTCGCTGGCGGCACAGCTCGAGAAATTTGTGGATCATGGGTGGCTGAATTTTGTGGGCGGATGCTGTGGAACGACCGAACAGCACATTCGAGCCATCTCGCAGATGGTAGAAGGCAAGAAGCCGCGGCAGCGGTCAGCGGAGAGCCATCGGGCGATCTATTCGGGAATCGAGACGATTGAGGCGGAAGACAGCACGCGACCGCTTTTGGTGGGTGAACGGACGAATGTGATTGGCTCGCGGCTGTTCAAGAATCTGGTAGCGGAAGAAAAGTGGGAAGAGGCGAGCGAGATTGCGCGACGGCAGGTGAAGGGTGGGGCACATATCGTGGACGTGTGCCTGCAGAGCACGGAACGGGATGAGCAGAAGGATATTCCGCCGTTTTACGAAAAGCTGATTCGAAAAGTGAAAGCGCCGGTGATGATTGATACCACCGATCCGTCGGCGATTGAACTGGCGCTGACGTATTGCCAGGGCAAGGCGATCATTAACTCGATCAATCTTGAGGACGGCGAGGAAAAGTTCGAGCGCGTGGTGCCGATTGCACATGATTTTGGCGCGGCGGTGGTAGTGGGATGCATTGATGAGGACAAGCTGCAGGCGCAAGCGTTTACGCGGGAGCGCAAGCAGGCCGTGGCGGAGCGCAGTTACAAACTTTTGACGGAAAAATATGGGTTGGGGCCGGAGGATATTATTTTCGACCCCTTGGTGTTTCCTTGTGCCACCGGGGACGAAAACTACATTGGCGGAGCGGTCGAGACGGTGGAAGGCATCCGGTTAATCAAGCAGGCTTTGCCGGACGTGCGGACGATTTTGGGTATTTCGAATGTGTCGTTCGGATTGCCAGCGGGCGCGCGCGAAGTTGTGAATTCAGTTTTCCTCTATTACTGCACGAAAGCTGGGTTGGATCTGGCGATTGTGAACGCCGAGAAACTGGAGCGGTTTGCTTCGATTCCTCAACATGAACGGGACCTCGCGGAGGATCTTTTGTTTTCGCACCCGCCGAAGAATGTGCCGGCGGATCATTCTCAGGCGGAGCTGCTGCGAACCGTTCCGGCGGATTGGCGCGAACAACCAAAGGAGCAGCGCGCGGCGGTGAATCAGTATCACATCGCGGCGATTGCCGAATATTTCCGGACGGCAAAAAAGAAGGACAAGAAACTTGCCGCCGAGCTTCCGCTGGACGAGCGGTTGGCGAACTACATTATTGAGGGGACGCGGGACGGGTTGATCGCTGACCTGGAGCGGAAGCGCGCGGAGGGGGCTGCGCCTCTGGATATTATCAACGGCCCGCTGATGACTGGGATGGCGGAGGTCGGGCGGCTGTTTAATGCGAATGAACTGATTGTGGCAGAGGTATTGCAATCGGCGGAAGCCATGAAGGCTTCGGTCAATCACCTCGAGCAGTTTATGGAGAAGGCGGACACGGCGAAGCGCGGGAAGATTGTGCTGGCGACGGTGAAGGGCGATGTACACGACATCGGGAAAAATTTGGTTGAGATTATTTTGAAGAATAACGGCTATGACGTGGTGAATCTGGGAATCAAGGTGCCGCCGGAAGAATTGATAAAGGCTTATCTGGCGCACCATCCCGATGCGATCGGATTATCGGGATTGCTGGTGAAGAGCGCGCAGCAGATGGTGATTACGGCGAGTGATTTGAAGGACGCGGGGATTATGGTGCCGCTGCTTGTCGGAGGGGCGGCGCTATCGGCGCGATTTACGCAGACGAAGATTGCCCCGAGTTATGGGCAGGCGGTTTGTTATGCCAAGGACGCGATGACCGGATTGCGGTTGATGAACCAGTTGATGGACCCGGCGACGCGAGAACAAGTTTTGCAGGAACACACGGGGTCGGGAGGCGGAGTTGCGGTAGCGACCGAAGTGAAGATTGCGGAAATTCCCAAGGTGAAGCGTTCGCCGAAGGTGCGAACGGAGTTGCCGATTCCGAAGGTGGCGTATCTCGATCGCAAAGTGCGGTTGGTGCCGGATTTGAATGAGGTGTGGAGCTACATCAATCCGTTCATGTTGTATGGGCGGCACATGGGTTTCCGCGGGGATTTTGAGAAGCGGTTTGCGGCGCGGGATCCGAAGGCAGTCGAGCTATTCGAGAGTATGGAGGAAGTGAAGGTTGAAGCGGCGGAATTTATGAAGCCGCGAGCGGTGTGGCAATTTTTTGAGGCGGAAGCTGATGGAGAGGCGATGCATCTTTTCGCTCCGGGCAGCGCGGAGCCGGTGCATACATTTCGGTTTCCCCGGCAGCGCACCGGAGATTTTCTGTGCCTGAGCGATTATATTTTGCCGCCGCAGGATGGAAAGCGGGATCACGTTGCGCTTTTTGTTGTGACGGCAGGCGAAGGTGTCCGCGAGCGCGCGGAAAAGGCGAAGAACGACGGGTACTACTTCAAGTCACACGGGATGCAAGCGCTGGCGATTGAATCGGCGGAAGCGTGTGCGGAATGGCTGCATCGGCGGATTCGCGAGGATTGGGGCTTCCCTGATCCGCCGGAGATCACCATGGCGCAGCGATTTACTTCGCGGTATCGCGGGAAGAGGTACAGCTTTGGGTATCCGGCGTGTCCGAACCTGGAGGATCAGGCTGGGCTTTGGAAATTGTTGAGGCCGGAAGAGATTGGGGTGCAGTTGACCGAGGGATTCATGATGGATCCGGAGGCTAGCGTAAGCGCGGTGGTGTTTCAGCATCCGGATTGCACGTATTTCTCTGTAGGGGATACGGGCGAGGTTTGAGCACGGCGGAGTCGCGGCTGAGAAACCGGGAAAGCTCCCGTTCTCCTGGGAAGTTGGTTG
>Ga0209139_10000130_pt1 | contig 22551 bp, 22 predicted proteins | sample BogFormECP14_OM3_FD_188246 | JGI IMG/M metagenome (GOLD analysis project Ga0209139, IMG submission 188246) | Bog forest soil microbial communities from Calvert Island, British Columbia, Canada - ECP14_OM3 (SPAdes) (version 2) | ecosystem: Environmental > Aquatic > Freshwater > Wetlands > Bog ...
GGGAACTCGGTCTGCAGCTTGCTGAGTCGGCTGATGTCGTAATCTTTAACCGGTTGCCCCGGTGAGCTTTTCGCGCCTGACGACGGCCCATGGGCTGCCACCGGCGTTCCGTCGACAGATCGCGCGCATCCGGGTAGCACGCTAACGGCGAGCGCGACCGCGACCGCCAGCGCCGCTGCCCGTGCCGGACGATTGAGAGGTGCACGATCTGAGGTCCAGGGACGAATCACAGATACTCCTTCCGGAACTGAGTCGGCACGCCTGCGGGGCATCGGCAAAATTAATTCATATCGCTGTGTTGAGGGGAAGGTAGCACCAACAAAGGGCCAACTTTCCACGCCGACCTCCCGCCGACCGCTCATGGCAGCCGGCGACCGTCGGCGGCGAAGAAATGCAGGTGGCCCGGCTGTGGATGCAGCCGCACCCGATCGCCCCGCAACGGTGGATTATGGCCGTCGGCGCGCGCGACCACCGGTTGACCGAATGTGTTGTCGGGCCCGGTGACTCGGCCATAGAGATAGGCGTCCGCGCCAAGTTCTTCGACGACATCGATCTGCATTTCGACACCGCCCGCGCCGATCTCAAAATGTTCAGGCCGGATGCCGACCACGATCTCTCCTGCGGCGTCGGCGATCTCGCGCGGCACCTGAATCGGCCAGTCACCCAACGCAACCGAGTGGTTGACGACAGGAAGGCTGAAAAGGTTCATCGCCGGCGAACCGATGAACTCCGCGACGAACATATTGACGGGACTTCGGTACAACTCCCTGGGCGCGGCGCATTGCTGAAGCACGCCGTCACGCATGACCGCGACGCGGTCGCCCATGGTCATGGCCTCAACCTGGTCGTGGGTGACGTAAACCGTGGTGGTGCCCAGTCGTCGTTGCAATCGGGCGATTTGGTTGCGGGTTTGCACTCGAAGTTTCGCGTCCAGGTTGGACAGCGGTTCATCCATCAAGAACACTTGCGGCCGCCGCACGATCGCGCGCCCCATCGCCACGCGTTGGCGTTGTCCACCCGACAGGTCCTTGGGTTTGCGATCCAGGTACGGCTCCAGGTCGAGTAGCCGCGCAGCATCCAGAATCCGTTCGCGGATCTCGGCTTTCGTGATTCTGGCGATCTTCAGTGCGAAGCCCATGTTCTGGGCCACCGTCATGTGCGGATACAAGGCATAGTTTTGGAAGACCATCGCCACGTCGCGGTCTTTGGGGTCGTCGTCAGTGACGTCTCGAGTGCCGATGTGGATACGCCCGGAATCCACTGCCTCCAACCCGGCGATCATCCGCAGCGAGGTGGTCTTGCCGCATCCGGACGGTCCGACCAACACGACGAACTCACCGTCATCCACGCTCAGATCCAGATGGTCAACTGCCGGCCGCGTCGTACCCGGATAACGCCGCGTGGCTTCCTCGAAAGTCACCGATGCCATGTCACCCACCAAGCCCGGTGACCGCGATACCGCGGATGAAGGCGCGTTGCGCAACCACGTAGACCAGAAGCAGCGGCAACAGGATGAGTATGGATGCGGCCATCAGCACCGGCCATCTGGCGACATACTCGCCCTGCATCCGTACCAGCCCGAGCGTCAGCGTCGCAATGCTCCGACGCTGAATCATCAATAGCGGCCAGAGGAAATCGTTCCAGACGTTGACCCAGGTAAGCACCGCCAGCACCATGACCGCCGGCCTGGCGTGCGGAAGCAATATCCGCCAATAGATCTGCCACGGTGAACAGCCGTCCAGGATCGCCGCCTCCTCGAGTTCCACCGGCAAGGTCCGAAAGAACTGGCGCATCAGGTACGTGCCGAACGCACTGCCAAACAATCCCGGCACGATCATCGCCCACGGCGTGTCGGTCAGCCCGGCGATGCGCATCAAAATGAACTGCGGGATGACGGTAACCGTCAGCGGAACCATCAAAGTGCCCAGGTACAAGACGAACAATGTGTCACGGCCCCGAAACCGTAGCCGCGCGAAGGCATATCCGGCGAGTGAGCAGAAAAACACCTGGCCGGCGCTGACGCAGCCGGCATACAGCACAGAGTTGAAGAGCATCCGCCAGAACGGCATCAGCGCGAACACCTCGCGGTAGTTGGACCACAGCGGGTGCGACGGAAACAGCGTCGGCGTAGTCACCTCGCCTTCATCCTTCAAGGATCCCGATACCGCCCACAGGATCGGGAAGAGCGCACACCATGCGATAACGGTCAGCGCGGTATACGACACGACGCCACGCACAATGTTGGGTTTGACCACCCGCTCGGTTAAGCCCACGATCGCTCCTCCTGGGCGGCCCGGCGACGGCCGAGCCGCAACTGCAGCACGGTCAATACCAGCAGGATGGCGAAAATCACCCACGCCAAGGCCGAAGCGTAACCGAACTCCAAGAAGCCGAACGCGTGCTGGAACAGCATGATCCCGAATACGTAGGTCGCGGTCTCCGGGCCGCCGTTGCGTCCAGTCAGAACATAGACGAGGTCAAATGCCTGGAATGCGTGGATGGTCGAGATGACCATCACGAAAGACACGGCGCCGCGGATCAACGGCACAGTGATCGAGACGAACTGCCGCAGCTCCCCCGCACCGTCGAGTTTGGCCGCCTCGTAGAGGTTTTCGGGGACGCCCTGCATGGCGGCGAGCAGTATGACCGTCGCGAAGGGCACGCTGCGCCACACGCTGACCGTGCACAGCGAGAGCATCGCCCATTTCGGGTCGACCAGCCACGGGATGGGGCCGATCCCGATCCAGCTGAGCATGATGTTGAGCAGACCGTTGTTGGTATTGAAGACGAACTGCCAGACGACGGCCATCACTACCGATGACACAGCCAAGGGTAGAAATATGATTGTTCGAAAGATAGCGATTCCCCGGACTTCCCGGTTGAGCACACCGGCCACGGCGAGGCTGATCAAGATTGTGGGCACGACGGTGCCGACGGTGTAGACCACCGTGTTGCGCAGCGCGATGGCGAACAGCGGATCGCCGGTGAAGAGGCCGCGGTAGTTCGCCAAACCGACGAACTTGGCGGGCCTGAACAAATCCCAGTTCTGCAAGCTCATGTAGAGCGAGAAGCCGAGCGGGAACAGCATGAATACGGCGACGGCCGCCAAGTTCGGCGCGACGAACATGCGCCCGGCTCGGGCGCGTCGTTTGGAAAATCGGCGACGCCGGGTCACCGCGGCGGCGGACTCGTCGATCTGCGTCATGGCTTACGGAGTACCTCGTCGACCGCGTGTGACAGCCCGTTCGCTAACGATGTCGCCGGCCGCACGCCGCGCAGAACGGGGCCGATGTTGCGGTCCATCAAGGCGACGATCTTTGTCCACTCCGGGGTGATCGGCATGCCCTCGGAATGGGCCGGTCCGCCGGTCAGCACATGGAGATTGTCGATCCTGGCGTGGGCCTCGGCGAAGCCGGCCGATGTGATCGCGGACCGCAGCACCGGCACGAACAGCTTGGATTCAGCAATCACAGCCTGCCCAACCGGGCCGGTGGCGAACTTCACGAATTCCCACGCCTGCTGTTTGCGGCGACTGCTGGCCGCGATGGCGAGCCCTGTTGTGCCGATGTTCGAGCGGGCGACGTGCCCTTTCGGACCGGTCGGCAACACGGTGATATCGAAATCCAGGCCGTTGGCCCGGTCAACCGTCTGGTACCGCCAGTGCCCGCCGAGCGCCATGGCCGCCCGGCCCGAGATGAAGAGATCCATCGTGGACATCGACTGGGTGTCCGACGAGGTGGGCGCGACCCTATGTTTGTGGGCCAGGTCTGCGTAGAACTGGACACCTTCGAGGAACGTCTCGTTGTCGAAGTTGAGATGGGTCGGATTCGTCCGCGGCGTGGACCACGGGACGCCATTGTTCATCCCGAACAACCCGGCCGCGTAAGACGCGACCCAGCTGTCGACGTATCCCCACTGACTGACCCTTCCGGATCGGCCGCGCTTGGTGAGCGCTTTGGCGGTGTCGAGGAACTCGTTGAAACTCCATGGTTGTTCCCATCGCCCGGGCGGCGGGCGCACGCCGGCGTCGGCGAATAACTTCTTGTTGTAGAACAAGAAGTTGCCGGACCATTGCTCGGGCAGGGCGTACTGACCGCCGTTGAACGTGAACGTCTGATACAGCGACGGGATGCTCTCTGCTTTCAGCTGCGCGGCAAAGGCTTTGTCTTGTGCCAGCATGGTGTTGAGGTCCAAGAGGACTCCCCGGTCGGCCAATCCGGCATAGGTGAGATCCCACGCCATCAGGATGTCCGGACACTTCCCGCCGGCGCAATAGATCGACATGTGCTGCAACGGATCGGCCCCTGATAACAACGTCCGAACCTTGATATCGGGGTGCCTGCGCTGAAAGGCGTCGACGACTCGCTGCCGGGCATCCGCCTCTTCCGGATTGGCCGCGAAAAAGAAGGTCAGTGCATCATCATCATCGGAACTACATGCGGTCGGCCACACCGCCAGCGACGCCGCGCCCAGTGCGCCAGCGCCACGTAAGAGCGTCCGCCGATCAAAGTGCTTGTCGACAGTGGGGCCGGTGTTCGTAGTTCACTCCATGGTCACTGTGGCAGCGCGAGTACCGCACGTTTCAAGCGATCGGCATCGCCGACGATGTCGATGGTGTGTATCTTGCCGTCTTCAATGCCGATCTGCAGCAACGCCTCAACGCGACCCTCCGGCGCGATCGCAATACCGGGGACTCCGTCGACGAGGACCACGACCCCGGCCCGTGCGCGCAACGCGAACCGTCGGGTTTCCTCGGCGACCTCCTTGGCGCCACGCAGCTCGGTCGGCACATCGTCGGGCACCAGTTCGCGGTCCACTCTGCGCACCACTTCTGGAGCCAATAAGTCCAACAGCATCCGAATATCACCGCCACGCGAAGCATCCAGAAACGCTTCGACGATCTTGAGGTGTGCGGCCGTTCCCCTCGGCTCTATCGAGCCGCCGGCGTGTAGTCGACCGCGGGCCCGGCTGGCCAGCTTCTTGGCGGCCTCCGGCGACCGATTCAGCAGTTCGCCGACGGCGTCGAAGGGCATTGCGAATACGTCGTGCAGTACAAAGGCAACGCGCTGTGCCGGCGAAAGCCGGTCGAGGACGACGAGCAGCGCCCTGCTGACCGAATCGGCGAGCAGAGCACCTTCGTCCGCTCCCGCGGAGGCGGCTGCCGCGATCCGCTCGAGCTGATCGGGGTCGGCGAGCGGTTGCTCTGCTCGCCGTTTGCGAGTGCGCAACTGGTCGATTGCCTCGCGGGCGGTAATGGTGGTGAACCAACCCGTCAGGTTCTCGATCATGCCGTGGTCTGCCTGACTGGCTTTCAGCCAGGCGGACTGCACCGCGTCTTCGGCGTCAGCTGCCGAGCCGAGCAGATGAAACGCCACCGACTTCAGCTGCCGCCGATCGCTGTCGAACCGCCGAGCGAGATCTTCGATGGTTCTCATGGTCACCTTTCCCAGGCGAAAGCCGTCAAGGAGATGAACCACATTCGACGAACAGTCCCTGTAGAGGAGGAGACCAGCGTCATGAGCCTATACGTCGTCACGGTGATCACCGCCATTGCCACCGCGGCCGTCGCGATCCCCGATTTCATACCCGCCGGCTTCGTGCTGGCGAACTCAGCCAAGGTGCATTTGCCGCGTTCCTGGCTACCGATGTTGGGCACCCTGAAACTCGCCGGAGCTATCGGGCTTCTCGGCGGTCTCATTGGTCCGCCGGCCATCGGAATCGCCGCCGCCACCGGCCTGGTGTTGTATTTCATCGGTGCGGTGATCGCACATCTTCGGGCCCGCGTTCTGTACAACATCGCCTTCCCAGGCGCTTACTTAGGTTTATCGGCGGCGTCACTGGTGCTGCTGGCGGGAAAGTAGCGGACCCGGCGGATTTCGTTGCGGCGCCGTGCAACATCGGCGAACATGACGCCGCGCCCGTGCTGCGACGTGATCGAGGCGGCGACGGTGGAGCCCGCAGCGATGAGCTTCGACGCAGTGGCCCCGGGGCACCGCGCGACGAGGGCTGCGATTTCTGCGGTCTCGCGATCGCCGAAAGTCATTGCGGCATCAGATGACAGCGCGCGTTGTGCGGCGAGTTTGTCTCCTGCGCCAAGCGCGGCCACAAAGGTGTCCACCAGCTCTTTGCGGCGGGAACCCACGCGACGGAAGCCGGCCGCGAAACCGGCGGTGCCGCGTAGTCGCTGGTTGCGGATGAGCCCCTGCGACAGTTGGATGGTCGCCGGTACCGCGGACACGCCGTTGCGCAGGAATTGCAGCATCATGCTCGGCAGTTCCCAGTAGGCGCATAGCTTCGGGATTTTCCATTCGCCGTTGACCTCGCGCAGGTCGTAACGCAGAAACGCCGGAATAGTCATGGTCACCGCCGACCCCGCTGAACCCATTGCCACCTCGAGATCGAGACTGCGGATGACGGCCGCGCCGTGGACGATGTCGAGGTCGCGATGAAAGACAATGTCGCGGGGGCCGATGAAAGTGTCGTAGAAGCGGCCGATCTCACCGTGTCCCACGTGGGGTCGTGATCCCACCGGGTCTTCGATACGACCGTCGGCGGTGAACAGCCCGACCCAGCCCGCCCGGTCGTGTGCCGCCGCAGCCCGCGGCGACCGCTCCACCGCCGCCAACAGCGCCGACTCCGCCTGGCCCGTCATGCGCTTGGTTCTATCGCGACACCCGCGGCCTGCAAGGCTTTGATGGCCGCGGCGGTGGACTCCTCCCCCACGCCTGCTGTTAGATCCAGCAGCACCCGGGTGGCCAAGCCCCCGCGCGCGGCGTCCTCGGCGGTGCGGCGCACGCAGTGGTCGGTGGCGATGCCCACCACGTCAACCTGATCGACACCGTGTTCGGCCAGCCAATCGGCCAGCGGCGTTCCGGCATCGTCGCGCCCTTCGAAACCGCTGTAGCCCGCGTCGTAGGCACCCTTGCGAAAGACCGCGTCGAACCGGACGGAGTTGAGATCGGGATGAAATTGCGCGCCGGTGCTTTCGGCGAGACAGTGCGGCGGCCAGGACGACGAATAGTCGGGCCGGTCGGAGAAATGATCACCGGGATCGATATGGAAATCCTGGGTGGCGACCACGTGGGCATAGTCAGTGCCGGCCGTCAGGTAATCACTGATCGCCCCCGCCAGGGCGCCGCCGCCGGTCACGGGCAACGAACCGCCCTCGCAGAAGTCGTTCTGTACGTCGACAACGATCAACGCGCGCATATCGCCCACGGTATCGCCGTTGAGCGGAGAATCTTCAGCGCGGAGAACCTTAAGCGGCGTGACGGCGGCCGCGCCGCGATGCGGCGGTGTCCAGCGACCACAGGTGCGCACAGGTCGGGCACTGCAGATGCAGGACCGCGGCGCTGTTGCCGAGCAGGTATTGCCAATGGGTGTGGCAGTTGCGGCCGCTGCGGCAATCGCCACACCCGGCGCCGTGATCACAACTCGGGCAGGCCAGCCAGGCGCGACGACTCTTGTCGGCGTCCGGGTCAATCGGCAGCACGGTCCACCGCCCGGTCCGGCAGCACGCCGGCGCTGACCAGGTTGTCGTAGAGGCGCTGCTGCTCGGCGTCGAGATTCGAGTAGAGCATGTCGTACGCCTGCTCTTCTTCGGCCAGCGCGCGAATCGGATCCCAGTTGTCGCCGATGGCCTCCAGCACGGCGGTGCGCCGGCGGACCTCGTCGAGGGTCAGGTCATAGGCGAATTCGAGCCCAGTTGAGTTGTCCGGCATGAGCCACTCCCACGTCCACATACAGTGGCAGGTTAGGCTGCCCTAAATTAGGTGATTTATGCAATGACGTACGTCACACTTCGCGGTTGATCTGCGTCACAACCAACTGCGCCAGTCGTCGTGGCATTTCAGCTGGGTAGGATGGGCAAAGCCGGCGACGCTAGCAGTGCGTTGCATCACGTAGATAGTCAAACTATAGTCCAGACACGTGTCCAGAAAGTTCCCTGACATCGTTCCCGAAGCCTTCACCGTGATTTCTGTGGGCAACGCGTGTCCGGGATGGGCGTGAGTATGCGGATTGCGTTGCTGTCGTATCGCAGCAAAACGCACTGCGGCGGCCAGGGGGTCTACGTCCGTCATCTCAGCCGCGGATTGGTCGAACTAGGACACCAGGTCGAGGTGTTCTCCGGGCCGCCCTACCCCGAAGGCCTTGATCCCCGGGTGGTGCTGACCGAGGTACCCAGCCTGGACATGTATCGGGAACCCGACCCCTTCCGGATCCCGCATCCCCGTGAGATCCGGGACCGCATCGACCTTCGCGAGCTCGCCACCGTGTGGACCGCGGGCTTCCCTGAGCCGCGCACGTTCAGCGTGCGCGCCGCCCGCCTGCTCGCCGCACGGCGGCACGACTTCGATGTGGTGCACGACAATCAGAGCCTGGGCGTCGGCCTGCTCAAAATCGCGGAGACCGGCCTGCCCGTGGTGGCGACCGTACATCACCCGATCACTCGTGACCGGGTGCTGGATCTTGCCGCGGCGCGGTGGTGGCGTAAACCGCTGGTACGCAGGTGGTATGGCTTCCTGGAGATGCAAGAACGCGTCGCCCGCAGCATTCCGGATTTGCTGACCGTTTCGTCTTCCTCAGCCGCCGACATCACTACGGACTTCGGCGTCGACCCGGACCAGCTTCACGTGGTGCCGCTGGGTGTCGACACCGACTTGTTCGCCCCGTCCACGCAGCCGCGAATTCCCGGCCGCATCATCGCAATCGCCAGTGCCGACCGGCCCCTCAAGGGCGTCGGGCATCTGTTGCAGGCGGTCGCCAAACTCCGGACCGAACACGACCTGGAGCTCCAGCTCGTGGCCAAGCTCGAACCCAACGGACCCACCGAAAAGCTGATCGCTGAACTCGGAATCTCCGATATCGTCCACATTTCCAGCGGGGTGTCCGACGCCGCGCTGGCGCGGTTGTTCGCCTCTGCTGAAATCGCTTGTATTCCTTCGCTTTACGAAGGCTTTTCGCTTCCAGCGGTGGAGGCGATGGCCAGCGGCACGCCAATTGTGGCCAGCCGTGCCGGCGCATTGCCCGAGGTGCTCGGACCCGACGGCGAATGCGCCAGGCTGGTGCGGCCGGGTGACGCCGCCGAGTTGATGAAGGTGGTGGCCGAGCTGCTGGCCTCTCCCGGACAACTGCGCCGGCTCGGCGTGGCCGGTCGCCGCCGGGCCGTCGAGATATACAGCTGGGAATCGGTGGCCGCGCAGACCGCCCGCGTTTACGAACGCGCGATCACCCGTCAACTGCCGGTTCAGGATTCGGCGCAGACGGTGGGCGAGCCTTGCTGACAGTGGACTTCGATCGCCTCGGTATCGGTCACGGCACCAAGGTCATCGACGTCGGGTGCGGGGCGGGAAGGCACAGCTTCGAGGCGTTTCGCCGGGGTGCCGATGTGGTCGCGTTCGATCAGGACGCCACCGAGTTGAACAACGTCGACACCATGTTTCGCGCCATGGCCGAGTCCGGTGAGGTGCCGCGATCGGCTCACGCCGAGGCCGTGGTCGGTGACGCGCTGGCCTTGCCCTATCTCGATGGGACGTTCGACTGCGTCATCGCTTCGGAGATCCTGGAACACGTTCCGGCCGACAACACGGCGATCGACGAGCTGATTCGCGTGCTCAAAGTCGGCGGCAAGCTGGCTGTCACCGTGCCCAGGTGGTTTCCCGAACGTTTGTGCTGGCTACTCTCCGACGACTACCACAGCAACGAGGGTGGCCACATTCGCATTTACCGGGCAAACCAGCTGCGCGCCAAGATCGCCGACCGCGGAATGAGCTTCACTCATACCCATCACTCACACGCCTTGCACGCACCATTCTGGTGGCTGAAATGTTTGGTAGGCGTTGATAATGCGCAGCATCCTGCAGTCGTCGCCTATCACAAGATGTTGGTTTGGGACATGATGCAGCGCCCCCGCGTTGCCCGCTTGGCCGAGTCAACGCTCAACCCGCTGATCGGTAAGAGTGTCGCCCTGTACTTCGAGAAACCGGTGGCCGCCGTTGAACTTGTCTGAGGCACCGGGCGTCACTGGCGTCTTCTCTGCTGCGCAATGCCGACAGACCGCGGAATCGATTGCCGCGGTGCAAGAGCCGTCGGGTGCAATCCCATGGTCGGAAGGCGGGCACACCGACCCATGGGACCATGTGGAATGCGCGATGGCGCTCACCGCAGCGGGCCTAATGGACCCGGCGCGGCACGCGTTCGACTGGTGTCGGCGCCAGCAGCGTGCGGATGGGTCCTGGCCGATCCAGCTTCGCGCCGGTGTCGTCGAGGACGCCAACAGCGACAGCAACTTCTGTGCTTATGTCGCGGTTGGAGTCTGGCACCACGTACTGATCACCGGGGACGACGCCTTTGCCACCGCGATGTGGCCGACGGTGCGGGCCGCCATCGACTTTGTCTTGGAGCTGCAGCTTGAGGGCGGCGAAATCTGTTGGGCGCGTGGCCCTTCAGGGCCGGTTGCCGAAGCGCTGCTGACCGGGTGCGCCAGTATCTTCCAGAGCATTCGCTGTGCTCTGGCCCTGGCGAATTATGTCGACGAGCCGCAACCGGAATGGGAGGTCGCGCTGGGCCGGCTGGGCCACGCGATCGCTGTCCACCCTTCGGCGTTCAGCGAGAAGCCGCACCACTCGATGGACTGGTACTACCCGATCCTCGGTGGTGCGCTTCGGGGCCCCGCCGCGACCGCCCGAATCGCCGAGCGGTGGGGCGATTTCGTGGTCGACGGTCTGGGCATCAGGTGTGTCGATGACCGGCCGTGGGTGACCGGCGCGGAGACCTGCGAATTGGTGCTGGCACTCGATGCGATGGGCAGCCGCCAGGCGGCGCTGCGGCAGTTCGCCGCCATGCAGCACTTGCGTGAGGACGACGGTTCCTATTGGACCGGGTTGGTGTTCAGCGACGGAAAGCGTTGGCCCGTCGAGCGAACCACCTGGACCGGGGCAGCGGTGATTCTCGCTGCCGACGCACTGTCGTGCACCACCGCCGGCAACGGCATCTTCCGCGGCGCCGATCTGCCGCGCGGCCTGGAAGGTGACTACGACTGCGAGTGTGTGATCAGTCCGTCGGATCGCTAAACCGCAGCGCCGGCCTCGCCTGTTACCCGCTCCAGCAAACGCATTGACCCGGTGACGGATCGCTCCACGAATGCGCCGCTTTGCACAGCTCGGCAATAGATTTGGTACGGCGCCTGGCCGCCGTCACGTGGGTCGGGGAAGACGTCGTGAATGATCAGCGCGCCACCGGTACTCACCCACTTAGCCCATCCGTCGAAATCTTGGTGCGCCGCGGCCTCGCTGTGTCCGCCGTCGATGAACAACAGTTGCAGCGGTGTGCGCCACCCGGTCGCCACCACGGTCGATTTACCCACCACTGCCACGACGTTATCGTCTAGGCCGGCGTCGTCGAGCGTTCGCCGCAAGGTGGGCAGGGTGTCGAAACGTCCGGTAGCCGCGTCGACCAGCGAGGTGTCGTGGTACTCCCATCCGGGCTGATGTTCCTCGGAGCCGTGGTGGTGGTCGACGGTGTAGAGAACACTGCCACGCGCGAGCGCCGCCGCCCCCAACAGCACCGTGGACTTGCCGCAGTACGTCCCAATCTCTACGCCAACGCCGTGATCGAAGTAGCTCAACGCGGCGTCATGCAGCGCCCGGCCTTCGTCGGCGGGCATGAATCCGGTGACCCGATCCGCCAGTTGGAATAACGCGATAGTCCGCTCGTCAGCGGCCGACGGGTTTGAGGAGAACGTCATCGGGTGAACCGTAACAGTCGCCTTGCCGCTCCTGCGACGGTGTAGTAGTGTCCGGACACGTGTCCAACCCGGTAGCTCGGGAATCGACCAGACGGAGACTGACCGCCAAGCAAGCCGACACCGTTGACCGGCTGGGCCATGCTGCGATTGAAGTACTCAGCCGAGAAGGCTTCTCCGGGTTGACGATTCGCATGGTCGCCGCCGAGGCGGGTGTTGGCGCAGCGACAGCCTATACGTACTTCTCATCCAAGGAACACCTCGTTGCCGAGGTTTTCTGGCGGCGGTTAGCCTCCACTCCGGTTCCGACGACCGATTCGCCCGATCCGACCGTCCGCGTGATCGCGGTACTGCGACACATCGCCCTGTCGGTAGCCGACGAACCGGAACTCGCCGGTGCGGTCACCACTGCGCTGCTGGGTAAGGACCCCGAGGTCAAGCATCTGCGGCTGCGCATCGGCCGCGAGATTCATCAGCGCCTGGCCGCGGCCTTGGGCCCGGACTGCGCTGACGTCGTCGAATCGCTGGAGCTCCTCTACGCGGGAGCGCTAGTGCACGCCGGTATGGGATATGCGTCGTACACGCAGATCGCGGACCGATTGGAGACCTCAGCGCGACTGCTGTTGGCCGGCACACCGCAGCGCGGCTAGTCCAACAATTGGCGGCCACAACGGCTGAAGGCTGGCATGATCACGGCCATGGACGTCGTCGATCATCCTGACCGCGACCAGGCCTGGGACGCCTCGGCGCGCTCTGAGACCGAAACCCAACGCTTAGACCGCAATTGGATCAGCCTGCTGCAAGAGTTGCGGGTAGTGCAGACCGGTGTCCAGCTACTCACCGGCTTTCTGTTGACGTTGCCGTTCCAGCAGCGCTTCGACGAGCTGAACGCCACGATGCGGGTGATCTATCTGGCGACGGTCGGCTGCTCGGTCGTCGCCACGGTGCTGTTGGAGGCTCCGGTCGCCATGCACCGCTTACTGTTTCGTCGACATCGAACCCAGTACCTCGTCTCCGCGGCGCATCGGTTCGCTTACGCAGGACTCTTACTAATGGGCTTGGCTCTCACCGGCGTAACCGTGACCATTTTCGGCGCGGTGGCCGGCCCGGTGGCGGGCGCCATCGCCGGCGGCTGCGCGGCGGCGGCTCAGCTCGGTTTCTGGGTGCTGTTGCCGCTGCGAGTGCGGCGTGAAGCAGCCCCGCCGAACGAATAGCACCGACCCCCGGTTTGCACAGCGGCCAACCTGGGAACACACCCGCCATGTTGATCCGCAGAATCGCTCGTCCTTTGCTGTCCGCGGCATTCATCGGCCAAGGTGTCGAGACATTGCGAAACCCCAAGGCCACCGTCGATGCGGCCGAACCCACTGTGGCGGCGTTACGGACGCTGCCGGAACCGTTAGGAGGCAAGGTTCCGTCGAATCCCGAGACTGCGGCACGAATTAACGCGGCCGTCCAGGTCGGGGGTGGTCTGTTGCTCGCTACCGGCAAATTGCCGCGGATCGCCTCCGCGGCGCTGGCGTTCACAGTGATACCGGGCAGCCTTGGCGGACACCTATTTTGGAATGAGAGCGACCCGGAACTCAAAGCGCAGAAGCGCCGCGACCTCCTCACCGACCTGAGCCTGCTGGGCGGGCTCATCATTGCGTCGGCCGACACGGCAGGTAAGCCGTCATTGGGATGGCGTGGTCGTCAAGCGGCCGGGCGAATTTCGGACGCGCTCTCGCTCGATAGCTCCGACGGCAGCTTCCTTGATTCCGAGCTCGGCGAACGAATCGCGCACGGCCTTCACGTGGGTGCCGAGCGCGGCCGCGAACTGGCCAGCACGGCCGTCGAGAGAAGCGAACCGCTGGTCGAGGCCGCCCGCAAACGCGGCGGCGAACTGGTCAGTACCGCCGGGGAAAAGAGCGCACCGGTGGTGGAAGCCGCGCGCAAGCGCGCACGCAAGCGCAGCCACGAGCTGGCCGAGACGGTGCGCGAACACGGTGCCGAATGGGCCGAAACCGCCCGCGAGCGTGGCGCCGATTACGGTGAGCGAGCCCGCGAACGAGGTGCCGAACTGGCCGCCGAACTCGCCGAAACCGCCCGCGAACGCGGCAGCGAACTAGCCGCGCGCGGGCAGGCCGAAGCTCATCGCGGACGGGTCAAAGCACGTCGTTGGCGCTAATCGGCCGATAACCGGGGCGCATCCGCACAAATAGCACCCACGACACCGCTACCAGCGCAAACACCGCAACCGGCACCCAGTCGGCCCAGCTTGCTGGGTAAAGCACACCGATCACGTAATGGGCGATGAAGCCATCCGACGGCAGCGGCGCCATCCCGGCCTTCGCGCGACTCCAACGCTCCAGCCAGGTCAAAGGACAGTCGAGACGCACTGTGATGATCGCGATGCCCCACAGCACCGCGGGCACGTGCAGCCAGATCGTGCGGCGCCAGCGCAGCGCGACGAACCCGCCGACGATCAGGTAGCAAAGGAATGCGAAGTGCGCGGTGACGGCAAGTGCGACGACGATGTGATACATCGCTAGCTGTCGCCCCAACGTGCAATGACGGTAGCGCTTTTCGCGTCGCTCATAGCCGTGTGCCTGGTGTTTTGCCGTATCGGATAGGCCACCATGCTAGCCGCCCGCGCGGCCCGGCAGTACCTGCCGCGACGGCGGTCGGCGGGGTAGATTGGCATCCACCAACGTGGTCAGGAGCGAATCTCATGGCATCAGCTGATTTCGACCCCAACTCGCCCCAGTACGGGTATCCGCCGGCCGATTCGCCGCAATGGTCACATGCCCAACCCGGTGGTCTGGGCGCGCGGTTCTTCGCCCGGCTGATCGACGGAATCCTGGTGAACATCGTGGTCTTTCTGCTGTCGCTTTTTCTTTTCGACAGGGATTACTGGTGGTTGGTGACCGGGCTTTTCTCGGGCGCCCTGATGTTCGGGTATTTCGTGCTCTTCGAAGTCAGCCAAAGCTCTACCCCGGGCAAAAAGCTGCTCGGCCTCGCTGTCCACGGCCCGGGCGGGGCACCGAAACCGGACGTGACGCAGTCGGCCATCCGCAACTCGTTCACGTTGCTCGCCGTGGTGCCCTATCTCGGCCCGCTGCTGGCGTTCGCCGCCTACGTCATCATCGCGGTGACGATCAGCGGCAGCCCGACCAAGCAGGGCAAGCACGACGAGTTGGCCGGTGGTACTCAGGTCGTCAAGAACTGAGATACGCCACAAACGTCTCGACGATCCTGTCGACGGTCGATCCGACGTCAACGGCCATCCCATGCTCGTCGGGCGCCAGCGGTTCCAAGGTGTCGAACTGCGATTTCACCAACGCCGACGGCATGAAATGCCCTTGCCGGCCGGCTTGTCGGCCAGCGATCAGTTCCGGTGAACCGGTCAGATGCAAGAACTCGATCCGAGGACAGTGCAAGCGCAATCGATCGCGGTATGTGCGCTTGAGCGCCGAACAGCTCATCACGCCGCCGTCCTCGTGGTCCCCCAGCCACTTCCCGACCGCCTCCAGCCAGGGATAGCGGTCGTCGTCGGTCAGCGGCGTGCCCGCGGCCATTTTCGCGATATTGGCTGCCGGGTGAAAGGCATCAGCATCGGCAAAAGGCACCCCGAGGCGCCGCGCCAATGCGGCACCCACCGTCGACTTGCCCGACCCGGAGACACCCATGACCACGATGGGCGCTTTTGAGGGACAAGCGTTTTCAGGACAGATTACGATTCCACTCCAGCCAGCCCACGCCTTGGCGCCCGTCGGCAGTGCTGATCGTGGCCCACACACGGGGAAATTGGCTTGTCCGCCCGTCGCGGGAGACCAGGAGTACCGGTGCGTGTCCGCGCATGTCGACGGTCGCCGTGATACCACCGGGATCGACGGCCAGTGTTGCGCTGGCCGGTAATCCGTCGGCGCCGAATGTTTGACGGGCCGCGATGCTTTGCAACTCGGTGAGAGTGCCGGCGCGGTCTTGGACATAACCGATGCCAACCGGTGGCACGCCCGGAATCCGTATGTCCGCGGCGTGGATGTGTGTTCCGTCGTCGAGGTGCAGCGCACTCCAGACCCAGTCCATGCTCCACCAATCCCGCACACCCCACGAGTGGTCGCGCTGGCCCGGTACCGAGTCGACGGTGTAGCGACGCCCATCGACGCTGACGGTTCCCGAAACGGTGCAAGGTATTTCGTAGCGCGTAGTCAGCCGATATTTGTATGGCGTGCCGTCGGTGCTCCACGCCAGATCGAGCGCCACCTCGACCGGCGTTCCCCGCTCTCTCCGCAACAGCATCGCCGGGTCCGGGTAGGACTCGCCGTGCCCGTGCAGGCCGATGCGATAGGTCTGCAGTGGATCGTCGGCAGAGTGCGTGAAATCCACTGCGTCCGTGTGCAACGACCACGGATCGGCGGGCAGCGGGATCTCGACGTCGACGACTGCGACGGTGGGGAGATTCGGGCCGCACAGCAGCGCGTGCAGCCATGCCTTCTGCTGGTTCGGGATCAGGCCGAGGCGCACCCAGCCACCGAATCCGCTTGCCACATCGGCGAAGTCGGCATACCAGCTCTCACTCCATAGCGGCTCGTCGGTGGCGATATGGGCCGACTCGTCGTCGTGTGACGGACGCAGCGGCTCGATCGGCATCGGGTCGGGCAGTGTCGCCAGTGCGTCAACGTCGAGCACATGCTCACAGTGTCGTTGCAGCATCGTCATAAACATCGCATCGCCGCGTTCAGTGCGCTCCACCAGCATCGACGAGACGATAGCCATCATCACGCCGAAGAAGCTCTGTCTGCGTACCCCGTCGCGGACGTCGTCGAGGCTGATCGGCGCGTCCGGTCCAAGGGCCGCGTGGTAGGCCTGCAGCAGCGCGTCGTAATGCGTGCGCCGCTCCGCCGCGGGCAGCGCGCACCCGACAAAGTAGGCCAGGTCGGTCATTGCCGGACCCCATGTGACCGTCTGCCAATCGACCACCGTCAGCGGGCGATCGGCACCGTCGGCGCCGAACAGCATGTTGTCCAAGCGATAGTCGCCGTGCACCAGACCCTGAATGCGACCCTCGGCGGCCTCCTCGGCCAGATAGGCGTCGAATCCGCCGACCAGCCGCTCGCACACCATGCGGTGCTGCGGTGCGATCCGGTCACCGTAGCGATTGTCGAAGGCGGCGTACAGGGCCGTGATCAACCCCTGGCTGACTGGCGTCTCGCGGGTCAACCACGGCGCGTCGGCAAGCGTGGTGTCACCGAGCAGCGGGCCCTGCAGCCGGGCCAGCTCGGTGACCGCGAGCCGAGCCTGTTCGATTGTGGCGCCGCGGATTTCATCGCCGACGACCGCCGGGTTCGCATCGCCGAGCAGTACATCGAAGATGCCGGCCGAAGCGTCGAAAGCGACGTGATAACACGGCGCGACCGGTCCATGCAGGCGCGGGGCGATATCCCGATAGAAGCAAACTTCACGCTCGTAGAGGCCCAGACTTCCGCCGGTCTGCCGGCTCATGGGGTCGGTGGCCGCGACCTTCAGCACCACGGAGTCCGGCCTGCCGCTCCCCGACCCGCTATCGGCATAGGTCAGCCCAACGCGGTAGCACTCGCTCATCTGACCGGTGCCGATCCGCTCGACGCTGAAATCAGCGATATTGCCGGCGCCGACGGCGGCGGTCAGCCAGTCGGCGGTGAGGTCACCGGGGCGTTCGACGACGTTGTCGGTGTGTGGTTTCATGGCTCGTCCACGAAACCACATTCGCCATCATCGCGCCAGAGAGAAGCCTTGCCACGCCATCCGTCGCTGCGGGTGCGGATCGAATTCGAGACGCGACTTGCGGTCGAACACCATGACCGCGCGATCGGTGTCGGTGTAGGTCGGCCAGTCGTCGCCGGGTATCCCGGTACGACTGAATGACCGCCAGCGCCTTTGCACTTCGTTGGTGACGCGCAACGCAGACCGCCGATCAGCCGCCGCGCTCAGCATCGCGCCGAACCTGGTGCGGTAGATACCGAAGACCGCCAGTAATTCGGTGGCGTGCGTGGCGCCCAGCCCGGACCAGCGCAATACCCGCGGTGCATAGTCGTATCGATACAGGTAGGCGGGCGCGTGCCTGCCATGGGATTCTGCGATCTCCCAAGCAGCGGAGCTGAACGCGAAGTCACCGCCCAGCCGCACACAGGCAGACCGCTCCGGATAATCCGGGTAAGCAGCCGTAATGCGTTCCCGCGTAGCCGGTTCCACCTCGGCAAGCAACGCTGCGACCATCGGCTCGGTGGTCGGCAGCAGCGGCAAGAAGCGGGTGAACAAGCGTCCCTCTTCGGCGTTGGTTCCCACGATCAGCGGCACCCGGTGCGCTTCACCACGCCGCATCGCCTCGACGGGGTCCAGGGGCAGAACATCATCACCGAAAACCGGGCCGATTGGAAAGGCTCCCAGCATGTCTCGCACGCCCTGGTCGATCAGGCGATTTTGTGCCGCCACCAAGTCGGCGGGAGAAGCCTGCATCACTGCATGGGCGGCATCCTGCTTGCGCACACCCAGCAACGTCGCGAACCTTCCCGCGAACTCTGTCGCGACTTCGCGCGAACGCACCATGCCGGTCGCCGGGCTCTCCGAAATAACGTGGGCGAACAGATCTTCAGCCTCCGGCACCGCCAACAACGTGGCGACTGCATGCGCGCCGGCGCTTTCACCGAACACCGTGACGTTGCCCGGATCACCGCCGAACGCCGCAATATTCTGCTGAACCCATCGCAACGCCGACACTAGATCGCGCAGGAACAGGTTGCTCTCGAGGGTGATGTCGGGCGTCGACAGCGACGACAGATCCAAACAACCGAGCGCGCCGAGCCGGTAGTTGACCGATACATAGACACACCCACGGCGGGCAAGGCCCACACCGTCGTATATCGGAGTGGCGGAGCTGCCCATGATGTATCCGCCACCGTGCACGAACACCATCACTGGCAGCGATTCACTCTCCGGCGCTTCCGGTGCGACGACGTTGAGGGTGAGACAGTCCTCGCCCATCGGCTGGTACTTGTTGACGCCGACGATCGTGTATCGCCGCTCCTGCGGCGCGCACTTAGTGAAACCGTGGCAATAACGCAAACCTCGCCACGGCTGGGCCGGCTGCGGTGCTCGAAAGCGCAGCGCACCGACCGGCGGCCGGGCGTACGGGATAGAGCGCCAGCGGTGGACGCTGTCGCGGGTAAAGCCTTCGACGGTGCCGGCGGCCGTGGTCACGCGGACCGTGTGTTCGTGCATTACCTGACGGTAGCGAACCTGAGGCAGTCACGCTGGGCTGGTGCACAGAATTGGGATGCGGCGGCCAACGCTACGTGTCTAGTGCAGCGTGCTCGACCACATGAATTTCGCCGCTGTCGCCGTCGATCTCGACAAGCGCGCCCGGCGGCAGACGTCGGGTCGCTTCGTGAACGTCCACCACACACGGGATGCCGAACTCGCGGGCTACCACGGCCGCGTGCGACATCGGTCCGCCGAGCTCGGTGACCACCGCAGCCGCGTAGGAGAAGGCGGCGGTATAGCCGACGTCGGTGACCTCGGCGACCAGAATCTCTCCGGGTTCGAGGTCGTCGATGGATTCCGGCCTGACGATCCGCACCCGGCCGCGAACCCGTCCGCCGCAGACGCCGACGCCGTTCAGGGTCTCCCCCGGGCCCAGGACAGTCGCCAGGGAGGTAGTGGCTTGCCAACTGCCACTGAAGAACGGGGGCGGCGCGAAGCCGGCCAGCCGTTGTTGTTCTGCGCGACGCCGCGCGACCAGCCCGGAAGCGTCGGCAGGCAGCGCATCGAGTTCGTCGACCAGCAGATAGAACACGTCGTCGGCGGTTCCGAGCACACCCGATTTCGCCAGCCTGCGTCCCAGCTCACGAAGTAGGTTGCGCAGCAACCAGATTGCCCGGACCATTCGGTCGCGACGGACTTCGCGATCGCGGAGCTGATGAGCGGCAAGGCGCGCCACGGGCCGCGCCTGCAGCGGAATCGACGGACGACGCGTCTCCGGCCGGGTGGGAGCATTCAGCGATTTGGCCACCATGCGGATCAGCATCTCTGGGTCGTCGGCGTAGCTGGCGGAACGCATCTCGACCTCGGCGGGGCCGCGGTGCCCGATCGCCTTCAGCTCGGCCAGCACCGCCGCGTGGAATTCCGGGGTTTGGGCTGCCAACTCGTCGAGGTGGTCGCCGGGGCCGGCCAAGATCCGGTTCACGTCGGGGTCGCGTTGCGCCGCGTCCGCCAGCCGGTAGACGCTGCTCAAAGGCTGTGCGCTGGCCAGCTCCTGGCCGACCGGTAGCACCATGTCACGTCCGCTCAGTCCGCGCAGGACCACGCTGAGAGCAGCGAACGCCATGAACGACCCCGACGCCAGCACCCAACCGTGAACCACGTGATCGCGCGCCAACAGAATCAGACTTTGCAGTCGCCCGTCAGCGAGTAGCGAAAGATTGCCAGCGGCAAGACCTTCCAGGCGATCGACGTCATCGATGAAGTCACGCGTGTCGTGAGCGGCGCCGGTGGTCAGACCCGCCAGGTTGGCGGCGAACACCCCGAGGTTGCGAACGGTGCGCAGCGGCCGCAGGGCCGAGCCAGATTCGCGCGGCAGAGGTTGGTCCCCGTAGATCGGCATGCTGGCCACGCTGTGGCCGAAGAACTGGCTCTGACGAATGACCGTGGCAGGTTTGACGAACGGCACGGTTTCGGCCATGAAATGCGCAGTGGTGATGGCCCCGTACAGGCGGTGCCCGAAGACACCGATGGTTCGGGTTGCGATTTCGCGTTGAATCAAACCGCCGGGGCGCAGCCTTGCGGCAGTGATCGCGCCGGCCGCTCGCAGTCCGTGCACAGTCACCGACGCCGACGACGGTGAGAACGGCCCGGGCAGCGCCTCGGACAGATTGGTGGCGAGGTAGGTCGGGAAGCGCGGGTCGATCGGCGTGTCGAACTCGCCGTTGGCGCCGTCCGGGCCGGCCAAGACCGGAGCAACGCCGTCGGCGGCCGGCACGTCAACCGATGGGATGTCTTGGGCGTGGGTCAGCCGCCACGGCAGCGCAATCACCCGCCTGCCGACGCTGACTCGCCCGCGCACCGCCAACGCAACATCGTCGACAGACTCCTGAGCGTTCCACGCCGGTGTGAAGTTCCACTTGCCCTGCAGCAGTGCAGTATCCATCGATGGGGCACTCAGTAGGCGATCGAGTTCGGGTGAACTCAGCAGCCGCTTACCCGTCGGCACCACGGGCCGCCGGAGCACACCGGCGATCTCACGCAGCGTCGTCTCCCCCGGGGCGGCAAGGTTCACAGGTCCACTGCCGATGCCGGTATCGAGGATCGCCTGGACGAAAACCCGGTGCACGTCGTCGCTGTGCACGACCTGCACCGTGCGACGGACGTCGATGTCGGGAAAAAGCGGAGCCGCCAACACGCGACGCACCCAGTTATCCACACCTCGTCCGAGGATGATCGCCGAGCGGATCGCCACCCATTCCGCGCCGGAGTCAGCCAACATCTCCTCGACTCGGGCTTTGTCGCGCCCTTCCGCCGATACCGGTTCTAGACGGTCAGATTCCAACAGCGCCGGTCGGTCGCCTCGATTGAACCCGTAGACGTGCGCCGATGAGGCGAACACGATGCGGCGAGTGCCGGTTTGGGCCATGGCGTCAAGCACATTGGCCGTCCCGCCGATGTTTATCTGGCGATCAACCGACCAGGCGCAGTGCACGACGACGTCCGTGCCCGCGACCGCACGCCGTACCTCGGCTGCGTGGCGAATATCGCTCTGCACAAAGTCGGCCTCGCTCGGCCAACTTTCGGGTCGACGACGGGCCAGACCGACGACCTCATGGCCTCGGCTGAGCAGTCGGGCGACAACGCCGCGACCGATCACTCCGCTCGCCCCAGTGACGGCGATTCTCACTGGCTAACCTCGAACCTCATCTGGTCAGTCGTCGTCGTCGAGGAGTGCAGCATTGACCAGATCATCGAGATCCATTGCCGCGATGTCTTTCTCCCTGTTCTCTGCTGCACCGTCTCCGTCAGTCTCGTTCGCGAGGCTGAGCAGCAGGTCCAGTACTCCGGCCTGGCGAAGGCGTTTGACCGGGATTGACGCCACGACGCGCTGGATTTCCACCTCGCCGGGCGCGACCTGCGGGGTCGACTCGGTCGAGGCGCCGACGAGCTCGTGCCGGAAGTAGCCAGCCAGCGCCGCGGAGTTCGGGTAGTCGAAGATGAGGGTGGGTGAAAGCGGCAGTCCGGTAGCGGCTTTGAGGCGGTTTCGCATCTCGACCGCTGTCAACGAGTCAAAGCCCAACTCCTGGAACGCCTTGTCGGGGTCGATAGCCTCAGGTGAGCTGTTGCCCAGCACGGTCGCGATATGCGAACGCACCAAATCCAGCAACACCGCCTGCTGCTCATCCTCGGGCAACCCCTCTAGGCGTTGCAGCAGCGCGGATTTCGACTTGGCGGCGGCCAGCGAGTCGTCGACCTGACGCCTCGCCCGCGCATTGATCAGGTCGACGAACATCGGTGGCAGCGTGCCCGCGTCGTACTTGGCCCGCAGCGCGGTGGTATCGATGCGGGCGGGCAGCAGGAACGGTTCGTCGACCACCATCGCGGTGTCGAACAGTTGCATTGCTTCCGCAGAGGACATGGCCACAATGCCGTCACGGGCGAACCGGGCGAAATCGACAGACGCCAGTGCGCCGGTCATGCTGCTGGACTGGTCCCACAGGCCCCAGCCCAGCGAGATCGCCGGCAGACCACGAGCACGCCGATGCACCGCCAACCCATCCAGGAACGAGTTGCCCGCCGCATAGTTC
>Ga0209139_10000131_pt1 | contig 22483 bp, 19 predicted proteins | sample BogFormECP14_OM3_FD_188246 | JGI IMG/M metagenome (GOLD analysis project Ga0209139, IMG submission 188246) | Bog forest soil microbial communities from Calvert Island, British Columbia, Canada - ECP14_OM3 (SPAdes) (version 2) | ecosystem: Environmental > Aquatic > Freshwater > Wetlands > Bog ...
GGGCTGGCGGCGTCGCGCGAATTTTGGGGATGCTTCATTTTTTTGAGTCCCACGTGACGTTATCATGCACGGGTCGAGAGCGCAGCTGTACGTTCGTACAGAACTGGTACAGAACTAGTACCCACTGGCCGAAATTATTTGTGGGATGTGCTTTGCTGTGGTGGTCGAAAGTGCAGAGTCTAAACTCGCACCCTTCGAAAACCGAAGGGATGCGGCACCCGCAACTTCAACTGCGTTCGTTTGGGGTGTTGTGGGAGGGTGTGCCACCCGCCCTGGAGCTTTTGATCGGGGCTAAGCGTGGGTGGAATGTTCGTGCGGAGCAGTTTCGCCCGATGTGCCACCCGCAGTTGCTCCAACTAAGAACGCCGCAGCGGACGCTGAGAACACGGAGTAGTCAAGCGGGGCCTTAACTCCGTAAGCGAATGTCATGCCTAAAGCGAAGAGCAAAAGGAGCAAGGCACTCGCATAGCCGACCCAGCGAAGCCGATATCCGACGAGTAGTAAGCAGCTCAGCCCGATCTCCGCGCAAGTGGTAATCACCGCTAGAACTGGCAGCAGTACATGCGGAGCAAACCGATTTAGAACACCCACATAATCAACAAAATGCTTCCAGTCGCCCCAACTCACGCCATCGGCACCTGGCGGTCCCCAAACGCCGAAGCGATCGGCGACGGAAGAGAGAAAGGCAGCCGCCAACGCGATTCTGGCGGTAAGTATGGCTACTCGTCGGATCTTCATGCTGGCTCCACGATGGGCTTGTTGGTATCCGCGATCACGATTGCAATAACCCGCGCAGCCCGATCAGAACTCGCAGACTCTGCGACGAGGTGCGTGGCTCCAGGCGGTTCATAGAAGGTGTCGCCGGCATGCAGAATCCGTTGCGGCTGTCCTTCCATTTGAAACCGAAACTTACCTTCCACCACATAACCTAAAACGAAGCCCGGATGACGGTGAGCCATGCTGCGTTCACCAGGAGCAAAGTTAAGCTCGACCACGGTCGCACTTTGATTCTGATACGGAGCCGGAAGCGGAAACACTCCGACAGTCCGCATGGGAGTTGGCGCGCTTGGTAACGGCGTGGCCGAAGCAAGTGCAGCCAATAAGGGGAAGAATGCCCGTCGCTTGATCATCTCACTCACTTTACGATCTTTTTGGCCCCGCTGGTGATCCATTTCTGAGAAATCCATGAGACCATTTTGTGATGGTCAAGTCGCGTGGTACGGAAATAGCGATTGGAGATCGCAGGCCGGGCTGCACGCTGACTCAGTGGCTTTACGAAGAGCTTCGATTCGCAATACTGAGCGGCCGGTTAAAGCGCGGCGCGCGCATCCCGGCCACTCGCAGCATCGCCGTCCAATATGGAATCTCGCGACGCACAGGAGCTGCCCATATTCCCGGCAATACTAATGCCATTTATTTATGGGACACAACACTAGTACCCACTGGCCGAAATTATTTGTGGGATGTGCTTTGCTGTGGTGGTCGAAAGTGTAGCGTCTAAACTCGCACCCTTCAAAAACCGAAGGGATGCGGCACCCGCAACTTCAACGGCGTTCGTTTGGGGTGCTGTGGGAGGGTGTGCCACCCGCCCGTCGGAAACGTACAAGCACCGGCGGAGCTGTTTTTCCAAAAATGCTAGCGCCACACGGAGTCATCCTTGCCGGAAAGGACCCTGTCCAGATATGTTGCGGTGCTGATCAGAGCTAGATGTGTAAATGCTTGTGGGAAGTTGCCGAGATGTTGCCCGCTTGGGCCAATCTGCTCCGAGTAGAGCCCAAGATGGTTTGCGTATCCCAAGAGTTTCTCAAACAACAATTGAGCCTTTTCCAGTTGTCCACCGCGCGCCAGGCATTCGATGTACCAAAACGAGCATGCAGTGAAGCTACCCTCGCCGCCCGGCAGCCCGTCCACATGGGTGCGTTCCGCCTCGTAGCGATGAACAAGCGTATCTTCAACTAGTCGTGCTTCAATCGCTTTCATTGTCGAGCGCCACAGCGGATCCACCGGGCTGATGAACCGCATGAGTGGCATTAGCAGGACCGAAGCGTCCAGGTCCTTGGACCCCTTCGACTGCACAAACGACTGCAAATCTTCGTCCCAGAAGTTCGTAAAGATGTCCTCGCGAATCGCGTCGCGCGTTCGCAGCCAAGCGTCGAATGGCGCGGACAGAGATCGTTTCTGTGCGAGCCGCACGGCTCGATCGAAAGCCACCCAGCACATCAAACGCGAGTGTAGGAATTCTCGCGCGACGCCACGAACCTCCCATATGCCGTTATCGGGCCGTTGCCAGTTCTTGCCCAGCCACTCCAATATGCGCTGAACATCCTGCCACCCGGAATTGGAAATTGACTCTCCGTATTTGTTTCCCAAATAGATGGCGTCCATCATTTCGCCATAAATATCCAGCTGCAGCTGCTGATAGGCTGCGTTCCCAATACGCACGGGCCGCGAATGTTGATACCCCTGCAGATGATCAAGCGTCAGCTCATCAAGCTTTTGCCTGCCGTCAATCCCGTACATCACCTGCAACGGTCCCCGTTCCGCATCGTCGCCGAGCCGTCCCTTCAGCCAGTCAATGAATGCCTCAGTTTCTTCCACAAAACCCAGTCGGATCAATGCGTAGAGCGTAAATGTCGCATCCCGCAACCATGTGAAGCGATAATCCCAGTTGCGCACTCCGCCAATTTGTTCTGGCAGGGAAAATGTCGGCGCTGCAATCAACGAGCCATGCTCACGGCTGATCAGCAACTTCAACATTAGGGCCGATCGGTTGACCATCTCGCGCCAGCGACCCTTATATTTTGATTTCGCGATCCATTCCTTCCAGAAACGTGCTGTCTCCTGGAAACGCTGCTCCACGAACTCCATTTCGGGTCGTTGTCCTTGGGAGCGAATTCCACCAAGGACAAACGTCACGCTCTCCCCGGCTCGAAGACTGAACTCGGAGGTTACATCCTGGGATTGCTGTCGCAGGGCAACGGTGGAGTACAACGCCATCGGCGAACAAGTATCGCTCGCTGGCGAGAAAATCGCGCACCGCTCTTCGATATTCACACTGTGCCCACACGTCCCATAGTTAAATCGCGGCTGGCACCGCATCTTGAATTCGACCTTGCCCCGGATGACGGCTAGGGTACGGACAATCTCATTCGGTTGTTCCCGGTCTGTCCCTATGGGCATGTAGTCAGTCAGCTCGGCCACGCCCTCCTCGGCAAGAAATCGCGTGAGCAGAATGTTCGTGTCTGGCAAATACAGCTGTCGCACCCGCATTGTTTTCAGTTGCGGCTGAATCTGAAAACAGCCACCTGCATCTTCATCGAGCAGCGCTGCAAACACCGTGGAAGAATCGAAATTTGGATAGCAGAGAAAATCGATTGAACCGTTTACGCCCACAAGCGCAATCGAGCGCATATTACCAATCACTCCGTAATTCTCAATCGGTTCGAAGCTCATGGGTGTGGGTCCGTTTCGAGATGCATTCTAGCCGATGCGAGGCAGGTCGTTCAAACCGTGAAATGCACCGCCGCTAGCGGCCGCTTTGCGCCCGAGTGACGAGTTAACCGGAGGCTGTCGCGGGCCAGAAGCGCGCTTCTGGGAAGACTCTCTCATTCACCGTGGTACAAAAACTCGGACTGGTCGGTCAAAAGTCGAATGAAACTCAGCCGAAACTTTACTGGGTGACGGCGAGATCGATGTTTTGCTCCAGCAGCTCCAATACGGCACGAACGTCGTCAATGTTATTGTAGAGGTGAAACGAGATTCGCAACCCATCCATTCGATTCGAGACGACGATGTTATGAGCGGCGAATTTCTTCACGGCGGCTTCCGAATCCTTCACCTGAAGCACTACCAGCGGTCCCCGGCTGTCTGCGGGAGTTTTGATTCGAATCTTCAGTTTGCGGGCGCCGGCCATCAAAGCCTGCGCGAGCGTGGCCACGTGCTCCGCGATACGATCGAAACCCACGCTGCCGAGCAAGTCCAGCGCCGCCGGAACCGCAAAAACTTGCGGAAGCGGCGGCGTACCGGATTCGAAACGCCGGGCGGACATCGCCGGAGTGAAATGCTTAACGTCGAACGCGAATGGATTCTCTTGTCCGAACCATCCCGTAATCGTCGGTGTAAGTTTCTTTATCAATTCCGGCCGAACGTACAGAAAAGCGATCCCAGAGGGGCATAACAGGTACTTGAGCGCACCGGTCACGTAGAAATCCAAATCCAAAGCCTTCACATCCACCGGGCGTGTCCCACAATCCTGGTAATCATCGAGCATCACGAGCGCGCCGCGTTCGCGAGCAATCTTTACTACCGCCGGAACATCCGAACGAGCGCCGTTCATAAAGCACACTCCCGTCACGGGAACGATCATCGTCTGATCGTCGATTGCCTTGGCATATTCGCTCGCAGGAATTCGTCCATCTTGCGCGGCGAGGAATTGAATCTGAGCGCCGCGAACCTGCTGCGCGAGCCAGATTTGCCCCATCGTCGGGAATTCAAATTCGCCCATCACAACCTTGCGGCGCCGCTCCGTAAAATTGAGCGAACTCGCGATTGCGCTGATACCATTCGAGGCGCACGACAGAACAGCGATCTCCTCCGGACGCGCTCCGATGAATTTTGCGAACGAGGCCCGTGCTGCTTCGTACTTTTCAACCCATGCATCCCAAGGCGAACCGTCCTCGTGCCAGGTTTGAATGTGTTGCAAAAGCGAATCCTGGACAGCGTCGCTGAGCGCTCCCTGCGAACACGAATTCAGATAAATCTTCTTTTTGAAGACAGGAAATCGACTACGAACCGAATCGAGTTCGACTTTACCGGGCAAAATAGCCTCCCATAAAAACATGCTGGCGAGATTTGAGATAAGTATTTCGTAGCGACGGGATGCATTCGCGTGGCCCGCCACCATGAGAAATACGCCGAGATTTTCCGCTCACGTGCGCCCCAGAAACAGAAAAACGTCCGAACAAACCGGCATACAATGTGGACAGCAACAGATCAGCACACAAAATTATCGCGCTCCACTTTGGTGGCCAAGATGAAGATTCGCCGCTCGGCACGAAATAAACTTCGCAAGAAATCACAGTCGAAAGCGTCGATCATCAAATCCGTGATCCGCATGGAAGAACGCGTTTGGAAAGCCGCTCAACAAAGAAACGCCAAGGAATTCAAGAAACTCGTTCCGGGCGACGCGATGATGATCTTCCAAAGTGGAATTATCCTCCAGCCGGAATATCTGGAAACCATGAACGAACGCACGATCTCCCGGTACGAGATACGCGGCGTTCGGGGATTCATGCCCAACGCGACCACGGTGATCCTTTGCTATGAAGCCCTGCGTCTGGGCGATGAAAACGGAAAACTGTTTCCGTCAAACCCAGTGATTGAAAGCACCACGTGGATCAAGCGTGGCGGGCGCTGGGTTGCCGTCCTGAATCAGGAAACCCCGATCGGCGGATGACGAAGAAGCCCCCGCCGTTCTAATGGACCGTTGCCGGGGTCAGCGATTTCAGAATCTCGCCCAGATAATCAGATGTTCCCGCAACGCGCTCCAGATGTGGATACCGAATTCCACCTTGATACTTAATTTCATGCTTTTCGAGAGTACCGGTATTCATCGCAGTGATTTCGATTCCGTCTGAACCCGATTTCGAATCCCGTATCGCCCGCCTCAATTCATCCACTGAGAATTTCCGGCCGTTCACCCCGATGATTTTGAGGAACGGGCTGACCCCGTTCTCAAACGCAGGCATGCCAGGAATTGAGTCAACAACGAACCCGTCGCCTCTGACCCTAAGTCCGATCGAAGCGGTAAAATCTGCCCCACCCGATTGCGCTTCACCCGCTGCGAGATACTCATTGGGATCATCGGTATAGACAAGCTTCCAGCCGCCGCCGGTAATTCCGCCGAGCGGGGCGGTGGCCGCGGTTGAATCCAAGCGCTCCCGCAAGAATGAACGCCAATCGTAAGGCGCCACTTGATTCAACGTCGCGACAAGATCATCGAAGGTATAGGTCTTGATTTCAGGCTGGCCGTCGGGCGGCGCATAGAAGGCATGGCAGAAATCATCCATGGAACGATGATCGTTCGTCAGTTTGCGGATGGTGGAATCCACGTCGAGCCATATTAGAACGGCCTCCGGATAGAAATCCACACTGCGGCGGTACGATGACCATTCCGGCGGTGAGAAGTAAAGAATTTGCGCGGCATTTGCAGTGTTCTGGAGCGACCGCCAGCGACGGCCGGCACGGTGTTCCATGGTTGAGGCCGTTAGCGCGATATAATCGCGAGACTGTTGCGGCGTGCGCAACCCGCTGCGCGCCGTCAGAACGGTTCCCAGATACTCCGTAAGTCCTTCGTAGACCCACAGGAGCTCGCCCTTCATCGGCTGCTGAAAGTCAGGCGTCGCCAATCCTTCTGGACGACGATATTGCCCGTTCCAGGAATGTGTAAATTCGTGGGGGAACAAGCCCGCTTCTCGAATACGACCGTTGGGGTCAACGAGAGTGTTCTCAGAGACGCGGTCATCGCTGCTTTCGTGGTGCTCCTGGCCGAGGGGCAGGATGTTGTCGCTCAGAGTGAGAAGAAAATGATAATCGCGGTAGTGATGCGACTGGTAGAGCGCGCCAGCCTCGGAAACAAGCCGAGCGTAACGGTCGAGCAGGTCAGGGGAAATGTCGAGGGCCCAAGCATCATCTGACGCAACATCCACTTCGTGGGATGGCTGTACGCCTGGATTCAACCGATAGACGCGGGTAAATTCGCCGCTCTGGACAGGCGAATCGATAAGCAGATCGAGGGGCACCGGCGAAAACACCACACCATTTCCAGACTGGCTAGCAATGGGAAGCGAAGTGTTGAATTTCCATCCCTGCGGCAAAGTAAGCGCCGGATCAAAAGTCAAATCGTGCGCGGGCCAGCCTTTCGGATACAGGACCACTTGATTCCACATGAGAACAAAAAGCTTCGCCGTACCCGAAGCGCTGAAATCGATTGTGGGCCCGGGAGCGGAGATCAGAAAATCCAGTGACACATCAAGAGTAGTGACTCCCTCCGGAATATCGAGATTGAACGCATACATATCCACCAAATCCTGGTGCCAGGGAATCTCTTTTCCGCCAGACGAGAAATTTAATCCCGCCAGATTCGGAATCGGTCCGTCGGGAGAGTGATCGGCCGGCATCCACTTCGGATAGTAGAGAGTGAGTGGACCCGACCGGGTGGGGATTTCGAGTTTCGCGTGGAGGATTCTCTGCGGCGCATGTGTGGCGTCAACAGAAATCTTGATTGGGCCCGGCGGCGGGTTCTGAGCGTGAGCCGCGCCCGTCACAGCAAAGCTCAACGCCGCGACCAAGATGAACTTAGCAATCCAGATGCTGCCCCTGTAGCGCACGTTTCCTCCGTCTGCAGAAAGCTTATTCTTTGCCATGACCCGCGACGTCTAAGCGATCGAGGAACGAGGATTCACGGGCATTGCCGCGTCCGATCGTACACGTTTACGCGGACACGGCAAATCGTGCTACCGGCCTAAAACGCAAGCTTCAGCTCGAACTGTATGTTCCGTGGGCCGCCAACGCCAAAGTGAGAATCGAAGCTGCCGTCATCAGCCGAAGCCGTGATCTGAGTGGTGATATCAGGAGACGGTTCCGCGAAGTTTGGATGGTTAAACGCGTTGAAAAAGCTGGTCCTGAACTCAAGCCCGAAACGCTCAGCGAATTTGAAAGTTCTTTGGATTGAAATGTCCCAGGCCGACAATCCCGGCGCAACGAGAGGGTCCCGTGGGCAGTTACCGAAAGTCCCCTCGGCGGGCACCGCGAATGAACTCTGCGAAGCGTAAGGCTCAGACAAATTTCGCAGTTGATAGTGAATGGGAGCGATGCAGTTGAACCGGGTATGGAAGTTCCCTACTCCATCTTCATCGCCGAAGGTGAGAAGGGGTGCCGCGAGTCCGTCTCGCAACGTCGTGGTCCCGGAGACCTGCCAATCCCTGAGCGCATAGCCGAATGCGCCTTGAAACTTCGGATTGGGGAATGCGTAGATGTACGTCCAGATAAACGCGCGGCGTTGATCAAATTCGGAATTGCCGTAACTGCCGGCTAGATTTCGCGAGTCTTGCGGGACGAATCCGCTGGTGCCACTGAAGTCTTCCACTTCGGAGGCAGTGTCCAAATTATGCGACCAGGTGAACGAGACCTGGGTCGTAAGACCATGCCAGTTATTCGACTTCAGTACGGCTTGCAACGAATTGTAATGGGACCAGCCAGGCGAGGAGATCGTGTTGATTTGAGACAGGGTCGGGAATTCGGCGTTGAAGGGACGCCGAGCTTGTTCCGCTGCCGGGTCGTTGTCGCCCGGGGTCGGTTGGTTTATGTCCAAGAGCTGCAGTTGGTGGATGCTGTGGTTGCCGACGTAACCGATTTGAAATACGAACCGCTGGCTCAATTCCTGCTGGATATTGAGGGTATAAGTCTGCGAGTTCGGTGTTTTTAAGTTCTGCTGGATACTGGTGACGTTGAAGGGCGGCACGGGAGCGCCGGTACCAAAACTAGGTATGCCTACACCGAAAGGTACCGGTGCCGTGGGCACGATCGTCACACCAGCCGTTGCGCCTACGGGGTTGAGCGCAAGCCCTTCCTCAAAGTTATTCAGAGGGATCGTATCGTAGTAAATTCCAAATCCCGCTCGAATTACTGTCTGGCGTCCAGGGATCAGTTGGAATGGCGGGTTGTATGCAAGGGCGATGCGCGGCCCCCAGTTGTTCTTTGGAGCGTTGTAAAGTTGTCCGCCGGGCAGCTGGCTGACCGGAACGAGACCCTGCGTAGGAGTGAAGGCCGAGAAACGGTCGTGGTCCTCGTGAACCGTGGTGAAGAAATCGTACCGCAAACCAGCGATCAGCGTGAGATTCTGGGTCAGCTTGTAATTATCCATTGCGAAGCCGCTGATAATGTTCTGATCGACATTGACGCGACTGGTTCCAGAGCGCGTAATTTGAGTCAGTCCCGAACCCGGCGAAGGCAAACCGGCAATCAAATCAATCAGCGAAGCGTCGAAGCCATTGTTTGCGAGCCCATCGGGGATCGCCAGCTGGGAGCCGTCGAAGGTAAAGATGCCGCGCGTTCCAACGACCGTGTAGTCCGAATAGTTGCGCAAGTAGTTGAATCCGAACTTAAATGCATTTTTGCCACGAGTTAAACTCACGTCGTCGGCGATTTGAAAGCTCGTCGCGACGCGCCCTCCCGCACCGTTCTGCAAACCAAGGTTGGAGAAGCGACCGGCAGTAAACGTAGAGGACTGAAAATTGGAACCAATATCGATCTCAGGAATCCCGAAGCTCTCGGGACCCACTCCTGTATCGAAGCCCAGCGTCGCAGGATTCACGTCAGCGTCGCGCCCCTTTTGGAATTGGCTGAACCGATTCCATCCGAAGCGAATCGTGTTGATTAAATTCGGATTAAAAATATGCACTTCGCTGACCGCAAAGTTACTGGCTACCGTGGGGGTTACGCCAAACCAGGGATTTAATTGTGAACCACCGCCGGGACCAGGGCCGCCGCCGGGAAATTGATCGTCGCCATTGCCTTGCACGTAGCGGCCGGAGAGCAGATCTGATTCCGAAATCTTGTGATCGATCTTCAAAACGCCGCTATTCGGCGACTGCTGGCCACGATTGTCCGCGACGAAGGGACCCGAAAGTCCCAGCGAAGTGTACAAGCCGAGAATATTTAGTCCCAACTGGTTCGGAACGATTCCCCTGGATTGAACGATCGCGGTGTCGGCGGCAATCTGCGCCGCTGTGGGAGCAAATCCGTTCTGGGTCACACCGAGCCGGAGTTGACTGCCGTCATACCCCGCGAAAAAGAAAGTGCGATTTGTGCCGTTATAGAGGTGAGGAATGATGATTGGTCCCCCGATCGTGCCGCCGTATTCATTCCACACGAAAGGAGCTTTGGTGCTGGGCGTTTCAAAAAAGTTTGCGGCGTCAAGGGCGGCGTCCCGATGCAATTCATAGACAGTGCCGTGAAACTGGTTTGTTCCGCTCTTGACGATGACGTTCACCACACTGCCGGAATTCTGTCCGGAGTCCGCGCCGCCCGCGGCGACGATGCTCACTTCCTGAATTGAGTCCAAAGGCAGGCGCGTAGCTGCCGTAGCGGAGTTACCGCCTTCGTTAATCGAGGGAAGATAAGTCGAAGGGTCCGTATCCGAGGCGCCGTCAATATTGAATCCGTTGGAACGCGAACGCGAGCCGTTGATGGTGTACTGCGCAAAAGCAAAGTTGCTGTTTTGGGTGACTCCGGGAAGAACCAGAGCCAAACGTGTGTAGTCGCTATTTCCGATGGGAAGGTTAGTAACCTGCGCCTCGGTGAGTTGACCGCCGACGGAAGCTGTTTCGGTTTGTAGCAGCGCTGGCGCCGAAGTGACCTGAATCTCCGATGTGTGGGTCCCAACCGTCAGCGTGGGTGTAAGGGTATTCACCTCGCTCTCGGACGTGGTGATGTCCGTGAGCGTCATGGTCTGAAAACCGGACTTACTGATTGTGATCTGATAGGCGCCAACAGCCAGGTTGGGGAAGTTAAATTCGCCACTCGCGTCAGTCGTCTCGGTTCTCTCGAGTCCCGTCGAAGGGCTTGAGAGCTTTACGGTCGCTTCAGGCACGGCTGCACCCTGCGGGTCTTTCACAACGCCGTTGATGCGACCTGGAAAGGACTGAGCGGCGGAGGTGCCGGCACAAATGAGAATCAACACCACGGCCAATAGATAAAGTCGCGCAGCGCGAATAAGCTTCAAATCACCCTCCCTAGGAACCCCGAATGGAAGCGGAAATTACACTGCGCACGCGTCGTATGTCAAGACAATTCTACCGGTATACTATTGGTACGCGCCAACCGGCAGTCGAGAGGTGAGATCCAAATGGGTATTGCAACTCGAAGGCGCGGCGGTAATCACTACCGCGTTCATGATTGCGGCTGCGCAGGGCCTTCCACGCGCCTTAAACAATCGGCTTGCGCTCGCGAAGGCTCAGCACCGCGGCAAGACCCTCATGAGCGTGAGCTGCTTCCCCTTTCGAAGGCAGACATATCCAGGCGGTATCGTTTGACATCGCAGGTTGAACGATGAAGAATGACATATTGCTTGCTCTTCGATTCCTGGAGGCTGATTTGGCAAGAGTTGTATCTCAGAGCGCGACTCGCCGGCCGGTAAAGTCATTGCGATCGGAGGGCGCGGGTACCACCGCCACGCTCAGCGAAAAGGTTTACAACGCTTTTAAGCGCGACATCATTCACGGAGTTTATCAACCTGGCGAGTCCTTGAATGAGAAAGACCTGGCAATCCGTTACAAGGGAAGTCGTACGCCGGTCCGCGAAGCAGCGGTGCGTTTGCAGAACGAACGCCTGCTTTCCATCGTGACCAATCGCGGCTATTTCGTATCGCAGATTGGCATTCAGGATGTGAATGATATTTACGAATTTCGCGCATCGGTTGAGGGCGCCTGTGCCGAGCTGGCCGCTCAGAAAAGTCCGGGGAGCGAATCCATCGAAAAACTGGAACAGCTGGCACGTACAACTTACAAGGTTGAAGATCGCGCCAGTTACGTTCAATTCATCGAAGCAGACACGGAATTCCACACGGGAATCGCCCTGATCACCCGTAATCCACTTTTGATCCGTGCCGTTGCCGAGATGCGCTCACAGATGGAGCGGATTATGTTTGCAGCGATCGACGGCGGCTATTATGGGGAGTTACCCACGCGCGAGCACTGTGACATTATCGAAGCAATTCAGAAACGGGATCCACAGCTCGCGCGCAAGAGAATGTGCGACCACATCTATATCTCAAAAGATAAGGTTCTGCGGATGGCAAGCGGTGGCTCTCGCCTCTAAATCATGGATTGCGCTAAGTCACGTAATGCAAAGGAAGATCCGCTTGGCTTGATTGTAGGAGCTAGCGCTGTGGATGCGACCAGCAGTCTTTAGGATTGCCCCAGCACAACTCGTATACCGTAAATATACATAAACCATTCTCTTGACATGCAAGAACAGCGCTGTATAGTGCGTGCGGCCTACTATTTTCCCAAGGGAAACACTTATCGCAGGCCGCACGTAACGAAGAAAGACAACATGAACAAGCCGATTGAGAGCGTCCGAGACGACAAGACCACAGCTTTTCCGGTGCAATCTGTTCGCTCCAAATTTCCCGCGCTGGAACACTCCAAACCTTTCATCTTTTTTGACAATGCCGCAGGCGCCCAGATTCCCCAAGCGGTATTCGAGGCCGTGAACCGCCATTTGCTGGAGTGCAACGTGCAGCGTGGCGGCCGTTATGACAAGAGTCGCGAAGTTGACGCAACAGTTGGGCGCGGACGACAGAGCGTAGCCGACCTGGTGAACGCGCGCAGCCCGCAGGAAATCGCATTTGGAATGAACGCCACCTCGTTTGTCCGCATGGTGAGCCTGGCGATCGGGCAGAGCTTGGGCGAACGGAACGAGTTCATCGTCACAGACATGGACCATGAAGCAAATGTGGCCACCTGGCTTGCATTGGAGAGGGAGGGCGCGAAGTTTCGCTGGTGGAAAATGCGGGAGGATGGGAATCTGCATCCGGACGATCTGCAGCCGCTGCTCTCCTCCCGGACCAGACTCGTCGCTTGCACGGTAACTTCGAACGCTCTGGGTTCGGTGGTGGACGTGGCAGCGGCGGCGAAGATTGCACATGCCGCCGGCGCCGAACTTTTTCTCGACTGCGTTCACTACGGACCGCACGGACCGATTGACGTTCAAGCTTGGGATTGCGATTACCTGGTTTGCTCGGGTTACAAAATATTTGCTCCGCACATGGGATTTCTCTGGGGGCGATACAAAATTCTTGAAGAGTTGTCCACGTTTCGAGAAGAATTTATTCCCGACGAGCCGCCGGGCAAACTGGAAGCAGGAACGTTCGTCTACGAGAATGTCGCAGGGATGGACGCGGCGGTCGGGTACCTGGAAGAGCTGGGCCGCGGACAAAACGGTTCGAATGGTTCGAATGTTTCGCGCCGCGCGAATCTGGTGGCGGCAATGAATTCCATTCGCCAGTATGAGCAAACGTTGTCGCTTGAGCTACTGCGCACCTTAACGGATTGCGGGGCTACCATCTATGGCGTTCGTGATGAAGCCAAAATCGCGCAGCGGGTGCCGACAGTCTGCTTCAACCTCCCGGGGATCGCGCCGGCGAGAGTGACGGAAGTACTCGCACGGGAAGGAATTGGCGTCAGAGACGGACATATGTATGCGCCGCGTTTGATGGATCGGCTAGCGCTGAGCGAGGCGAGCGGCGCCGTTCGCGTCTCACTGGTGCACTACAACACAGTGGAAGAAATCAGGCATTTTGGCGACGTGCTGCTGACATTAAGTGAAAATGTCTAGAACCCATCTCATAAATAATCTGCCAAGATTGAGCGACGCGGCTTCAGGGGCTAAAGCCCCTCGTTGGCGACGCTTCACGGCGGGGCTGAAGCCCCGCCCTTCCGCGGGAGGCATTTATGAGATGGCTTCTGATCCCCGGAACATCGTTTTTCCAGGCGCAAACTAAAACACATGGAAGCGAATGCCAGAAGTGGGATTGAAAGCAAGCCGCTTCCCCCGGCGGCAAGCTCGCAAGAACTCCGCCGGAACCTGACTCAACGGCAGCTATCCATGCTGGCGATCGGCGGCGCGATTGGTGTCGGCCTGTTTCTGGGCAGCGGCGTGACCATGCGACTCGCTGGTCCAGGGGTACTGGTGAGTTACCTGATTGGCGCGGTGATCGCAATGATCGTGGCGTATTGCATGGTCGAAATGGCGGTCGTGCATCCGGAAGCGGGATCGTTTGGCGTGTATGCGGAGACGTATCTCAGTTCCTGGGCAGGCTTTGCGGTACGAGCGACCTATGGTTTCGTGCAAATGGTCGCAATCGGAGCCGAAGTAACAGCTGTCGCAATTTATTTCGGTTTCTGGTTTCCGAATGTGCCGCAATGGAGCTGGGTCGTGTTTGTGTCGTGTGGCCTGATTTTGATCAATACGCTTCAGGTGTCGCGATTCGGTGAGTTTGAATATTGGTTCGCGCTGATTAAGGTCGTTGCCATCATGGCATTTATCGTCATCGGTGGCGGGCTGATATTTGGTATCGGCACGAAACACCCGATTGGACTTTCGAATCTAACAGCGCATGACGGCTTCCTGCCGCACGGATGGCTGGGCGTATGGTTGGCCCTCACTCTGGTGGTTACGAGTTACATGGGCATCGAAATCATTGCAGTTACGGCTGGTGAAGCCGAGAATCCAGAGCAAACAATTCCAAAGGCAATGCGCACCATTGTGGCGCGCTTGATCATCTTCTACGTTCTGGCCGTAGGGATAATGTTAGCCATGACCCCCTGGGATCGAGTGGGTTCGGGAACAGGTCTAACGGCGAGTCCCTTCGTGCGGGCGTTCTCGGGCATTGGAATTCCCTTCGCCGCCGGCATCATGAACGCCGTAGTCATTACGGCGGCGCTTTCAAGCGCCAACACGAATTTGTACACCACCACCCGCATGCTTTATTCCCTGGCGCGAAGCGGATATATCCCACAGTGGGTTGAAAAATTAAGCGAGAACGGCGTGCCCAGGCGCGCGTTGGGATTGTCATCGGCCGGTATGATTGCCGCAATCCTGCTGGCAATCTATGCGCCGGGCCAAGCGTTCCTGACACTTTATGGCGTGGCAGTGGCGGGGATGTTTTTCGTGTGGATCGTGATCCTTGTGACGCACATCGCGTTTCGCCGGTCGCTGGGACCCGCACGGGTCGCAGCCTTGCCCATGCGTCTGCGGTTCTATCCTTATTCGACGATTCTGGGCATTGCCGCACTGCTGGGAATTGCGCTGAGCACCTTTTTTGTGGACGGGTTGCGATACACGGTGCCGACCTTCGTACCATTCTTGGCCATCGTCTCGATTGCATACTGGGTTGTGCGACGGCGCAGAACCGCGGCGCCATAGGCCGGACTTGATTAGACAGCACAATCCGCTCGTGGTTGACTTATCGTGGAGTGTTCGATCGCATGGATCGTTCGCAGTTCGCTTTGATCTCCCTAACGCGCTCGGTCAGGTGCGTGCGGTTTTGGAAGTGCTCGAAAGGAAAATGGATTTGGTTATCGTCGCCCCATGAGCACGGGAATTAGTGAAGTCTTTGCAACTCTCCGCGGCAAGTTCAGGGGGGATTTGCTCCGCCCGGTTGATCCTCAGTATGCAGAAGCCCGCGAAATCTGGAACGCCATGGTCGCTCGCACGCCGGGCCTCATCGCTCGCTGCGCGGATGTGGCCGACGTGCAAATGGCCGTACGTTCCGCGGTTGCGGCGGACGTATTGACAGCCGTGCGCTGTGGTGGCCATAGCCTCGCGGGTTTCAGCAGTTGTGACGGTGGCTTGGTGCTCGATTTATCCCGCATGAGAGAAGTGTCGGTGGATGCAAAATCGCGGCGCGCGCGATTTGCCGGCGGCTCGCTGCTGGGAACCGTGGATAGTTCCACGCAAGCAAAAGGGCTGGTCTTTCCCTCCGGCGTCGTTTCGCATACCGGGGCCGGCGGTCTGGTGCTGGGCGGCGGCACGGGCTGGCTCTCGCGCCTGTTTGGGCTTTCGTGCGACAACGTCGAAGGATTCGCGATGGTCGCGGCCGATGGAGCGCTGGTTCGAGCCAACGCGCGCGAGAACGGAGAGTTGTTTTGGGCGCTGCGCGGTGGCGGAGGAAATTTCGGCGTGGTCACCGAATTCGAAGTTCGCCTGCATCCTTTGTCATCGGTGCTGCTGGCCACTTCCTACACCAGCGGCGACGATATTTACAATATTCTCCGCGACTGGCGCGAATTTATGCCCGAAGCTCCCGACGAGCTCAAATGGAATATCTCGCTGTGTTTGGCGCCCACAAAATCCGACGTGCCGGAGAAAATGCAAGGTAAACCCGCCGCAAGTATTTCTCTCGCCTGGTTCGGGGGGCCAGAGGAAGGCAGTCGCATCATTGATCACATCTTCTCCAAGCGCGGGCATTTCGCGCGCACAAGAAAAACCATGTCGTTTCTCGAGCTGCAAACAATGGCCGACGGCGATTTTCCCCACGGCCGACGTTACTACGCGAAGTCCGGTTATTTCTCCGCGCTCGATGATCGAACCATCCAAATCATGATCGAAGCACTGCCTTCCATCCCATCGCCGAAGACGCAAATTGAACTGGCATACCTGGGCGGCGCGGTGGGTCGCGTGGGCGCGTCTGAGACCGCTTTCGGTGATCGTAGCGCTGCCTTCGTGATGAACTTGCTCGCCGATTGGTCTGACGCGAAAGATGACGCTGCGAATGTGGGGTGGAGCCGCAACCTGTTCAACGCCCTGCGGCCGGGTATGAAACCCGGAGTCTACGTCAACTTCATGAGCGACGACGAGCAAGAACGCGTTCCGGAGGCGTACCACGAGCGGTGGGAGCGCATCGTCGCAGTAAAGAACCACTACGATCCCAGGAACTTCTTCCGCCTGAATCAAAATATTCAGGCCGCAAAATCCAAGCCCACAGACCGACAACCCCGGTAACCTGCGCAGCGGGTTTTTTCTTACGTTGTAGAGCTGCAGGACATTTCTAGCGAGACGGCTCCGTACGCACAAATCCCCACGCGGCGCCGCACAATCCGGCGATTACGAGAGCGGAGGCGAACACCGCGAGCGACCTCGGGCCCACTCCATGGTTCCAAGTCTCCCACAGTACCGCGAGAGGAAACAGAAATGAACCAGCTAAAAGCGCGAGTGCGATTAAGAATCGAGTGCGCTCGGCAAAAGCCACACGGTCAAACCCGATTCCGAGAATCAGAAGTAACAGGGCCAGGCCACCCCAATGTCCGTGCGCATCTACTTGGCGGACGTAAACGAAACGACGTTGCGCAGCTTCGGCGAGCGCGCTCTGGGACTCCGGCATGCGGCGCTCGGCGGCGCGAACAAACCCAGTCGTAAGCGAAGAACCCAAGCCGTCCAGCATCTGGTGCTCGGCAAAGGCAGCATAAAATATTCCGTAGCCCATGCTCCAGAGGGCGACCGCCAGACTGCCAATGACCAGAAGCTTGCGAGAAGCGCTCATTCGTGAACCCCGAGTGCCGCATCCAGCTTTCCGGTGTAACGCCAGACGCCGACGAGCATGGCCAGGAGCGCAATAATTACCAACAATCCGCCGATGTCCGCGATTCCTCCGGCGAGCAGCCCCCAGTGCAATTCCATGAGGACGAAAAAAGGAAGAATGATTGACCCGAGCAGAAGGGTGAACGCCCAGAACCGCGTCCACTTTTCCCGGTAAAAAACATAGGGCTGAAAAAAAGCGAGCAGAATAGCCAGGACGCCGAATTCGATAGAGTGGGCGTGAGCGGCGATATTCACCGCCTCCGTGCCTTGCAATTGATTATAGCGATCAATGGCCTGAGTCGCCGCGGGCAGGTCGTTTGCCGCAGCGCGCGACGTCATAACCGAGATCAATTGAGCGTCTTCGCGCTCGAAGCGAAATAGATCCACTCCCGCGTAATACGCACCGTGCAAAAACCCGAGCAGTACCAGGAGTGTTCCGCCGACCAGCAAGACACGGCCCGTGGAACCACGGTCGGCGAGGAGCTCGTCGGTCGCAGTAGCTTGCGATCCTTGGCGCAGATAACGCCAAAGTCCAGTCAACTCATATGCGCACACCAGAACCACCGAGACGCCACCGAGGTCGGCGAAAATACTGGCCCAACCAATTGCCGCGAGGGGACTAAACGCCAAACCCACGTAATGGACTAGAAATACGCCGAGGGGAAGAAGGAATGCGCCACCCAGGAACATTTTCGCCAAGAATTTTTTGCGCTTCTCAGGGATGGCTACAAATGGCTGCAGCAGAGCCAGCAGCAAAGCCAAATAACCGAACACAATCATGTGAACGTGCGCGTCCACTTTTGTGCCGCGATTTTCGAGAAGGTAACCGATATTTTGCAGCGCAGATTCCGCGGCCTGCGCATCCTGCAGGGCGATCGCCTGAACTCCGGCGGAAAGGCTCGCGCCAATCCCGGCGGCGTTGGGATGCAGAATGAACGCCGCAAAAATGTCGCCCAGAATCATTCCGATCAATACCAGCGCGATCCCGCCAACCACGAGGATCCGGCGCGCGCTCAGTGGAGCGAAAGAATCCGGCACGCCCCGCACCGGATCAACAGGAGCCGCCACTCTGTAAGACGCGCTCATCGGTTTTCCAGATCCTTTCGTCGCGCGACCCGCTGCCAGTGATTACCCGCTGGTTTAAGTCGCGGTTTGAGGTTGCGGCTTTACTCGGGAGCAACTCGGCCATCCGGCACTACCGCCGTGACCTCAATTTCAACCCGTGCGCCATCCTCAACCAAACTGACAACTTGCACGGCCGTCATCGCGGGGTAATGCTTGCCGATTATTTCGCGGTAGACGACGCCGATCTCCTTATACGAGCCGGTGTATTCCTTTTTGTCCAGCACATACCAATTCATGCGTACGATGTCGGCCGGTTTTGCGCCCGCTTCGGAAAGTAAGACGACGATGTTGCGAAGGGCTTGGCGAGCCTGTCCCACGAAATCTTCTGAAACCAGTTTGCCAGTTGCATCCCACCCGATCATGCCGCTTAAGAACACGGTACGTCCGTTTGCGACCACGCCGTTCGAGTAACCCCTAGGGCGCGGCCAGTTCGAGGGCTGTAGAAATTTCACGGTCTCTCTTTTTCCGCGAGATTGGATCGTCGAGATTCGTTATGCAAGGCGAGTGCGCCCTTCCTCGAATGATTTGATAATTCCGCGGGCGATAATCAACTGCTGCACTTCGGTGGCACCTTCGTAGATGCGCAACGGGCGAATTTCGCGATAGAGTCGCTCAACCGGTTCGTCCTTCACCACGCCCTGGCCGCCGAAAATCTGCACGGCCGCGTCAATTATTTGCTGAGCGGTTTCGGTGGCGGTCATCTTGGCCATGGCGGCTTCCACGGTCGCTTTTCGTCCCATGTCGCGCTGCCACGCCGCGCGATAGGTGAGCAGGGCCGCGGTGTCAATACCTGTCGCCATCGCGGCAAGTTTGGTTTGTGATAACTGGAAATCGGACAATACTTGGCCAAATAATTTGCGCGAGGTAGCGCGCTGCAACGCCTCCTCGAACGCATGGCGAGCAAAGCCAAGCGCCGCGGCGGCCACCGAAGTACGGAAAACGTCGAGCGTGGACATTGCTACCTTGAAGCCCTGACCCGGATCACCAATTCTTTGTGTCGAGGGAATCCGGCAATCTTGAAAAACGATGCGTGCCATGGGATGCGGCGCGATTAATTCCACGCGCTCGGCGATTACGAACCCCGGAGTACCGGAGTCCACCACGAACGCGGTGATACCGCGAGATCCAGGCGCTTCACCAGAGCGTGCAAAGACAAGATAAAAATCGGCGATGCCGGCATTCGAAATCCAGGTTTTTTCTCCGTTCAATACGTATTCGTCGCCCTCGCGCTTGGCCGCGCACTGCAAAGCGGCCACGTCCGAACCGGCGCCGGCTTCCGAGAGCGCAAACGCCGCGATGGCTGAGCCTTCGGCCACACGGGGCAGATATCTTTTTTTCTGCGCATCGCTACCGAACAGAGAAATCGCGCCGGAGCCCAATCCCTGCATGGCAAATGCAAAATCCGCGAGGCCCGAATAACGAGCAAGTGTTTCGCGGGTGAGGCACACCGCGCGACTATCAATTGTGTCGGATGAGGCTCCGTAGGCCTTGCCCCCAATGGCGCATCGCAGCCAACCCCCGGACCCCAATTCGGCGACAAGTTTCTTGCAAGTCGCGTCCACGTCCGGTGACTCCGCGCCGTGCAGATGCTCGCGGGCCCAAGAATCGAGTTCGGCAGCAAGCCTGCGATGGCGCTCCTCAAAAAACGGCCAATCAAGATGCTCGTGGTGAATCAAATTCAGTTCCCCTGAAATACCGGTTTCTTTTTTTCCAAGAACGCTTCGTAGGCGCGACGAAAATCCTTGGTCGCCATGCAGATCGCCTGCGCCTGCGCTTCGGCTTCAATTGCTTCATCCAGGCCCATGCTCCATTCCTGGTTCAGCATTTTTTTGGTCATCCCATGCGCGAAGGTGGGCCCGGCCGCCAAGTCAGCCGCGAAACTCTGGGCCTCGGCAAGCAGCGACTCGGGGGTACACAAGCGATTCAGAAATCCATGGCGTTCGCCCTCTTCGCCGCTCATGACTCGCCCCGTGAGAAGCAATTCCGCGGCTCGGCCCTGCCCAATCAAGCGCGGCAGTATGGCGCACGCCCCCATGTCGCAGCCAGCCAGACCTACGCGTGTGAAAAGAAATGCAGTTTTGCTTCGCGCGGTTCCAAAGCGAATATCCGAAGCCATCGCCAGGATTGCTCCCGCGCCGGCACAGACTCCGTCAATGGCAGCGATAACAGGTTGAGGGCAGGCGCGCATGGCTTTTACCAAGTCGCCCGTCATACGAGTAAAAGCCAGAAGCTCAGGCATTGCGAGCTTGGTCAGCGGTCCAATAATTTCGTGAACGTCGCCGCCGGAGCAAAAATTCTCGCCAGATCCGGTCAAGACGACGGCCTTCACGTCCCTAGAGCGCACCATCGCGGAAAACAAGCCAACCAATTCGGCGTAGCAATCGAATGTCAGCGGATTTTTTCGGCTCGGCCGGTCCAGCGTAATCGTGGCGATGGCGCCTTCCATTTCAAATTTGAAATGGCGGGCTTGATAAGCCGCTAGTACGATCTGATTTCCCTGAAATTCATTTGCGGCCTCGGGCATCTGGGTCATAGTATTTTCCTGCGCCGCGACGATTCCGTTGCGCTTGCGATTCCTGATGCCGGCAGAGCACTCAGTTGAAGCTTGAGTTTTCTCAGCAAGCGAAGCAGAGTCTGTTTTTCATCCTGATCAAGCCCACTCAAAAGTTCGACAATCCATTGTTCGTGGCGCGCGGCCATCTGGCGGAACCGCCGCAGCCCTTGATCCGTAAGTTTGACGATAATCGCGCGCCGATCCTCTTTATCCAAACTCCTCACCACCAGACCTTCCCGTTCCAACTCGTCCGTAAGACCGGTGACGTTTCCGCCGGTGACCATCAATCGTTTCGAAACTTCGTTCATCCTTAAGCCATCGGGGGAACGTTCGAGTTGTGCCAAGAAGTCAAAACGAGAAAGCGTAGTATCAAAATCCTTTCTCAGCCTCACGCGAACGTGATTTTCCAGGCGGACGGTACATGAGAGAAGACGCAGCCAAAGGTGTAACGCCTGATGATCACCTTTCGTGATGCGAGTCTCCATATCGACCAGGCTGGTTAAGGGCGCGGTCAATTTTGGATCACCTGGCTACACCGGTGTAGAGTTCTCATCCTGGCTCACATCACTTCGCCGCCAGCCACTGCGATGGCTTGGCCGGTGATCGATTCGCTTCCGGGCGAACACAACCAGCAAACCGCATTCGCCACTTCTTCGGGTTGCACTAATTTCTTCTGCGGATTCCGCGCGGCCAGGTCGCCGCGAGCCGATTCCGCCGTGCGGCCGGTCTTCGCCGTAATATTTGCGATGGTCGCTTCGAGCATTTCCGTTTCTGTAAACCCCGGACACACGGCATTTACGGTGACGCCCTTGGTGGCAACTTCCAGGGCCAATGCCCGAGTGAGACCGATGATGGCGTGTTTCGACGCGCAATAAGCGGAAACGTAGGCGTAACCGACGAGACCGGCGGTACTGGCAACCGTCACGATTCTCCCCCAGCCCGCCACCAGCATTCCTGGCAAAGCGGCTTGGATGCAGTGAACAGTTCCGTCCAGATTTACACTAAGCATGCGCTGCCAGAGCTGCGCATCCGTTTTCAGGAATGGCGCCGAGCTGGCCTGCCCGGCACTATTTACAAGAATCTGGATCGCACCGAAATGCTCACTCGCATTGGCGAACGCCTTTGCTAATGCCTGAGTATCCGTCACATCAGCACTGAGCCGCGCCATTTCGCCCGATTCCACAAACGGGACGAGCGTCTTCTCCATGGATTGAGGATTTCGTCCGATAATGGTGACCCGCGCACCTTGTGCCAGAAGTTTGCGCGCAATCGCCGCGCCAATGCCGCGCGTCCCGCCGGGCACGATGGCATGCTTATTCGAGAGAGGTTTCGCGCCGGCAAGTTCAGGAGTCGTCACACCTGCACCGCCAGTTGTGCCGCGCGCTCCAGATTGCGTTCGAGTTGAACTTTGCCGCCGATGTACGGCGCCGGCCACCAAACCTCTTTGTACCCTTGCTTGGCAGCCTCATGAAGGGTCCATGCCGAATCGGCTAGATGCGGACGTGCGATGGCGCACAAGTCGGCGCGGCCGGAGGCGATGATGGTATTGACGTGATCCGCATCGAATATATTTCCCACCGCTATGGTGGGAATTCCTACCCGGTTGCGAATTCGATCGGAGAACGGAACCTGGAACATTCTGCCGTACACGGGTTTTTCTTT
>Ga0209139_10000132_pt1 | contig 22450 bp, 16 predicted proteins | sample BogFormECP14_OM3_FD_188246 | JGI IMG/M metagenome (GOLD analysis project Ga0209139, IMG submission 188246) | Bog forest soil microbial communities from Calvert Island, British Columbia, Canada - ECP14_OM3 (SPAdes) (version 2) | ecosystem: Environmental > Aquatic > Freshwater > Wetlands > Bog ...
GATGATGCCGCTCTTGCCCATGCCGGTGACGACGACGCGGCCACGCGACTGCCCGCATTGGACGATGAGGTCGACGGCGCGCTCGAAATCCGCAGCCATGGAGCCTTCGAGGCGCTCGGCGAGGTGCTGGAGCGCTTCGGCTTCAATGCGGACGAGTTGTGCCGGAGTGTGTTCCGCCATAGTGATCAAACATTTTGGATGGTATCAAAGGTGCCGACCGCCCCGCAGAAACACGACTCTAAATACGGTGTTATCGCATCCCTTAAAATAGAAGAGGTTAGAAGGAAGGTTCGATTGAAACGCAATCATCTGGTTCTGATTCTGGTAGTGGCAGCGCTTGTGTTGATGGTCTGGGCGGGTGTCGCGAACTACCGCCGCCGCAAAGCCGAGCAGGTGAGGCTGCAGGAAATGCAGGCGGTTTTGGTGCCAGCGGCTCCGGCTGCTTCTGCCGATCAAGCGGCTGCGCCGGAAGAAGAGATGAAGTCGCCGCTCGAAGGTAAGACGGCTCCCCCATTTACGCTGGAAACCCTGCAGGGGCAGAAGGTCTCTCTGGCCAGCTACAAGGGCAAGGCAGTCCTGGTGAATTTCATGGCGACGTGGTGCGCTCCCTGCAAAGTGGAAACTCCGTGGCTGATTCAGCTGCGCCAGCAATATGCCGCGCAGGGCTTCGAGATCCTCGGCATCTCGACCGACGATCTGGATAAAGACGACAAGAAGATGAATGCTCAGGACAAGGAAGACATCGCCAAGTTCGTGAGCAACATGCACATCGACTATCCGGTGCTGATCGATGGGGATTCGATTTCGCACCCCTATGGCGGCATCGATGCGCTGCCGACTTCGTTTTTTGTCGATCGCAGCGGCAAGGTGATCGCAGCCACTGTCGGCCTGCATGATCGCGATGAGCTTGAGGCGAATATCAAGAAGGCTCTCGCCAGCGGGGGCGCTTAAATGCGCAGGTTGCTGAGTGTTGTTTTGGCTGGCGCGCTCTGCTTCGGATTGCAATGCGCCGTTTCGCAGAAACTGGCCTGGCAGAACGATGCCCAGGTGAAGAGCGACGCGCATCAACAGGTACGTTTTCTTTATCCGGAACAGGTTTCGGTTGTGGCTGGCAAGCCCAGCGTGGTGGAACTGCATTTCCGCGTGAACGATGGGCTGCATATCAACTCCCACGCACCGCGTGAAAAGAGTTTGATCCCCACGCAATTAATGGTGGGAGAGCCAGCCGGAGTGAATGTTGAGAGCGTGGATTTTCCGGCAGGCACGGATTATTCACCGGCGTTCAGCCCCAACGACAAGCTGAGTGTCTATACCGGCGAGTTTGTTCTGCGCGCACATATCACGGCGCAGCGCGGCGATCATCTGGTACAGGCCGCCCTGCGATATCAGGCTTGCGACGCGAATTCCTGCTATCCACCAAAGACTGCGCCGGTAGCGGTTAGCCTGATAGCAAAGTAATTTCCGCAAAAGACAGCGCTGTTACAAAAGATGGCGTTGTCACAAAAGATGACGCTGTCATAAAAGATAGCGCTGTCATCCTGAGCGTAGCGAAGGATCTGTTTCTTCTTCAGACCGAAACAGCAATGGTCTTGGCAGCACTGAGCCGGTTGACCACGCGATCCTTTCCCAGATTCACCATCACAGCAAAGAGGCTTGGCGCCACTGCCTGTCCTGTCAGAGCAACGCGGGAACCATTAATGAGCACCCCAGCCTTCACGTCCTTCTCTTCAGCAAAAGCCCGCAGAACCTGCTCGGTAGACACTTCAGTGAATTCCTCCGCCGATTCATAGCGCGCAGCCAGTTCAACCAGCAGAGCACGGACTGCATCATCCTTCAAAAACTTGGCGACTGCTGCAGAGTCGTATGTAAATTCGTCGCTGAAATAAGCGCGAAAGGCAGTAGCAAAGTCCTTGAGGTTGCGCGCGCGGGGCTTGACGAGATCAATGGTCGCGAGGACTTCCTCTTTCGGGCGGTCAGGCGTGAGTCCAGCCTTAGCCCATTCTTCTTCGATCAGCGGGAGCAGCTTTGCCGCCTCGGAAGCGCGAATGTACTCAGTGTTGAACCACGCCAGCTTGTCGTTATCGAATACAGCATTAGATTTGGAGATGCCATCGAGCGAGAAGAGTCGAATTAACTCGTCAGAGCCGAAGAGTTCGCGATCTTTCCCGTCAGCATCTTTGCCCGCGGCTCCCGGAGTCCAGCCGAGCAGCGCGAGAAAATTCCGAAACGCCTCGGGCACGATGCCCATGTCCTTGTAGGCGATGACGCTGGTGGCTCCGTGACGCTTGGAGAGCCGCATTTTATCAGGCCCCAGAATCAGCGGCACGTGCGCGAAGACAGGCATAGCCGCGCCCAGCGCCTGATACTGAAGCACCTGCTTGGGCGTATTCGAGATGTGGTCTGCGCCGCGAATGATGTGCGTGAGGCGCATGTCGATGTCGTCTGCGACTACGCTCAGGTGGTAGGTCGGGATACCGTCGGAACGCAGCAGCACGAAATCTTCGATCTCCGAGTTCGCAAATTCAACCTTTCCAAAGACAGCGTCATCGAAACTAGTCGCGCCCCCTTCAGGAATAGCAAAACGCACGGCGCCGGCTTCTCCCGCGGCTTTGCGGCCTGCGGCGACAGCAGGCTCAATTTTCCGGCAACGACGGTCATACATCGGGGGGCGCCCTGCCGCGACAGCTGCAGCACGGCGCTGCTCCAATTCTTCTTTCGTGCAGAAGCAGTAATAAGCGTGGCCGCTGGCAAGCAGTTTCTGCGCCGTCTCGCAATAAAGGTCAAGCCGTTTCGACTGGTAGAACGGTCCTTCGTCCCAGTTGAGACCGATCCAGCGCATGCCTTCGAGAATGCCTTCGACCATTTCTTCTGAAGACCGCTCGAAATCCGTGTCTTCAATGCGCAGGATGAGGGTTCCGCCGAAGTGGCGGGCGAAAAGCCAGTTGAACAGGGCAGTGCGTGCGCCGCCCACGTGCAGGTAACCGGTGGGAGAAGGCGCAAAACGGACGCGGGGAGTGCTTGCAGTGTCTGACATCATTGAGTGAAGGTTCACTCTTGATGCTACGGGACTCCGCGCCTCTTCGCAAAATGCTGAGAGCGGTGCTCAGACCTGCGGAGGATAGTTGGGCATGTGGTATACATTCGGGCTCGATGGCGCAACCTTCCACTGCGAGAAGGCGAGAACATACAGCAGAGCAATGTTCACTCCCGGGACGACCATCAGAATTCCGAGGAAGGCCGGAAACCCTTCCTTCTTGAAGATCATCCAGTAAGGGACGATGACGATGAGCGAGCCGATGAGGATGACGAGCGGCAGAAAGACCATCATTGCCTGCAGCGCATGTACCTGATTCTGATCCATAAATGCCTCGCGAAAATAGATAGGGCATCAGCTTAGCGAATCGTTTCTATCGCGGCAATCTGAAAACGCGAGCCCTATTTTGCGAGAGGCAAGCCGTCAAGCTTCGTCAAACGCCCAACGGGATAGTCGCCGACATGATTGGCTGCATACCAGGGCGAGCGGTCATAGAAAAATTCCAGGCGCGCCATAGGATTGGCGGCGAACTGTGGATCGTTCTCGATTTTGCGTTCGAACTCGGCTTTGAGTTTTGGGTCTTTCTCCATCATTTCCCGCGCGAGCTTTTCGAGCACGTAGGCTTCGCCGTATTCCTTCTGCTCGAAGATGGGATCGAAGTATCCCCAGGCCATCGCGGAGTCCGCGCCCTGCGGTTCGAGCCATTGGATTACAACCTTCGACAGACGCTGATTGAGTGGAACGACGACTGACCCCGCCGGATATGTCATCGTTTTGGTTACAAATTCGCAGGCGCCAAATTTTCCCGGTTGGCTCCCGCCGCCTTCTCCGGAAAATATCGGATGGCGGCCTTCAAACGGAGGCCCTTGCCACTGCATACTGTCGCAGCGGTATGTCTCGACTGCGCCGCTCCAGTCTGTGGTGGTGCGCTGCATCTGCACCTGGTGTGCGGCGAGTACGTCGATCACATGCGTCCATTGGCGGGGAATGATGTAAGCCGCAGGCGGGACGGTGGACGCGGCAACTTTGAATCCCGAAGCGAGAGGCAGCGATACATCCCAGGGTTCGTGGGAATATTTGATCCACATCGCGCCCGAGACTTCGCTGAGCTGGCGCGTGTATTTGTACCCACGAAAGAGAAATGGCGTCGTCTGCCCGTTCCACGCGACGGTGAGCGGGAACTGCACGTTGCCAAGCGGATGCGCGCCGAGACGGGAAGCGTCTGCATCAGCGTCTGAATTGAGCTGAATGAGCTTGGCGGCGTCACGATTCACGACTTCCATCAGCGCGCGCAGAATCTCGTAATTTCCAGTGACACGCGTCTTGTAGTCCTTGAGCATGTGCAGCTCAACGAGCATCCCGGGACGGTTTTCAAGAATCATGTAGCCGGTCGAAAAACGCGGCGGGTTGTCGTTGAAGGAGAGGCCCTTTGCCGGATCGGTGTCGTCGTTGAGCGTAATGTATGTGGGTGATGCGAGGTGGCCGCTGTCGTCAACGGACTTCGTCAGGGAAGGTGTCACCGTATCGTCGATCCAGCGTGCAGTGGGGCCGTAAACATTCGGTCCGTCGTCAATCGTGAACGTCACGTCGTACTGATAGTCGGCTCCGTCAGTTACGTGGTCATCGACAAAAAAGTCGGGCAGCCACTCGTGGAACATCTTTAGAAAAGCGCGCGTCTCAGGCGCGTCGGCCTTCAGGTAGTCGCGGTTAAGGTTGAGATTCGTTCCATTCGCGCGCCAGCCCATTTCTGCGGGGCCGTTCTGATTGATGCGGTTGTACTTTGATCGCTGCTCATGGCCGTCGGCGTTGTAGATCGGGATGAAGACGAAGACAGCATCGTCGAGCAGATGCTGCTGCGTCTTCGTGATCACCATGTCGCGCAGCAGTGCAAGGCAAGAGTCCTTGCCATCCATCTCACCGGCGTGGATGGAGTTCTGCACCAGCACGATGGGACGATGCGCGGCGTGGATCGCAGCCGGATCGAAGACGCCGTCTTTCGATGCGATGACGATGTCGAGCTCACGGCCTTCGCCCGTCTCGCCGATTTTTTCGATCTTTACCTGATTGGGCGCGGTGGACGCAACGCGGTGCAGGTAGGCCATGGTTTCAGCGTAGTCAGGCGTGGTCTGATAGTTGGCTTTCTCTGCAGGCGTGAGCCAGTCCGACTTGCTCTGCTGCGCCGGAAGAAGCGGCGCAGCGGCAAGGATAAGAGAGGCAAGAGCGAGCGTCCGGTTCATGCGTGCTCCGCTGGTTTGTTATGTAATGTCTTCGGTGTCAAATGCCTTTTTGCGGACAGGAGATCCGTGCACCTGGCTCACGAGGTCCTTGACCACGTCTTCCAGTTGCTTCTGGCTCTCGATCACTGCTGTCATGCTCTTGAGCTCAGTCGGGTCTTCGACCTGCTCCAGCAGAACGACTGCGTGAGCCTGCGCCACATGGTCTGCGTTCAGGCCTTCCGGGGTTTTTGCCTTGATGCCAACAGCGTTCGGCTTTACATCGAGCAACTCCGCCACGCGCTCGCGCATGTCCCCGGCGATGGGGACGATCTTTGGCGCTGCGAGCACGAGCGTTGTATCGACGTTGACGATGCGGTATCCGGCGTTCTGAATTTCTTCGAGGGCCAGATTCAGGAAGATAGAGGAGTCTGCATTCTTCCAGCGAGGATCGCCCGGTGGGAAGAAGCTCCCGATGTCTCCGGCGGAGACGGCTCCGAGCAGGGCGTCTGTGATGGCGTGTAGGAGCACATCTCCGTCAGAGTGGCCTGCGAGGCCTTCGGGATGGTCGATGGCGAGGCCGCCGATGATGAGCGGAACTCCTGGTTTGAAGGCATGTGAATCCCAGCCAAATCCAATGCGCATGTTCATGGTTGTCTCTTTCTACTCTACATACCCGGCTAGCGTCTGAATTCTGCTAGCGGTGCGAGGCTACCAGATGTTTCATATAAAACTCTGCCAACTCAAGGTCGCCAGGCTGCGTAATTTTCAGATTTGTTGGAGAGCCCAGCACAACCGCGACCGACGCACCCGCGCGCTCGACGATGCTCGCCTCATCGGTGCCGACGAAACCGTCAGCGGTGGCTTCGGCGAAGGCGCGCTTGAGCAGACCGCAGCGAAAGCCCTGCGGCGTCTGTGCCTGCACGATGTATTCGCGCGGAATCGTGGCGGTGATGATGGCTCCGTCGGCCGTGCGCTCAACCTGCTTGATCGTGTCCAGTGCGGGCAGGCCAACGATGGCGGCACTGTGCTTTTCCACCGCTTCGATGGTGCGGGTGATGGTGGCGGGGTCGATGAGCGGGCGCACCGCGTCGTGGACAAGGACGATGTCGTTGTCCTCGCAGTCGATGGCGTTGAGGGCGTTCGCGACGCTTTCCTGTCGCGTGTCGCCGCCGGTGACGATGCTGACCTTGCGCGAGAAACCATGTTCGGCGACCTGCGCCTCGACGCGGTCGCGTTCATTGGCGCGGACGGCGACGTACATGGCGCTGACCTGAGGCACCTGAGCGAATGCGCGCAGGCTGTGGATGAGAATAGGCACGCCTGCCAGTTCGAGAAACTGCTTGGGCGCGGCTGTGGTGTGGTGGCCCGCGGACATGCGCGTGCCCAGTCCTGCTGCTGGAAGAATGACGAAAACCCGCATAAACATTGGAGTATACAGGAAAGCGATAAAGCACTGGTTGAAGATGCGACTCACAGTGAGCAACCACCCCGGATGACCTTCAGTCCTGAGAACACATCCGCGCCTATCGCAACGCGTAGAGGCTCATTCCAGGGCAGCATTCGCCAGTTCCCACAGCCTAGCAATAAATTCTTCTGGAAAATGAAGGCTCGTACTTGAAGTACACTAGGACGGCTTTAGCGGAGGTCTTGCCGATGGCGCGTTTGTTTCCATGCTGCGTACTGCTACTCACAACCATTGTGGGATCGGGGCTCATCGCGCAGAAGACTGCGACTCCGCCGCAGAAGGCTGCGGCTCTGCTTGCTTCGACACCTCCAATGGGATGGAACAGCTGGGATTCCTATGGGCTGACAATCACCGAAGACCAATTCAAAGCGAATGCGGAATGGCTCTACCGACACCTGAAGCAATACGGCTGGCAATATGTGGTCATCGATGAGGGTTGGTATCTGCAGCATCCGGAAAATGCCGGCACCAAGGGTGCCGATCAGGGCTACACGCTCGACGGCTATGGCAGGTATTTGCCTGCTCCGAAGCGCTTTCCTTCAAGCGGCGACGCCGGGTTGAAGCCGATTGGCGACTATGTTCATTCCCGCGAGCTGAAATTCGGGATCCACATCATTCGCGGAATTCCAAAAGAGGCCGTCGAGAAGAATTTGCCGATCGCAGGATCGTCCTTCCATGCCGCGGACGCGGCAAATACCTCGGATCTCTGTCGCTGGAATCCCGACAATTATGGCCTCAAAGACAACGCCGCGGGACAGGCCTACTACGATTCGCTCGCGAAGCTCTATGCGAGCTGGGGGCTTGATTTCATTAAAGTCGACTGTATCTCGCAGCCCTATGATGCGGCTGAAATTCGCATGATGAGCGCCGCCATCAAAAAGAGCGGGCGGCCCATCGTGCTCAGCCTCTCGCCCGGCCCGACGCCGATCGAGCAGGCTGACGAAGTGCGGAAGTATGCGCAGTTATGGCGGATTTCCGATGATTTCTGGGACGTCTGGAAGAAGCCGGAAGGCGACACGAGCGCTTTTCCGCAGTCGCTAACGCAGCAGTTTGCGAAACTGGCGCAATGGGCCCCCCATGTCGAACCGGGGCATTGGCCGGATGCCGACATGCTGCCGCTCGGGTACCTGGGACCCACGCCGGGATGGGGGAAATCGCGGCATACCCGCTTAACGGAAGATGAGCAGCGCACCCTGCTTACGCTGTGGTCCATAGCCCGTTCGCCGCTGGTTCTTGGCGCGAATCTGGCGCAGATGGATGCGTCCACCGAATTGTTGCTGAAGAATCGCGAAGTGATTGCTGTCGATCAGCTTTCGAACGGCAACAAGCCCGTCATTCAAACGCCGTCAACGGTGGTGTGGACTGCCAACGGCGATGGCAAGAGCTATGTAGCCGTCTTCAATCTTGGAGACACACCGCAATTGGTTTCCCATGCGTGGAAGGAACTCGGATTCCGCAAGCCCAGTTACGCTGTTCGGGATTTGTGGCAAATGAAGAACCTGGGCACTCAGTCCGAATTGCAGGTGGTCCTGGCCCCGCACGCCTCCATACTGTTCTCGGTGCAATAGCGGATAAATCGCCACCACGCCAGCGGAGCTGTCATCCCGACCCTGAGTGAAACGAAGGGGAAGCGGAAGGATCTGCTTTTTCTCGCGTCAGAGCAACCAGCTAAGTTCCAGACCGATGTTTTCAACAGGACGCGCCTCGCGGCTATTGACTCGCCCAGTAAAATTGAACCGGAAGCAAAGAAGCCCGCCGAGGATCAGCGGGCTTCTTTTATTGAGGCAGCGTCTGCCTCCGAAGTACCTTTATTTGGACGAATTTACAAAACAGGGGGAGGGGTTCACTCCCACTCAATGGTGCCGGGTGGCTTCGACGTAATGTCATAAACAACGCGGTTGATGCCACGCACCTCGTTGACGATGCGGCTGGAGATTTTCTTGAGCACGTCATAGGGCAGGGGCACCCAGTCGGCGGTCATGCCGTCCTCGGAATGCACGGCGCGGATGGCGCAGGTGTAAGCGTAAGTGCGCTGGTCGCCCATCACGCCGACGCTCTTGACTGGAAGCAGTACCGCGAACGACTGCCAGATCTGCTGATAGAGTCCGGCGGCTTTGATTTCCGTCACGACGATGTCGTCGGCCTCCTGCAACAGCGCAACCCGCTCGGGGGTGATCTCGCCGAGGATGCGGACGGCAAGCCCGGGGCCGGGAAATGGCTGCCGTTGCAGAATGTCTTCCGGCATTTTGAGGTCGCGGCCGATGCGGCGGACTTCGTCCTTGAAGAGGTCGCGCAGCGGCTCGATGAGCTTGAGCTTCATCGTCTCCGGCAGGCCGCCGACGTTGTGGTGGCTCTTGATGGTCTGCGATGGGCCTTTGACGGAGGAGGACTCGATGACGTCCGGATAGAGCGTGCCCTGCACCAGCCAGTCGACTCCGCCAGTCTGTTGCGTGATGCGGTGCGCCTCGTCGTCGAAGACGTTGATGAATTCGTTGCCGATGATCTTGCGTTTGGTCTCCGGATCGGTGACTCCAGCGAGCTTGGCGAGGAAGCGCCCGCTGGCGTCGACGGCGACGAGATTCAGGCCGAGCTTTTCGCGGAGATTCTCCTGGACTTTGAAGAATTCATTCTTGCGCAGCACGCCGTTGTCGACGAAAACACAGGTCAAACGATCGCCAATCGCCCGATGCACGAGAACGGCGGCGACGGATGAATCGACTCCGCCGGAAAGCGCGCAGATGGCATGGCCATCGCCAACTTTTTCGCGGATGGCGGCGACAGTGGACTGGATGAAGTGCTCGGGTGTCCAGTCCGGCTTGGCTTTGCAGATGTTGAAGAGGAAGTTCCGCAGCAGTTCCGTACCCTGACGCGTGTGGTGAACTTCGGGATGGAACTGTACGGCCCAGATATTCTTTTCTGGGTTTGCGATTCCCGCGACGGCGTTCGATGTTTTTGCCGTCAGGTGAAAGCCGGGCGGAAGATCGAGCGCTTCATCGCCGTGGGACATCCAGACCTGCAGATGGGCAGGCAATCCGGCGAAGAGCGGAATCGCTGGATCGACGATAGAAACTTCCGCGTGTCCGTATTCGCGCTTGTCGGCAGGGCGGATTTTACCGCCGAGATGATACGTAATGAACTGGAGACCATAGCAGATGCCAAGCACCGGCTTGCCCAGCGCAAGAATCGCGGGGTCGGCATTCGGCGCATCAGCGTCATAAACCGAGCAGGGGCCTCCGGAGAGGATGAGTCCCAGAGGCTTATAGCTTTCGATTTCCTCAAGCTTTGCCGTGCAGGGCAGAACTACGGAAAAAACATTCTGCTCGCGAATGCGGCGGGCGATGAGCTGTGTGTACTGGGAGCCAAAATCAAGGATGACGATCGAAGAGGTGTCCACTGTTCAGTTTACTTGTGGCTGCGAAAGTTGGCGATGACTTCTGTGATCCTCGCAGCAATCGCCAGAACTGGACGAAGGCGACCAGTCGGGCTACCTGGAAGAAATCGGAGGAAGCGAGATACAGAAGCGTGACTAAGCTCCACCAGATGTAGAGCGGCGGCCCCTGCATCACAGATTCGAAGGGCAGCGGCGTCGCGGAAAAGACCATCGCCAGGACGATCAGGGCGAGCTTGATGATGCCCATGACGAGATTGACCTCGACCAGCTTGCCTGTGAGCGGGCCCAGGCGGAGGCTGCGGTACAGACTCGCGGCGATTCCACAGTTTTCAAGCAGTACGAGGAGCGGGGCGATAGAGAAAATCCAGCTCAGGAGTGCCCAGAGTGTGAAGGCGCCCAACGACAGGCAGATGACGAGCGCGCAGTAGAGGACGAGATTTAGGTCCTCTCCTGAGAGCGCGAAGTTCGCGGCCCAGTGAATAGCGAGGAACCATCCGGCAAAGCTGCCACCTAGCGCGGCGCTGCGCATCAGTTGCAAAACCATGAGAGGAAGAGGCTTCATCGGCAATGCCGAATCATAGCGCCGCATTACGAGGTTGCGGCCTATGCCTGAAACGATGGACCACCCAACGGCGAGCAGCGGCAGAAGCCATGCAGCCACGTGCAGAACGGGTGACCGAAGTATGGCGATGGCATCGGCGACGATGACGATAGAGCGCATCGGGTCTTGCAGCGTGAACTGCTCAATGCCTGCGGCTTCTAGCTGGCTGGCAGCGGCCGTGAGGATATTTGCGCCTTCGTAGCAGAGCAGAAGGAGCGCGGGTGCGCCAAAGAGCCAGCGCCAGGCGACTTCCAGCGCAAGGAGGGAGGGGCGCGACCAGCACTCCGCAAATGTATGAACGAGCGACTGTGTGCCCCGAATCTTTTCCTTTGCTGTCATCAGCCCTTCACAACAATATTGACCAGCTTGCCGGGCACGATGATGACCTTGACGATTTGCTTATCCGCGACGGCGGCCTGCACCTTTGCATCGGCCATGATGGCTTCCTGCAGCGTCTCCTGATCGACGTCGGCAGGCACCTGCACCACGGCTCGCAGCTTTCCGTTGACCTGAACCGGAACTTCGATTGTCAATTCAGCCATTTTGCCCGGATCAGCCTTCGGCCATGGCGCTTTATTGATAGCGGAAGTTCCGCCGAGCTGGTCCCACAATTCCGCCGCAAGATAGGGCGCGAACGGAGAGAGCAGGAGCACCAGATTCGTCATCAACTCGCGTGCCCGAACATCTGATTCGACGGCTGAGACAATTGCATCCTCATGTTCGACGAGCAGGTTCAAAAGCTCCATGATCGCGGCAATGGAGGTATTGAAGTGCCAGCGCCCGGCAAAGTCCTGAGTGATTTTGTGAATCGTCTGGTGCAGCTTTCGTTCCAGAACCGCCGCGATAGCCGGATGCAACTGGTTTCCATTAGCGACGATTGGCTGACGGATTCCCGGAGCTGCCTTCATGACAAATCTATATAAGCGTCCCAGGAAGCGGCTTATCCCGGCGACGCCGTCCTCCTGCCAATCGAGATCGCGGTCAGGCGGCGCGGCGAAGAGCGAGTACATACGCGTGGCGTCAGCGCCGTAGCGAGCGATCATGTCATCGGGCGAAACGACGTTGCCTTTCGACTTCGACATCTTCGCGCCGTTCTTGATGACCATGCCCTGGGTGAAGAGGCGCTCTACGGGCTCGTCGTTCTTGATGAGGCCGAGGTCGCGCATCACCTTCGTCCAGAAGCGCGAATAGATGAGGTGCAGGATCGCGTGCTCGACGCCGCCGATGTACTGATCGATGGGGAACCAGTATTTTGTAGCTTCCGGATCGAATGGACCCTTGTCGTACTTCGCGCTCGTGTAGCGGTAGAAGTACCACGACGAATCGACGAAGGTGTCCATCGTGTCTGTCTCGCGGCGCGCTGGGCCGCCGCATTTTGGACACGTCGCGTTCAGAAATTCCGGGATTTTACCCAGAGGAGAGCCGCCCTCTTGCGTGATCTCGACATTGTCGGGCAACAGCACTGGCAACTGGTCGTCCGGAACGGGAACGATGCCGTCCTTCTCGCAGTAAAGCATCGGAATGGGCGTGCCCCAGTAGCGCTGGCGACTTACGCCCCAGTCTTTCAGGCGAAAGGTGATCGTAGGCTTGCCGAAGCCGTTTTCTTCGGCAAAGGCCGCCATCTTCTGCTGTGCTTCCTGGTTGCCGAGGGAGTTGAACTCACCGGAATTAATCAGCAGGCTGTCCTCTTCTGTGTAGGGCAGGGATTCCGACTCGGTATCGCCGTGCCCATCCTCCCTGCGACGCGGCAGGATGACGATGCGCATTTCGATGTCGTACTTCTTGGCGAAGTCGTAGTCACGTTCGTCATGCGCAGGGACGGACATGATGGCGCCGGTGCCGTATTCGGCGAGGATGTAGTTGGCAACCCAGATGGGCAGGCGCTCGCCGCTGAATGGGTTAATGGCGTGGTGGCCGGTGTAGACGCCGTGCTTTTCGATCTCGCCGATGTCGCCGGATTCGCGCGCCTGTTTCTGTTGCTCTAAAAGAGCATTGACCTGTTCAGCAAGCTGCGGGTTTGCGGCCGCGAACTCCTTTACCAGAAGGTGCTCCGGCGCAAGTTGAATGCTGGTTGCGCCATAGATCGTGTCGATGCGCGTGGTGAAGACGGTGATCTTGCTACCGGTGGTTTTTATGTCTTCCACCGCTGGCAGGACGGTCGTGCCCTTGTGGCGCTCAGCTGCGTCCTCGTCATCCGGCGCATCGGTTGCGTCTTCTACTGCAAAGTCGACTTCCGCGCCCTCGCTGCGACCGATCCAGTTGCGCTGCATGGTGCGCACTTTTTCCGGCCAGTGCTCCAGCTTATCGAGGTCGTCAAGCAATTCCTGCGCGTAGTTGGTGATGCGCAGGAACCACTGCTCCAGATCGCGCTGCTCGACGATGGTGTCTTCGTGGCGCCAACAGCGGCCGTTGACGACCTGCTCGTTGGCGAGCACGGTGCAGCACTTCGGGCACCAGTTCACTTTGCTCTTTTTACGGTAGGCAAGGCCGCGCTCGAACATGCGGATGAAGAACCACTGGTTCCAGCGGTAGTAGTCGGGCAGGCAGGTGGTGACTTCGTTGGCCCAGTCATAGCTCAGGCCGATGCGGTCCATCTGCCGCTTCATGGCGGCGATGTTTGAAGTCGTCCAGGCGCGCGGCGGCGTGTTGTTTTTGATCGCCGCATTTTCTGCCGGAAGACCGAAGGCATCCCAGCCCATTGGATGGAGCACGTTGTAGCCCTGCATCCACATATAGCGGGCGAGGGCGTCGCCGATGGAGTAGTTGCGCACGTGGCCCATGTGCAGCTGGCCCGAGGGATAGGGCAGCATCTCAAGCACGTAATACTTGGGCTTGCTGCTGGACGCCGGCTCAGCGGCGTAGAGATCGGGTAGCTCGGCCCAGCGCTGCTGCCAGCGCTGTTCAATTTCAGCCGGGTTATAGCGGATTTCGGGAGAAGCTCCGCCTGTCGCTGCCATTGCAGCGGTTTCTATTGGCTTGATTGAAGACATACTCCTTTATTTTACCGATTGTCGACGAATCGCCCTATTGGAGCCTGCGGGAATGACGAGGGACTTGAGCAGGGCGACGTTCTTTCGGTCGTCATCAGGCTGCTCGACGGGAACTTCGGCAACAAAGGCGCAATGCGCGAATCGCCTGTCATTGAGCAGGCGGCGGAAGGCTTCAAGGCCGATTGTCCCGCGGCCGATTTGTTCGTGGCGGTCGAGCTTTGAGCCGCGCGGTGCTTTGGCGTCGTTTGTATGCCACACGCGAACGGATTTGGCTCCGATGGTCGCTTCGATCTGACGCGCCGTTTCCGCGTAGCCATCTTCGCTGACAATGTCGTATCCGGCGACATGGGTATGGCAGGTATCAAGGCAAGCGCCTACCGGAGCGACGTCGCGAAGGCGATGAATGAGTTCGGCCACCTGCTCGAAGCTGCCTCCGAGGGAGAACTCGGCTCCAGCAGTATTCTCGATCAGTATTAGGAAATCACTGATCTGGGCGTCAAGCCCATGGATGGATTTCGCAATCGATTCCGCCGCCAGACGCAGACCTTCTTCGCGGGTGAGTCCTCGCCATGAGCCCGGATGGAGCACCAGAAACTCGGCTCCAAGAGCCAGGGCCCGCTCGATCTCGCCGCGAAAAGCCACGATGGATTTGGCGCGAACGACCTCTGACTGGCTGCAAAGGTTCACGAGGTAGCTGGTGTGGATGACGAGTGGCCAGCAGTCGTAATCCCGTCGTAACTCGCGCATGCGTTCGCAGTGCAATTCTTCAAGCCGAGAGGGTCGCCACATGCGCGGGCTGGATGAGAAGATCTGAAAGGTATTGGCTCCGATCTGGTTGGCGCGCTCGGCCGCGTTGAAAACCCCACCCGCCGTAGAAAGATGAAAGCCAATGCGTGGTTTGCTCATGCTATTTACAGTGTAGAAATCCTCGTGGACTATACAGCTATACAGGTGTATCGTCGTTCGAGAATGAGAAGAGGTTATGCGTAAAGTAATTACGGCCGAAAAGTTGTTGACCCCGGACGAAACATTTTCCCAGCCGATTGTGGTGATCGAGGATGGAGTGATCGCCAGTATCACTTCTCGCGCGGATGCCGCTATACCCTCCGGAGACGTGCAGGATTATCCCGGCGCAACGCTCGTTCCGGCCTATTTCGACGTGCATTTTCACGGCAGCGGCGGCGCGGATGCGATGGAAGGAACGCGGGAGGCCCTCACGGTTATTGGCCGGTTTCTCGCACGCCATGGGGTGGGATCGTACCTGGCGACGACGATCTCAGCTCCCGTCGATACGACCCTTCGCTCATTGTGTGGACTGGCGAAGTCAATGGGTGAAGATATTGAGGGAGCGAGGCCGCTCGGGATTCATATCGAAGGCCCGTTTATTTCGCATGCGAAGCGCGGCGCACACGCAGAGCGTGATCTGCAACTGCCAACGCTGGCGTTGTTCAACCGCATGTGGCAGGCGTCGGAAGGGCACATTCGTCTAATGACCATTGCTCCGGAATTGCCCGGGGCAGACGAGGTGATGGCACGCGCGAACGAGCTTGGAGTGCGCATCAGCCTGGGACACAGCAATGCGGGAACGGAAGACGCTCTGCGCGGTATACGGGCGGGAGCGACTTCTGCGACGCACACTTTCAACGCCATGCGGCGGTTCGACCATCGTGAGCCGGGAATGCTGGGAGTCGTGCTTGACCGGTCCGAACTCTATGCCGAGATCATCAGCGACGGCTTGCACGTGCACCCGACGGTCGTGCGCATGTTCTGGAAAGAAAAGGGCAGCGAACGGGCGATTCTGGTGACCGATGCAATGAGCGCCACCGGCATGCCGGATGGAAATTACAGGCTCGGGGAGCTTGATGTTCGAGTGAAGGACGGCAAGTGCATCGTCGGTGAAGACACGCTGGCGGGCAGCACGTTGACCATGGATCGCGCCGTCCAGAATTTCGCCCGGTTCACAGGGATAGAGTTTGGCGAGGCCGCAGCGCTTGCCACCAGAAATCCGGCGCGCATGACCGGGCTCGATTCCCAGGTGGGAACGCTCGAAGCAGGGCGTTCCGCGGACCTGACCGTTCTTTCGCCGAATGGCGAAGTGATCGAGACGATTCTTCGCGGACAACGCGTGGCTGTAGCGTAACGATGCTCTATCTCTGCGGTATGCTTCATTCAAATTGATCCCTTACCGGCGAGTTCATGAAAAAATCAAAATCGATCTTTCTGGCGGTTCTCGTCTTCTGTTTGTCGCAGGCTGCGCATGCGGCATCCCCGTGCAGCGACATCCCAAATGCCGATCATCCTAAGGCTGTGCTCTCAAATGGAGATGTCGAGGCGTTTGTTTTTCTGCCCGACCCCGAGCACGGCTACTATCGCTCCACGCGGTTTGACTGGTCAGGAGTGATCGGCTGTGCTTCCTACAAAGGACACAGGTTCTGGGGCGAGTGGTTTCCGAAATACGATCCGTTGCTCAACGATTCCATCACCGGGCCGGTGGAGGAATTTCGCTCGCAGGATGGAGCGTTGGGTTACGCAGATGCCAAGCCCGGAGAGCCCTTCGTGAAAGTAGGCGTCGGCGTTCTTCGCAAAATCGACGATTCACCCTATAAGTTCGGCACCTTCTATCCGATTATCGATACCGGAAAATGGACGGTCCACACGAGCAAGCGATCGATTACGTTTGAGCAGAAGCTTCAGTCGCCTATTGGCTTTGCCTACATCTACAAAAAGACGCTGGAACTGGACAAGAGCGGTACGGTGATCGCCCTCAAGCATGAGCTGAAGAACACCGGATCGAAACTCATACAGACCGATGTTTACGATCATGATTTCTTCATGATCGATGGGCGTCCAACCGGGCCAGGGATGACGGTGCGTTTTCCATTTACTCCTAAGATCCAGGATTCGCCCGATACTCACTTCGATCCGTCAATGGCGAAGGTCGAGGGTAATACGATTTCGTACTTGCAGGAACTACAGCCCCACCAGACGGTCGCGGGATACATTACTGGCTATTCCGACAAGGCATCCGATTACGACATCACCGTTGAAGACCAGAAAATAGGCGTCGGGATTCAGCAAACATCCGATTCGCCCATCGCAAAGTTCTATCTCTGGTCGATTCGGACGACGATTTCGCCGGAAGCGTATATTCATCTCGACGTAGCACCGAATCAGACACAGAGCTGGACGATCCGCTACCGCCTATTCGTCAAGTAAATCTAGTGGACGCGGTTGCGGGCACGCCAGAGTGCTCCGATGACCGGATCGACCGCCTCCGGCAGGACCTTAACCATGGGCAGGCTGCGATGGATCGTCTCCACCATGCTCTCGCGCACGAAGCTCACGCTCTTCAGGATGCCGCCCACATAGGCGATGCCGGGGAGGGGCGCGTCCGGCTCCAGCGCGCGAAGCCTGTGGACAGCATGCGCCGCGTTTTCGCCCAGCATCTGGCCCCCAAGCTGCAAGACATTGAGTGCGACAGCATCGCCTGCTTCTGCGCATTCCACAACTAATGGCGCAAGCAGGGAAAAGTCAGGTAACGGAGTTTCATTCCCGATGTTCGTGACATCTCCGAGTGTTGCAGCCGACCAGAATTTCATTACTTTATCGAGGATCATGGTCGGTTGCTGGAAGTCATAGGCGCGCAGCGCGTTCTTTAAGCCCTCGTGACCGATCCAGTAGCCGGAGCCTTCATCGCCGAGCGCCGGACCCCATCCGCCGACATTGAAGGTCTCACCCACGCTGGTGCGGCCAAGAATATTGGAACCAGTGCCGCCGATGACCAGCACGCCTGCCTGCCCTGGGAAGGCTGCGTCGAGGGCGGTTGTTTCATCGCCGCAGATGAGAATTTCGCCGCCTGCGTAGCGCGAAATAATCTGGTGCATCCACTCTTTCGTCTGCGGTAGCCGCACGCCGGCTGTTCCGACACAGGAGACAGCTACTTGCTTTAGATCGACGCTGCTCTCCTGGGCTATCTCTTCGAGCAGGGCGCGCATGTTGGCCTCGGCCTGCGCAGCGGAGACGCGCAGCGGCTTGATGCTGCCATTTTGTGTGCGGGCCAGGATGTTGGTTTCGTCGGCGAGCGCGCAGTCGGTCTTGGTGCCGCCTGCGTCAAATCCAAGGTAAAGTGCCATTGTTTCTGCTTTCTAATTATTCCCGGGCTGCATCGGCAAGAGCGCTGGAGAGAATGTTGAGGCTGCCGTCGGTGGGGGGCGCCTGCAGCTGGAGGATCTTTGCAATAAAGGGATAGACATTCACGTTTTCGAAAGGCTTGAGTGCGGTGCCGGGATGTATGTCGGGACCGGCGGCGAAGAAGATGGCCTTCATCTCCGTCATCTCTCTGGGGTCGTAGCCGTGGACGCCCATGGTGGGCGCATGGTCCTGGTCTCCAGTTGCCGGCCCGTGCGCGCGAATCGCGTATGGACCTTTGGGGACGATGATAGGATCGCCGGCGCGAGGGTTGCTGTTGTAGTGCAGCCAAGAGGGCATCTGAGCGCGTCGATACACGACGAACTTGCTGTCGGCGGCCTTCAGTTTCTGGTATGCCTTCTCCACATCGGCTTCTGAATTGCCATAAAGCAGCGAGCCAACGGTCGTGAAATTCGAGAGGTCGGTGTATTGGTCGAGGTCGATCCACGGGCCATCTTCCTTGGCCATGCCGTGATCGCTAAGTACGATCAGGTCGATCGGCATGTGTAAGGCGTCGAGGCTGTCATGCAGTTTTCCGATCAGAGCATCGACATGCTTCACGGCTTCGGCGACCTGCAGGCTGCCGGGGCCATACTCGTGCCCGGCATGGTCGACATTCGAGTAATAGAGCGTAATGAGGTGCGGGCGCTTGTCTTCCGGCAGCTTGAGCCATGCCATCACCTGATCGATGCGCTGCTCGTCGGGAAATTTGTTGTCGAAATGAAGATAGTAGCTCGGCCGCACGTTCTGGATTGCGGCTTCCGATCCCGGCCAAAAGAAACAGGCCGAGCGCATGCCCTGCTGCTCGGCGAGAACCCAGAGCGGCGTGCCTCCGTACCAGGTGCCGTCGCTGTTGGTCTTCGCATCGGTGTAGGAATAGCGTTCCTTGCGCTGCTCGTCGTAGAAACTGTTGGCGACAATGCCGTGGTGCTCAGGATAGAGGCCGGTAACCAGCGTGTAGTGATTCGGAAACGTCAGCGAGGGGTAGGACGGGATCATGCCATCGGGCGCGCTGGCGCCTTGTTTTGCGAGGGCCAGCAGATGCGTTGCGCCGTACTTTTTTGCGTAGTCATAGCGGAAGCCGTCGAGCGAAACGAGCACCACATAGTGCTTTGGTTCCTGTACGAGAGCGTTCGGTCCGTTGTCGACGGTAATAACCGGCGCAGGCTGTGGCGTTTGCGCCAGTGAAAAAACGCTGCAAAGCAGGAAGGCCGAGAGGAAGAAGCGGAGCCGTGTGAGCATGTTTGTTTCCTCGAACAGATTACTTGATCGCTCGCTCGCAGTGCAGCATAAGCGCGGCACAGCCTTTCGGCGGTCTGTTATCATCGCGCCACATCCCCCAAGTATGTTTTGGAGGCGCAACAGTAAATGCATCATCGCCGGGTAGCTCTTTTAGGAATCTTCGCCATGGCTCTATCGACAATCGCCGCTTCAGTAGCTGAAACCCCATCGAAGTTGAAAGTTCCCGAAATCAAGTATGAAACTTACACCTTGCCGAATGGCCTTCAGGTCATTCTGACCGAAGATCATCGCCTGCCTTTGGTCGGTGTCGATCTCTGGTATCACGTGGGTCCGGTGAAGGAGCGGGCAGGACGCACGGGATTTGCGCACCTCTTTGAGCACATGATGTTCGAGGGCTCAAAGCATGTCGGCGAAAAGGCGCACTTTAAATACCTCGAAGCAGCGGGAGCGTCGGACATCAACGGCACCACCGATTTTGACCGCACCAATTACTTTGAGACGCTGCCCTCAAACCAACTGGAGCTGGCACTGTGGCTGGAAAGCGATCGCATGGGTTTCCTGCTGGACACTCTGGATCGCGAGAAGCTGACAAATCAGCGCGACGTGGTGCGCAATGAACGCCGTCAGAGCGTGGAGAACCAGCCTTACGGTCTGGTAGATGAGGCGTTGGTACAGGCGCTGTTCCCAAAAGACCATCCCTATCATGCCAATGTAATGGGATCGCATGCGGATGTTGAGGCGGCACGGCTGGAAGATGTACGGCAATTCTTCAAGCAGTACTACGCGCCTAACAATGCGACGATTGCCATTGCGGGAGACATCGATAAAGCAAAGACCAAGGTGCTGCTTGAGAAGTATTTCGGCCCGATTCCCAAAGGTCCCGACGTGCCGAAGGTTGATGTCGTGACACCGAACATCACTTCAGAGCAACGCATTACGATCACTGACACTGTCCAGTTGCCCAAGGTGGAATTTGGATGGCTAACTCCGCAAGCATTTACGCCCGGCGATGCGGAGGCTGATTTCGCCGCCTACATTCTTGGCGGAGGTAAGTCGAGCAGGCTCTATCAAAAGCTTGTGTACGAACAGCAGATCGCGCAATCGACGCAATGCTACAACCAGTCGCAGGCTTTGAGGTCGTGGACAACCTGCGAACTGGTGGCTCGGCCCGGTGTGACTGCCGAGCAGTTGGAAAAAGCTGCTAACGATGTGATCAACGAATTTCTCCAGACAGGTCCCACGCAAGCGGAGATTGACCGCGCTCGCAATTCGACCGAGTCGCGGAAGATTCGCGGGCTGCAGCGGGTGGGTGGTTTTGGAGGCGTTGCCGACGAGTTGAACTACTACAACCAGTACACCGGCGACCCCGGATATCTGCCGAAGGATATTGCACGCTATAACGCGTTGACCATTGCGAGCGTGCAGAAATTCGCGCAGTCGAATCTGGCTCAGAGCCAGCGCGTAACGGTGTATGGAATTCCCGGCAAGAAAGTGGTTGACGATGTACCGCGCAGTCCCGCCGACACGGATGCGAATGTAAAGATCCAGCCTGAATATTCGGCCGAGTTCGATCAGGCGCAGGCATGGCGTAAGAGCCCTCCGCAGCCCGGGCCGCAACCAAAGCTTTCGCTTCCTGAACCGTTGACCTTTACGTTGGCGAATGGGCTCAAAGTCTATCTGGTGGAGTCGCACAATCTGCCGGTGATGAGCGCTTCTCTCGTTGCTCTGGCCGGCAGTGAAGGGGATTCGCCGAAAAAGCCGGGTGTTGCCGGATTTGCTGCGAACATGCTGACAGAAGGCACGGCTAACCGAACGGCCACCCAAATTGCGGATGACACCGACCAGATCGGCGCGACTCTCAGCAAGAACGCAGGCAACGACAACGCGTTTGTGCGGGTGAGCGCGCTGAGCAACGTCACCGATTCAGCGCTCGATCTGCTGGCCGATGTGAGCCTGCACCCCTCGTTCAGCGACAACGAAATTGAGCGCATTCGCAAGCAGCGGTTGACCGCTCTGCTGCAGTTGAAGGACCAGCCGGTGCAGGTTGCGATTTCTGTTGCCTCTCGCGCGCTTTACGGAGCGGACAGCCCTTATGGATATCGAAGCGTCGGCACGGAAGCTGCGATCAAGGCGACAACGCGCGAAGACCTTGTCAGCTTTTGGCAGGCACGCTACACGCCTGCGAATTCGGCGCTGGTCTTTGCGGGTGATTTATCGGAGAAGCAGGCACGCGATCTGGCGGAGAAATACTTTGGAAGCTGGTCGTCGAAGGGAACGGTTTCGCAGCCGCCGGCTACGCCCGCTCCTCCAACTCGCCATGTCATTCTCGTGGATATGCCGGGCGCGCCGCAGACGGCGATCTTTGCTGCCGGAATTGGCGTGCCGCGATCGAGTCCGGATTTTGCGCCGCTCAATGTCGATAACACGATGCTCGGAGGTCTCTTCTCCAGCCGTATCAACATGAACCTTCGAGAACAGCATGGATACACCTATGGCGCCTTCAGCACATTTCAGTTCATGCGCGGCAGCGGTCCATTCTTTGCCGGAGCCTCTGTGCGTGCCGACGTAACTGGACCCGCAGTACACGAACTGTTTTCAGAACTTGATCGCATCCGCACGAGTCCTCTCACGCCGGATGAGTTGAAGATGTCGAAGGATTTTCTGATGCGTTCACTGCCTGGCGGCTTTGAGTCAGTAGAGGAGACCACTGGCAAAATGTCTGACATCTTCACCTATCAGTTGCCACTCGACTACTATCGCGCCTATCCGGAAAAAATCGACGCGGTTACATCCGAACAGGCAGCGAGCGTAGCCCTCAAGTACATCCATCCCGGGAACATGATTCTCATCGCGGTTGGAGATAAGGCGAAGATCCAGCCGGAAATTGAGAAGCTGAATCTTGGGCCGGTCGAAGAATGGAATACTGACATCGAGCGGGTTAAGAAGTAGCAGAATGCAGGAAAGCCCGCTGTCGCAGCGGGCTTTTCCACGCGTCAGAGACGCAGCAATAAGACGGTAACGCAGACAGCCATACCTGCTATTCCAAAGCCCATGCCCAGATACCAGTAGGCGCGCTGCCGGGTCAGCAATGTGATTGAAGTGACGACAAGACCAATTTCGAGAAGTGCCTCGCCAAGATCAAAACGATTGGCTTTTCGTTCTGACCGCCGTACTTCAGCTTCAAACTCGTGAGCCTTTTCCTCTTCATCGTGCAGATCGCCAGACCACTTATCTGAGTGAGCCTTGTAGCTCTCCATCAACTTCTTCGCACCGTCGTCATGCACGGCAAGGACGGAGAGCATGTCAGATGTTAGCTGGGTTTC
>Ga0209139_10000133_pt1 | contig 22450 bp, 19 predicted proteins | sample BogFormECP14_OM3_FD_188246 | JGI IMG/M metagenome (GOLD analysis project Ga0209139, IMG submission 188246) | Bog forest soil microbial communities from Calvert Island, British Columbia, Canada - ECP14_OM3 (SPAdes) (version 2) | ecosystem: Environmental > Aquatic > Freshwater > Wetlands > Bog ...
AGGTAGTCGCCACCAGTAAGGCACCAACGGAAGATTGCGGCAAAGAAAGAGCGGGCCAGATGGTTACCGAGCACCGGCAACTATCTGGCCCGCCTGCTAGAACCAGCCGCGTATTCACCACAACTTTTGCGTCAGTGTGGTTTTCCGCCGCCCCCCGCGGGATGCGGAGCCGGGGCCTGACGCTGCTGCAAATGCTGCGCCTGCGTGGCGTGTTTTTGTTCGAGTTGTTGTGTCTGTTGCGTGTGCCGCTGTTCCATCTGCTGTTTTTGCTGATCGTTGTAGTTTTTCTGCGCGGCTTGCTGATGTTCCTTTTCCTGCTGCTGTTGCAGCTTTTGATGTTCCTGATTCTGCTTGGCGGCTAGTTTATCCTGCTGCTGTTGGTATTTCTTGTCGGTTGCCGCGTTGCCGGTGTTGGGCGGCGTGGACTTGTGCGCTTCAATGTCCGCCGCGTGGCCTGGAGCCGGACGTGCCGCTCCTCCGGCTTCTGGACGCTCCTCGGTGCCCGGGCGTGCGCCATTTTCCGGGCGTGGGGCGTTTTCGCCGCTGCCGCGAGCGTTCGCCGGAGGAGCCTTGTATTCTCCGCCGGCGTTTCTAGCGGCGACCGCGCCGCCCTTGAAATCTCCGGGGCGTGCGGTGGCAGCGATGGGCGGCCTGCCGTGGTTGGCCGAGGCGCGTAGCTCAGGGTTGCCGCGGGCTTCTTGAACGTGTGAGGCTTGCGCTGCTACCGGGCCAACGTGCCGCTCGCTGGCGTAAGACCGTTCTTGCTCGGTCTCGCGCGCTTCTACTCCGCCGCTGCCCCCATTGAAGCTAACGTGATTGTCGACCACCGTGATCCGCGTGTTATAGGTGTTGTGAATGATGGTGGTGTTCACGTGGCTCACGAAGGTGTTGTACGCGAAGTGTCCACCTTCCCAGCGCCCGCCTTCAAATCCCACGCCGCCGTAGCCGAAGCCGTAGTTGATGCCGCCGTAGAAGCCGACATGCGGTCCCCAATAGCCTTCATGGAAGATGAACGCGGCACCCCCCCAGCCCCAGTATCCGGGTGTCCACAAGAAACCTACTTCAGGTGGTTCAACCCACGTCCCGGGAACCCAATAGTAGCCGTCGACGTCGTCATAGGCCCAGTAGCCGGGCGTCCAGAGATAGCCGTCCGCGGGGCAGATGGGTTGCTCGTAAATGGGAAGCGCGGGTGGGCCGAAACCAACGGAAATGTCTACGCCAATCTGCCCGAAAGCGGCGTGGGACAAAGCGAGCAGCACAAACGAAAACAGCAAGGAACGAATAGCAACCGCAGCACGCATTTTGCATCCTTTGGCCGCTCATCCTTTTTTAGTGCCCGGTACGGCAACGAAAAAGACGGGCGCGGATGGAGAGGCGAACTTTCGTGGTGCAACGTGGCCGAGAGTCTTCGAGTATGCATTCTTAAGGTTGCGCCCAAAAAACTCGATAGGGTTTTGCCTGTAGGAACTGCGGGCGGAATGCCGCATGCGAGTTGCTCCTGCTCACCTCCCCAAACTGGGGACTAAACAAGGGGTTGCGTCTGACGCACTTTTATTATATTCAGCAAAGCAAAATCGGCGATGCTCCGTGAACGCGCTTGCTGTTTTGCCAGGCGATTGCGGCGCCGGAGCAGCCGAACCGGCTGTTGCGCCGTGAACGGGCGCAAGGGCCATCCCAGGAGCCCAGGAAAAGAATCGCAAAACGTTCCCTTTACAGTTTTCCGGGTGGACAGTAGTATGCAGGGAACTTGACTCTCCCAACGGCGAGGCGCGGGAGCATTCAAACTGCGCGCGCTATTCAAAAGAGACTGGCCCAGTGATCTTCGACGATCTGCGTGCGATACAGCTACGACACGGTTTTCTGCCGAAGGCGGAACTCGAAGGACTGTCTGCGCGCACGCAGATGCCGTTGTACCAAATTCACAGCGTGGCCAGTTTTTATCCGCATTTTCACTTGGCGATGCCCGCCAAAGCGGAAATCCGCGTGTGCGTGGATATGAGTTGCCACTTGAATGGCGCGCCGGAATTGCGCGCGGACCTCGAGCGGCGTTTCGCGGGAGCACCCGCCGAAGCGGTGCAGATTCGCGACGTTTCGTGCCTGGGCCGCTGTGACCTGGCGCCTGCGGTGGCCATCAACGACCAGATATTTACTGAAGTGACCGGGGAACGCGCGGAGCAGATTGGACGCTCGGCGTTGCGCGGCGACGCAGTGCATGAAGACCATCCCCATGTGCCCCGCGTGGACTGCGCTTCGGATCCTTATGCGGGTCCTGCTTCCGTAGGAGACAAGTACCGCGTGCTGCAAGAATTGACGCAGACCAAGGCGTTCGACGACGTGCTCGGGCAGCTGAAGCTTTCGGAGCTGCGTGGCATGGGAGGCGCGGGATTCCCTACCAGCTTGAAGTGGGATTTGGTGCGGAAAGAGGCGGCGACACCCAAATACGTGGTGTGCAATGCCGATGAAAGCGAACCCGGAACCATCAAAGATCGCTTTATCATGACGCATTTGCCGCATTTGCTGATCGAGGGCATGGCCATTGCCGGCCTGGTGAGCGGCGCCAAAATCGGAATCTTGTACATTCGCCACGAGTATCACCTGCAAGAGGAAATTCTCGGCGAAGAGTTGCGCCGCGCCTATCAACTGGGTTTGCTGGGCAAAAATATTTTGGGCAGCGGGCTGGATTTTGATTTGCAGATTTTTGTCAGCCCCGGCGGATATATTTGCGGCGAAGAAACGGCGCTGATCGAAGCGATCGAAGGCCACCGCGCCGAACCTCGCAACAAGCCGCCGTTTCCCGTAGCCGAAGGGCTCTTTCACAAGCCGACGGTGTTGAACAACGTGGAGACCTTCGTGAACGTGCCGCAGATTCTCGCGCGCGGCGTCGAGTGGTTTAAAGCGCAGGGGCAAGGCGGCTCGCGCGGCTGGAAGTTTGTCGGCGTCAGCGGACAGGTGGCGAATCCGGGGGTGTTTGAAGTGCCCATGGGCACCAGCATGCGGGAAGTGCTCTTCAATCATGCGGGCGGAATTCGCGGGGGCCGCACGCTAAAAGCCTTTGCTCCCTCGGGCCCTTCTTCGGGATATTTGCCCGCGTCGATGGTGGACGTGCGGCTCGATTTCAAAGCGCTGGCGGATGCGGGCTCTATGCTGGGCTCCGGCGCGATCGTGGTCTGCGACGATAACACCTGCATGCTGGACATGGCGCTGAACGCCGTGCGCTTCTATCGCAACGAATCGTGCGGCAAATGCGTGCCGTGCCGCGTAGGCTCGCAAAAAATGACGGATTTGCTGGTGCGCTGGACGCAGGGCGGACTCCCCGAGGCGCAATATCGCGCGGACCTGGCGCTGCTCGATGAACTTTCTAACGCCATGGGGCTGGCTTCCATTTGCGGATTGGGGCAGATTGTGCCTGCGCCGATTCAGTCCGTGCTGAAACATTTCCGCGCGGAAGTGGACGCGCACGTGTTGCACGGCAAGTGTCCCAGCGGCATCTGTTTCTCCCCCGCAGTGCGCGCGGGAGAAATGAATCGCGTAGGGATTCGGCCGTGAAAAACTTTTTGCCATGGAACGCTGACTGATTATGGCTACGACTCCTACTCCCGCGGGTCTGCTGGATCTGCAAATTGACGGCAAGGCGGTGCGCGTGCCCGCCGGCACCAGCGTCTTCGATGCCGCGCGCATGAACGGCATCCCCATTCCCACACTGTGCCATTTGCAGAATGAAACGCCCGTGGGCGTTTGCCGATTGTGCCTGGTGGAAGCCGGCGGGCGCGTGCTCTCGGCAGCGTGCGTGCGGCCCTGCGAACAGAACATGAAGGTGGCCACCGCCACCGAAAAGGTGCTCTCGGCGCGCAAGACGGTGCTGGAACTTTTGATGTCCGACCACCCCACGCCCTGCGCGCGGCAGCAGCACTCGGGCGATTGCGAACTGGAAACCCAAGCGCACGCCGCGGGCATCACCCAGGCGCGCTTCGCCAAGCGCAGCGTGGCGCGCGGACGCGATGAATCGTCGCTGGCGATTGCCGTCGACCACGATGCGTGTATCTTGTGCGACCGCTGCATTCGTGGCTGCGACGAAATCAAAAACAATTTTGTGCTCGGCCGCATGGGCAAGGGCTACGCCGCGGGCATTGCCTTCGATTTGAACTCGCCGATGGGCGAATCGACATGCATTTCCTGCGGCGAATGCATGGTCTCCTGCCCCACCGGTGCGTTGACCAATCGCATCGCGGTGGGCACGGCCATCGCCAAGACCGCCGACGCGCAGGTCTTCGACGCCGAAGAATTGCTGCAGATTCCCGTGTTCAAGGGCGTTTCCGGCACCTTCCTCGAATTGAACCGTGGCGCCATCGTAAAGCGCCGCTTCCGCAAGGGCGAACTGATCTGTAAGGAAGGCGATTTCGGTTCCACGGCGTTCTACATTTTGGAAGGCCAAGCACAGGTGTCCATTTCCACGCCGATTGCCCACGTAAAAACCGACGGCGGCGCGAAAGGTTTTTTCAAGAAACTCACCAGCTCGCTGGCCTCGCGCACCGAAGACAAGCGCGACGAAGAACGCCGCGACCGCACCATCCCCATCGACGCCAGCGTGGACTTGAACTACGGCAGCCCGGTGGCGGAGCTTGGCCCCGGCGATCTCTTCGGCGAAATGACCTGCATGAATTTCTATCCGCGCTCGGCCACGGTGCGCGCGGAGTCCGACGTGGTGGCGTACGAAATGCTCCGCAACGTCTTGGACATCATGCTGAAGAACAAGTCTTTCCGCGCGCAGATCGACGCCAACTACCGGCGGCGCGCGCTGGAAAATCACTTGCGCGGCGTGCCCATGTTCGCGGATTTGGCGCCGGATTTCATCGAGCACCTAAAAGAAAGCGTGGAATTGCAGCGCTACGGCCCAGGACAAATGATCACGCGGCAGGGCGATGCCGCGGACTGTTTCTACCTGGTGCGCATCGGCTTCGTGAAAATCTCAGAGAATTATCCCGGCGGCGAACTGGTGCTGGCGTATCTTTCGCGCGGCGATTATTTCGGAGAGATCGGCTTGCTCGGCGGCGGCGTGCGCACCGCCACCTGTACCGCGCTCGACCACGTGGAAGTGGTGCGCATTTCCGGCGACGACTTCCGCCAGATGATCGAACGCTTCCCTACCGTGCGCGCGGGCTTGGCCGCGGTAGCCGAAGAGCGCCAGCTCGCCAACCAGCAGCGCATGCAGATGCTGCACAGCGTGCCTATCGATCAATTCCTGTCGCAGGGACTGATGGAAGCGCAGAGTTTGCTGGTGCTGGACCTGGAAAATTGCACGCGCTGCGACGCCTGCGTGAACGCCTGCGCCGATGCGCACGATGGCGTGACCCGCCTGGTGCGCGACGGTTTGCGCTTCGATCAATATCTCGTGGCTACCAGTTGCCGCCAGTGCCGCGACCCGCTGTGCATGGTGGGCTGCCCAGTCGGCTCGATCCGCCGCCGCAATTCGCTCGAAGTCATCATCGAGGATTGGTGTATCGGCTGCGGCCTGTGCGCGCGCAATTGCCCCTACGGCAACATCAATTTGCATCCCTTTGAAGTGATCGTCGATGATCCCGAACACGCCGGCCGCAAAAAAGCCGCCATCAAGCAGAAAGCCACTTCCTGCGACCTCTGCACTCATCTCAAAGAGCCGAGCTGTGTCTACGCCTGCCCGCACGATGCCGCGCATCGCGTCGACCCCAAGACATTTTTTGCCGACATGATCGGCCAGGCGTCCACAAAATAGCTTTATGCACATGGACAAGTCACAACGCGCGTGGGGCCTGGCTTCGCTGATGATTTTCGTGGCGTCGACCGTTGGCTACATTATTTACGCGTTGAACGCCACACCGCGGCCCAGCGGCGGCAGCGTGGTGGGACTGATCTTCGGCATCACCGGCTTTGCGTTCATGATTTTCGCGGCGCTGCTTGGCGCGCGCAAACGCGTACCAGTATGGCGCCTGGGACGCGCGCAAGCCTGGATGCGCGGCCATCTGTGGCTCGGCTTGCTTAGCCTGCCGATGATTCTCTTTCACGGCGGCTTCCGCTTCGGCGGCACCATGACCCAAGTGTTGATGTGGCTGCTGATCATCACCGTGGGCAGCGGCCTGTTTGGCGCGATTCTGCAAAATTATCTGCCGCGTTTGATGACCACCGACGTTCCTCTCGAAACCATCTACGACGAAATCGGCAACGTGCGTAAGCTGCTGCGCGAAGAAGCCGACCGCGACGTGGAATCCGTTTGCGGCGCGCTCGGCCTGTCGCAAGACCGGGAGGAAGCGGCGCAGCGCGCCGGCGGATTCACCGCCATGCGTCCGCTGGCCGCGGCCGCTGGCGCGCGTGGAATGGTGGCACCCGCTATCATCGCCGCCACCAGCACCGCCGTAGCCCCCGCGCCAGAAATTATTTTGCTGACCGACGACGAGAGCGCGCCATTGCGCCGCTTCTATATAAACGAGGTGCGTCCGTTCCTGGAGCGCCCCAGCGAGCACCGGCTCATCCTCGGCCGGCCGGACAAAGCCAAGCTGGCCTTCGCCGGCGTGCGCACCATGCTGCCCGCCACGGCCCACGGCACCCTCGCCGACCTCGAAGATATCTGCGATGAAGCGCGCCAACTGCGCAAGCAGGAGCAGGTGCATCACTGGATGCATGGGTGGTTGCTGGTGCATATTCCGCTGTCGCTGGCGCTGATTTTACTCGGCGCGATGCACGCGGTGATGGCGTTGCGCTATTAGCAAGCGGCCCCGTTTTATTGAGAAGTCTTATTGAAAAGTTTCGTTGAAAAGAGTTTGCGGAAAAACATTTGGCACGCACACGCACAACCAAAAAACTCGCGCAGCGTATTGACCTGAACTATTTCAAAAGGTCGACGCCGCTCAAGCGCGTCCGGCTCGGGCTAGTCATCCTGCTTCCCGCGCTGGCGCTGGCGTGGATTATCTGGCTGGTGGTCGCCAAGGATTCGCGGGTGTACAGCAGCGGCCGCATGGCCGGAGCGCACGCCGTGCTGGTTAATCAATGCGCCGCGTGCCACGTGCAAAAGGCCGGCATCTTCATGCAAAAGGCGGAAGACAGTGCGTGCCTCAATTGCCATGACGGGCCCATTCATCATCACGTGGCCATCAAGAGAGTCGCCTGCGCGGAATGTCACAACGAGCATCGCGGCAGAATCAATCTGCTGGCCACCAGCAACGAAAACTGCGCGCAGTGCCATGCTGATTTGAAAACGAATGGCGGCACATCGAACTATTCCAACGCCATTCTTAGCTTCTCCGACGGCCATCCGGAATTCGCCGTGGTGCGCACGGGCGGCGGCAGAAAGCCCGCCGACCCCGGCACCATCAAGCTCAATCACCAGCTGCACATGAAATTAATTCGGCGCGGACCAAACGGCCCGATGGTGCAGCTCGAGTGCGGCAATTGCCACCGACCCGCCGCGGCTCCGGCGGATTTGACCTACGGCGATGCGAAATATGTCGCCGCGAGCACCACCTATAAAGCAAGCGATGAGCTCTTGACCGTCCACACCGATGCGCTGCCGCCGCACAACGTGAGCAGCGGCCGCGAGCTGATGGCCCCGGTGAAATTCGCCACCGCGTGCGCTTCCTGCCATTTGCTCACCTTCGACAAACATTTCGATGAGGGCGTGCCGCACGACAAGCCGGAAGTGATTCACGCCTTCCTAATCGCAAAATTCACGCAATACATTGCCGCGCATCCCGGCGACGTGCGCGTGGTGCGCGATCCGAATCGCGACCTGGCGGAAAGAGCGCCGCAACCGGAAGTGCGCATCCTGACGCCCGCGCAGTGGATTGCCGAGCGCACCGCCGACGCTGAGCAACTGCTGTGGCGCAAAACCTGCATCCAGTGCCACGCGCTTTCGGCAAGCGGAACTCCGGTGGTCGCAGCGGTGGCTGTGGCGCCCAGCGTGCTGCCCGTCGTCGCGCCAGCCAATACCACCGCGAAGTGGATGCCGCACGCCAAGTTCGATCACCAAGCGCACAGCGGATTCACTTGCGTGAGCTGCCACAGCCAAGCGCTGACCAGCACGCAGACTACGGACGTGCTGATGCCCGGCATCGCCACCTGCCAAACCTGCCATGCTCCCGGCCCGGACCACGCCGAATCGCGCTGCTACGAGTGCCACACCTATCACGACTGGGCCAAACGCAAAGAAATCTCGCCCACCTTTAATTTGCCCGCGCTGAAAACCGGCGCGCGCTAATTCTCGCGCGGCTTTTGACTTTGACTTTGCCTTTGACTCTGTAGCGGCCGGGCTTTAGAGTCTGTGTGAGAACTCGTTTTGAACGGTCTGAATACCGCGCGCGAACAAATCCTGGGTTGGTCGCGCGGTCTCAGCAACAAGTAGACAGCCATTTTGGAGTGCGGCGGCTTGACGCCGCTTTTACGGCCGCAGCCGCATCAAGATCGGTCGCCCGCACCAAGATCGATCATCAGAGAATTGACCGAATCTCGGCATCAATAGCGATGTGCGTCGCCGGTTCGTTGTCAATGTTGTAGGAAGCTCCGCCGGAATTGGAAAACTGAAAAAAACGGCTAATGTGATAATCCTCGTCGTACCCGGAAAAAAGAGTTTCGGTCTCGGGCGTAGTCAATCCAAAAGAAGATAGCGCGACGGGCGTGCCAAAGATCCCGGCAAGCGCGAGATATCGTTCGACAAGCTGGCGGAGAGTCATGATCGGTGCGCGGCGCGCGGATTCGACGCTCATCGCGGGCTCCTTCGGCGAAGTGTAGCATTGATTTCCAACGCAGGTTGGTAGCACAGGCACCCTTTCCTGTGCGCGGTTTTGCGAGTGGCAGGGTAAAAGCGCACCGGCAAGAGTGCCTGTGCTACCAAAGGCCAGCCCTTGCGTTTTATGAGGAGCGGTGCGCAGCGAGGCAGGGCCGCGCGCCGGGCTGCCGAGAGCGCCCGGTGGAGATGCACTGGCTTGAATGGTATTCTTGGTGCGGATTTTATCGATAGGAGGATTGCTTATGGGCATCACCGTGGGAAGCGCGGCGCCGGATTTTACGCTGAGGGATCAGTCGCAAAAAGAAGTGAAGCTTTCGGATTTTGCGGGCAAAAAAAATGTGGTGCTGATGTTTTACCCGCTGGATTGGAGCCCGACCTGCACCAGCGAACACGCCTGCTTCGTGAATGGGATGAAGTCGTTTGAAACGCTGGACGCGGAAGTGCTGGGCGTAAGCGTGGATAGCGTGTGGTCGCACAAAGCCTACGCGGAAAAAATGGGCATTCACTATTCGCTCTTGGCGGATTTTCAGCCGCGCGGCGCGATGTCGGAAAAGTACGGCGTGTATTTGCCGGAAAAAGGCATCACCGGCAGGTCCATCATCATCGTGGGCAAAGATGGAAAAGTCGCCTGGGTGAAGCATTACGATATTCCGGTCGTTCCAGACGTGCAGGAAGTGGCGGCGGCGCTGCAGCAAGTGAAGACTGCGACAGCGTAAAAGCTGAAGCTAATGAAGTAACGAAGATCGTAAAAAGTTAAAAAGAAAAAGGCCGGGAGTTCCGGCCTTTTTCTTTTTGCTGCGCACACAGATTGAACGACCATGCTTTTGGTAGCACAGGCACTCTTGCCTGTGTGCGATTGCAGCTCGAAGCAAAACGAAAGCGCACAGGCAAGAGTGCCAGTGCTACTACCGCGGAGCTGAGGGAGCTGCCGGAGGCGCGGTGAACGAGCGGACCAGCAGGACGAGTTGCCAGCGCTGCTCTTGAGTGAAGCGCAGCTTGAACGAGGGCATGGGCTTTCTGCCTTCGCTGATTTGATAAAAAATTTCGCCGTCAGTAAGGCCCGAATTGAATTTGAAATTGCTGAGGTCCGCGGGCAACGGATCGTACATGGTGGCTTCGGGGCCGTCGCCTTTGCCTTTGTCGCCGTGGCATTGCGCGCAGTTGTCCAAGTATAGGTCACCGGCCGCCTGCAAGGCTGAGGGTGATGATTGCAGCGGATTCTTGCGTTGTTTGGCTTCGTCGGGAATGTTCCAGGTGCGCTTTTCGCGCGCGGCCAAGACGATGGAAATAGCGGCCAAGGTCAGGACCCCAGCGAAGAGGATTTTGCGCATTCTGAGGTTCTTCTGGGGCGCAGTGGGCATTGGTGAGTGTCCGATTTTCGCATAGTTCTTTGCCATTGCGTCGCGCGCTGGAGACAGAAAAGTACTCGGTTAACACGATGGCAGCGTCATCGACGGCGGATCTTGCGAGATGGTTCACCGTCTCGAGCGCGATGGAAGACCGGCCGCCGCCCTGCGTCATTTGGAGTTCGGCGGCTTGACGCCGCGTTTGTTGGGTAGGCCAGGGCAGCAAACGATCCGGGAGGCACTGTCGCGAATGTGTACGGCACCACCGCAACACGGTTGTGACGATATTTCTGTCGTATCCGGCGATTGTCCAGACGCATTGGATTTCACGGTTACAACCGTAAAAGCGGCGTCAAGCCGCCGCACTCCAAACTTTAGGCGCCGCGGAAGGTTAGATAGAGGAGCTCGAAGTTGAAGAAGAGGATGGCGGCGGCGACGGTCCAGGCGATTGCGGCGGTTAGGCGGGAGTTGGCGAAGGCGCCCATTCTTTTTTTGTTGCTCGTGAATTGGACGAGCGGAATTACCGCGAAGGGTAGCTGAAAGCTGAGGACTACCTGGCTAAGGATGATCAGCCAGGTGACTTTCGCTTCGCCCGCGATGGCGATGGTAAGAATCGCGGGGATGATGGCAATCGCGCGGGTGATCAGCCGGCGCAACCACGGCTTCAAGCGAATATCGAGGAAACCTTCCATGACGATTTGGCCGGCGAGCGTTCCGGTAAGCGTGGAGTTTTGCCCGGAGGCGAGTAACGCGCAGGCAAAAATCGTGCTCGCGAGGCTGGCACCAAGAACGGGGCTGAGAAGTTTATAGGCGCCGGCGATTTCGGCGACATCGTGCAGGCCGCGGGTGTGGAAAGCGGCGGCGGCGAGGACGAGAATGGCGGCGTTGATGAAGAGGGCGATACCTAAGGCAAGGTTGGAGTCAATGTAGGCGAAGCGCAGGGCTTCGCGCTTGTCACGAATGCCAGAGCCGAAGGCGCGCGTCTGCACGATGCTGGAGTGCAGGTAAAGATTGTGCGGCATGACCGTGGCGCCAAGAATTCCGATCGCGATATACAGCATTTCGCGATTGCGCAGAATGACGGAGTGCGGCAGGAAGCCACGAGCGGCGTCCATCCAGATGGGGCGAGCGATTAAGATTTCGTAGGAGAAGCACGCGGCAATCGTAAGAATCAGCGTGACCACGAAGGCTTCGATGAGGCGGAAGCCGCGACCTTGCAATGCGAGAACGATAAGCACATCCAGCGCGGTGATAACGACGCCCGCGAGCAGCGGCAGGCCGAAGAGCAGTTGCAGGGCGATGGCCGAGCCCAGAACCTCGGCGAGATCGCAGGCGGCGATGGCAATTTCGCAGGCGATCCACAGCAAGAAGGAAGTACGGCGCGAGTAATGGTCGCGACAAGCTTGCGCGAGGTCGCGCCCGGTGACGATGCCGAGTTTGGCGGAAAGCGCTTGCAGCAGCATCGCCATCAAGTTGCTGATGAGCACGACGCTGAGAAGTTGATAGCCGAATTTGGCGCCGCCGCCGATGTCGGTAGCCCAGTTGCCGGGGTCCATGTAGCCGACGGCGACCAGGTAGCCGGGACCGGCGAAAGCGAACAGTTTGCGCAGCCAGGACGCGGTGGAGTTGATGGGAATGCTGCGGTGGGCTTCGGGGAGCGAGGGATGGCGCGTGCCAGGCAGCGTGATCGATGGCTGATTCACGCGCGTCTCCTCTGTGGCAGAGAGACGATCCGTTTCGAGAGGCGGTGGAAGGGTGGTAGCCATCGGCAAGACAAACTGCTTTTTAGTTAACTGCGTTAAACTCTGCTACTAAACTACGCTTAATACGAAGAGATGTCAATCCATTTTGCGGAGTTGGTGCGTACTGGTATGCAAGTGGTGGTTACTTCCGACTGCATCGGCGGCAAAGAGCACCGTCAGATTGGCTGTGCCAGAAAATGACTTGTGAGACTTGCCCGGCCACAGCTACGAAATTCGGCGCGGCTTGAACGAGCAGTGGGCGGCGGCATGTGATAACTTCGAGACAGAATCCGAGGAGCGCAACTCATGGAAGAGCAACGGCCACCGCAACCACCGCAAGGGCAGGTGCAGATCAAAGCGGACGAAAAAGAATTACAGGGACAGTACAGCAACCTGGTGATGATTCATCACAACCTCGAAGAGTTCACGCTGAACTTTATTTATATTTTTCCGAACGGGGCGCAAGGCAAATTGATGAACAGCACGATCGTCAGCCCCGGGCATGCGAAGCGGATCTGGCGGGCGCTCGGAGAGAACCTGGCGCGGTATGAAGCGCAGTTTGGGCCAATCAAGGAAGCGCCCGAGGGCGGACCGACGCCGAATGTGGGTTTTGTGCAGTAGACGCGGATATCCCTGGGGGTTTGTCGAAAGGTTGTGAAAACAAAGGAGCTTAAAGTCCTTTGTTTTCACAACCTTTCGCAAGTGTTCATTCTGCGGCAGTTACGATCGTTTTTTGTTTAGCAAATGGTTATCAGATGCGTAGCGATTGCGACGCGGGTAGAAACCAATCCCGATTCGGGAAACACGGATTCTTAAGGGCTTAGGACAGAAACCAAGACGCAGTTGTCAACAGGTTGATGATATCACAAAGTAATGTGCTGTCAAGAGCGATTTTCTGGTTGCCGATGCTCTAGCGGCAGACGCGATCATTCGAAGGATAAAGTTGTGTGCGATGCGCTGCACCTGCTAGAATTTCTAGGTTGTTCTCTCGCATGGGCCTGTAGCTCAGGTGGCTAGAGCGCGCCCCTGATAAGGGCGAGGTCGGTGGTTCAAGTCCACCCAGGCCCACCATTCAAATCATCAGTAAATACGCGGCTATTCTCACTTTTCCCCTCTTGGGGAATATCTCTCAAAAAACCGATTTGCCAACTATTTGTCAACTTTAGGATTGGCCGGATGGCACTACACTCAGGGGCGTTAAGACCGTTCGGGTGAATTCTTAAACGACGTTGGAGAGTGCGCCAAATCTCACATGTGTGAGGCGCTCAGATTCTTCCCAAAGCCGCTTCGCAACGGTTTCATCCAACGCGCTTTTCGGCACCGGCACGGAAGTTGGATAACCCTTCAGCTCTGCGATACCATCCGGGCCGTAATACCCGCCGGCTACTGCCTGCGGAGCAATTGCAGCATACAGCGTTGGCAGAGCCCCATGTGCGGCGTCCTGAGACAGGAAAGGCTTCATCATGGTTATCAGTATCTTCAAGCCCGACGGAAGATGATCCGCCTGAAGATTTGTTACCGCATATCCCGGATGTGCGGCGGTGCTGAGAATCGGCGACCCGACGGCCTTCAACCGCCGTTGCAATTCCCGCGAAAAGATCAGATCGGCCAGCTTGGACTGCGCATATGCCTGGAACATCGGCTTATAGACGCGCTCGCTCTGCAGATTATCGAACTCAATTTTGCCCTGGTTACTCGCCGCACTCGACACCGTCACAACACGCGAGCCCGCTACTGGCTTGATGGATGGAAGCAGTAGCATCGTCAAGGCAAACGGCCCAAGATAGTTCGTGGCGAACTGACGCTCAAATCCATCCTCGGTCACTTCACGCGCTGGCAGCGCCATTACGCCCGCATTGTTGATCAGCAGGTCGAGCGACTCGCCGGGGAATCGTTTCTTCACGCGGCCTGCGAAGGCGTGGACGGAATCCAGCACGGCAAGGTCGAGTATCTCTGAATGAAGCCGTGCGTCCGGGACGTGCTCCAGAATCCGTGCGGCTGCATCGTCGGCCTTGCCCTGCGTCCTTGCAGGCAAAATAAGCTCGGCGCCCTTGTGGGCCAGAGCCAGCGCCGCTTCAAACCCGATGCCGCTGTTTGCACCCGTAATCACCGCCCTTCGTCCAGCCTGCGAGGGAATATTTTCGGTAGTCCATTTGGTCTTCATGGGTCTAGTATTAGGCCGACAGTATCCTCTGGCAATAAGGCACCTCTTGTTCCCGTACATACCTGGAGGTAACTAATGAAGAAATCCGAAGAGAAATTAAGATTCGGATGGCAAAACATCAGGGATTTCTGCGAGACGCTGACCGAAGCCGAAGATGCGCTCACACGTGACATGGTCTCCCGCATCTCAGACAAGTGGTCGCTCTGGACCATGAGCGTGATTGCCCAATTCGGGCAGCCCATGCGCTTCTCCCGCATCATGGATCAGGTCGACGGTATCAGCCAGAAGTCCCTCACGAAGACGCTCCGCGGACTGGAGCGCGACGGACTCGTAACTCGCCAGGTCTTTGCCGAGGTTCCCCCCCGGGTTGAATACACCATCACAGCCCTCGGGTCCGAGATGCTCGACCACGTCGCACCGCTCTGGCTCTGGGTGGCAAAGAGCGTCCAGTCTTTTCAGGACTACCGAGCCGCATTCGATCGCCGCGAACTCCGGCGGGGAAAGACCGGCCTCCCGCTCGGGCTGAACGGGGCTGTCGCATCCTTGCGTGAGAAGAGGTCCGCTTCATGAATCAGAATTTCGCTGCAATTATCCTCGGTGGCACTGGGCAAGTCGGTGGTGCAGCGGTTGCAGAGCTGCTGGCAATTCCGGAATGCCGGGAGGTGGTGATGCTTACCAGAAAGCCCATTGCGCCTCGCTCGCGGGTGCGCAACGTCGTTCTTGATACCGGCGCTGTAGACTTTGCCGATCGCACAGCCGCCCTGGCCCGCGAAATTATGAGCCGAGGTCCCGTCAGCGCAGTGAGCTGCGCAGGTGTCGGTTCTGGTTCGGCACGCTGGACCGAAGAAGAATTGAAACGACTTGAACTTGGCGTCGTCGGTGCATTTGCGCGGGGCTGCCACCACGCCGGAATCGCGCAGTTTTGCCTGCTTTCTGCGGTAGGAAGCACAGCCCGCAGCCGGTTTCGATATGTCCGCGTAATGGGTATGAAGGAAGACGCCATCCGCAAAATCGGTTTTACCCGCCTCGCCATCTTTCGCCCCGGCATCATTGTTGGCAACGCTCATACCCCGGCCTGGGTCAGTTTGTTGGGAAACCTCGTGCCTGGCCCGTTCGGCAATATCGATCAACGAATTCTCGGTCGCTCAATCGCCGCCGAGATAGCTTTGCACAGTCGAGAGGCAGGCGAAGTTATTCGCGAAAATGCCGCGATGAAAAAACTTGCTACGCAGTTCAATAGCGTGGCTTTGTGATTTTCACATGAGCCCTAAACGAATTAATCGCGAGAGATAAAACCGGAGAACCGCACTATTTCGAACCGATCGCCGCACTTTAGCGAACGGCCTGTCTCCTCACTCAACTTGTGCCAAATCGCCAATGCGCTCACCGACACCGGATTAGTGCCAAGAAGTCGGCATCTCGTCGGGAAATCAAACACTGACGAGATACGCGTCTACCGTTACAGTGCACCGAAGACGCTAGTGCTGCATTTCCAGCTATCGCCTTCCTGTCAATGGCGCCAAGAGGCGCGAACCGCGGCACGTGCCTTGACAGGGTGGCACTTAATTGCAACTCAATAAGACTGAACGGTACTGACAGCCCGTTCTTACTGCTCTTCGGAATCCTTTGCGACGATGCATTGGACCCTGAACGGACCCAAGTTGTCGGGCTGAACACGTTGGGAACCAAGTTGAGTCTAGGATAAAACTGATTTCGTTGATGGTCGATTACTTGCGTGCGGCAGCAGCCTTGCGAGCGATGAGACCAAATCCCTTGGCGTTCGCGGCCCTCTCTAACGAAGTTAACTGCGCTTGCGCAGCAACGCCGTGGCCGGACGTATTGTCCAACTCTGCCAGAGCGAGCCGGGCTTCGAATTCCACGCCTAGATAGCCATGTCCGCGCGCATCCTTCAGAACCTGTTCCAATGGCGGGCGGGATGATTCCGGATGGTCCGATGCAAGCAGCACACCAGCAGACGTTAGGGCGAACTGGAGACGGGCGAGAAGGTTTTGACTCTTATTCGCAAAGGGTTCCGCTCGTTCAAGTTCGGCTTGTGCATCCGAATATTGCCCTTGCTTGAGCAACGCCTGAATAAGCACAACGGTTGCGGCTAACTCGTCGTCAGCCTCCTGCTCTTGGTGAAGCTGATCCCGGCATTTGCGAGCGGTTGTTTCGGCGTCCGCAGGGTGTCCCTCCTCAATCGCGAGCAGCGCTAGGGCAACCTGACTCTCTGCCGCAGCTTGTTTCTGCCCGATCTGCGTTCGCACGGACAGCGATTCCTCGTAAGACTTGCGCGCTGCAGAGAGTTCGCCGCGATCTTTGAGGATATCTCCGAGACCAGAAAGAATAGTGGCCACCGCGTTTTTGTCGTCGATTTCCGCCGCAATCGCTTTCGCTTGCTGATAAGTGGTCTCCGCGCTCGTCAGATTCCCCTGCTGCCGCGAGAGATCGCCGAGATCGTTCAAGGCCAAAGCCACCCCCTCTTGGTCCTGTACTTCTCGATAGTCCCCTACGGCCACCGCAAGCATTTTCTTTGCTTCGTTGAGCTTTCCTTCAAGAAGCAGCGCATCAGCAATGTTATTCGTGGCCGCGGCGAATGCTCCCGCATCGCCGACGTGCCGGAATTCTTTGGCCGCGTCGCGCCACATGGTTTCCGCTTTGGCCAGATCGCCCCGTTGATAATAAACACCGGCAAAATCGCTCCGTGTTCGTGCCTCATTGTTTCGGTCGCCCGCGGATGCATAGCTTTGGATGGCCTCCTCACAGTTGCTGATGTTCTCGTCTGTGGACACTCCGGTGGCCATGCCCTGCTGGCAAAGAATCCCGTATCCCCGCGCCACCATAAGGTGGGAGCCCTGGGACATGCCCTTCACGATGGCGCGCTTCGCTGCGGCCTGGGCCGCAGGGAGATCTTGCGTGTTCAGTGCGGAGGCCTCTAGAAGATCGATCCTTGGATCGTCGCCGGCGGGAGCGGGAAGCTGCCGAAGTGTTTTCAAAGTGAGCAGTGCGTCAGCAGGCCTGACGTGATACTGCGCACCGGCCAGATGGAGCCCGTATCCAAGATTGTCGGTATGAAGTTGAAATAGCGTTCGATACACTTCCGTGGCTCGGGGCCAGTCCTCGATGGTCCCCCGGTAGGAGCCCTCGATGAGCAAGCGCTCTTCTTGAGGAAGTGCTGCAGAAAGTTCGAGCGCGCGCATGGCTTCCGCTTTGGCTTTCTTTCTGTAACCCAGATGCCACCACGTGTCCGACAAGGCGGAATGCGCTAGGGAGAAATTTGCATCCGAAGCCACTGCTCTTAACAGCAGATCTCGCGCCCCAACGAAATCGAAGTCCCAGAGCTTCGCTTTGCCTTCCGAATAAAACCGTATCGCTGCTTGATTCGAAGGCAGCGATGCGCGGACGCCCTGGGCGGTATCCAGCGAGAGCGCACGCATTCCGAGACTGTTCCGCAGTTGCGCCCCTGCGCGCGTGGCGATTTCGAATAGATCTTCTTTGCTGCCCGTCACCGCTTCTTCGGCGATGGTCTCGCCGTTCGCCGTGTCTTGCAGGCGAACGTCCAGCCGGATGCGGTCTCCATTTTGTCCGGGCATAGGTGTGTATGACCCGAGTACAACGACGTCGGCCCCTGGATTCATGCGCAGCCGGTTGAGCGTGGCCTTCGCCAATGTTTCTTGGTCGCCGAGAACCAGTTCGCGCTTGGCACGTGCCACGTCTTCATCGGATACCAGCCGCAAAGCACCCCCGGCCGCCAGTTCCGTGCTCAGCATTTCCGTGAAGGCATTCGCCATCCAGTCTTCATCCTTGCGTCCCGGGAGATTCCGGAAACCCAGAACGGCCACCGAGCGGCGAATCTGCGGCCGAAAAGGCGAAGTCCGAGCTTCTGTGGTAGAGGCATAGTTCTTCCGAATGGTTCTAAGCGCGAACGCTCCGACCAAGGTCAACAGCACGGAACCCAGGAGAATCACCTGCACGCGTAACCATCGCCTTCTTATAGATCGTCCAGCGGCGGGTGGTTCTTGTTCCTGTGGAAGAACCTCCGGACTGTGGATGAGTTCGGCTATGCGCGAAACATGCTCGACTGGAACTAGAAATCGGTATCCGCGCTTGGGGACCGTTTCAACAAAGCGGGGGCTTTCCGCGTCGTCTCCCAAGGAGTCACGCACTTTTCTCACGGCGACCCCCAGGCCATTGTCGAAGTCGACAAAAGTATTCTCTGGCCAGAGCCGCTGCCGCACTTCTTCGCGCGTAACAATTTCGCCGGGTCGCTGCACCAGCATCAGCAAAAGACGGAAGGGCAAGTCTTGCAGTTTGACGCGAGCGCCGCCGCGAGAAAGGCACCCTTCGACAGGGTCCAGTTCAAAGGGACCGAAACGGTAATTCGGAACTGTCGGGTCGGATCTGGGCATGATTCTTGGCTGGCTATGGCGGCGAGTGTACCACGTCGAAGGCAGCTCGAAGTTAATCTCCCGTCTAACTCCCAGAAAATACAGCGCTTCCCAGTTAAGGCGTTCTTAAAGTGCAGTTTCATTGACGAGGTGGATCTTTTCGCGCAAATTCGCCGAATAGGAGCAACCGCCTGAATCGATCTGCAGGCCTCTGCTCCGCCTCATCTATGTTCCTTGCGAAGTGAGGAGTACATCGTCATGGGCGCACAAATTCTGAAATGGTCTAATCCGCATTTCAATTCAAAGCCACTCAGACCGCGCCGTATCGCGGTTTCCCTGGATGCAGAAAGAACCATATGTCCTTTCTGCGGCGAGCACCGCGGGCCTTCCGTGACGAACACGCTAAAGCACGGGGCCGCCGTTCTCGGCATGGTGATAACTCTCCTGGCGGCGTTAGCACTTTTCGCGGGAATCTTCATCGCGGCTCTGAAATACGCTGCCAACGAGGCAAACCTTACATTTTACGAGATGAAGTACAGCCCTGTGCCACCAACCGAGAGGTGAAAGCGAGTGAGAATGCCATGAAAAAACTAATGGAAGGCTTGATTGCTGGATTCTATTTGATCGCGTTGAGTCTTGCCTCCGTAAGCGCGGCCCGGTCGGCACCCCCAGAATCCAAGGGCAACGTCCGCACCTACTACGTCGCTGCCGATGAGGTCGATTGGGATTACGCGCCGGACGGCATCGACAAAATGATGGGGATGAAGTTCGCAGGCTACGCTGCACCGTTTATGCAACGCGGTCCGCACAGCATCGGCAAAGTGTACCGGAAGGCGATCTACCGCGAGTACACCGACGCGACCTTCAAAACTCTCAAGCCCCGGTCTCCGGAATGGCAACACTTGGGAATTCTCGGCCCCGTCCTCCGCGCCGAGGTCGGCGAGACCATCCGCGTAATCTTCCGGAACAACGCCACGAAGCCTTACAGCATGCACCCGCATGGCGTGTTTTATAACAAGGACTCCGAGGGCGCCGTTTACGACGACGGCTCGTCCGCTGCCGACAAGGCCAATTCTGTCGTTCCCCCCGGCGAGACGCACACCTACACCTGGGAAGTTCCTGAGCGCGCGGGGCCCGGACCAGCCGATGGCAGTTCCATCGTCTGGCTCTACCACTCCCACGCCAACGAGGCGCGTGACGTGAACAGCGGTTTGATCGGTCCCATCATTATTACCGCGCGCGGGATGGCCGGGCCCGACGGGCGGCCCAAGGATGTCGACCGTGAATTCGTCAGTCTCTTCATGATTTTCGATGAAAACATCAGCTGGTACCTCGATTACAACATTCAGACCTACGCCACCGATCCCAAAGGCGTGAACAAGTATGAAAACAAGCCCTTCGACGCCGACGGTCTTTTGTCCTTGTTCGGTTCGGGATTTGCTTCCCAAAACTTCCGCTCCTCCATCAACGGATATATGTACGGGAACGGACCCATGATGACCATGAAAAAGGGCGAGCGTGTGCGGTGGTACCTGACAAACCTCGGGGGTGTCATCCAGGGGCACACTCCGCACTGGCATGGCAACGTAGTGCTTGCGAAAGGGCACCGCACTGATGTGCTTTCCCTGGCACAAGCGGAGATGCTCACGGTCGACATGGTCCCGGACAACCCCGGCATCTGGATGTACCACTGTCACGTCGACGACCACATGACGACCGGCATGGTCTCGCTGTATAAGGTCGAGCCGTAGCGAGATCGGGTGGGTCGGGACGCTAGAATTCGATGAAAACAATGCTGAGAATCGGGCTAATCCTAATCGGTGTTCTTACCATCTGGGTTGCCTGCTTTGCTTAAGTGGAACGGAAAGCAGTTGATCATCGACATGGAGTTGCCGGAAAACGGCAAGAAAATGATGTGGCACGAGGTTTGGTCTGACATCACTCCCACTTCTTTCACCCAAACGGGCGATATGGGCGGGGTTGGCGGCTCGCTCAAGAGAGTGGGAACCATCCACGGGACAAAGGTCACAGGGAGCGCCAAATGAGCGGTCCGCTTTTGCGTCATTCTCCAAGGAGCCAGCAATGATCCCACAGTCGAATCAGGGCGTGCAGCGTGCCGATGGAACTATCGACCCCGTCAATACCATGGCTGCGCGTTTGCCCGGAGAACGGCGCTACTACCTGATTGCGGCAGTCGGCATTATCGTTGTCGTGCTGGCCGGCTTTAGCATCGACTTCGACCTGCTGTTTGATATGAGCAGCCTAAGTTTTCTTGTGCGCGCACATGGTCTGGTGATGTTTGCCTGGGTCGGCGTTTTCTTCACGCAGGTATTCCTGGTTGCGCGGCATCGTGTGGATCTTCATCGACGCCTGGGAATCTTCGGCGCGACGCTGGCGCTTTTGATAGTAATCATCGGAACTTACACCTCAATCGTCGCAGCCCGTCTCGGCGGCGATCACCTGCCGCCGGGCATTCCGGCGATTCCTTTCTTGTCGGGGAGCCTGCTGCTTCTCTTGACGTTCACCGTTCTAGCCGGTACTGGTCTCGCAATGCGGCGGCGACCTGGCATCCACAAACGCATGATGTTGTTGGCGACGATGCTGCTGCTCGACGCGGCGCTTGTCCGCTTCATCTCTGTATATACGCATTGGTCAGTCGAAGCCTCGACTGTTCGAAATCTGCTAGTTCTGGCGTGCATCGCGGTGGATACCCTGCGCCATCGGCGCCTCCATCCTGCGTTTGTCGCAGGCGGTCTGCTCCTTCTTGCGTACGACTTCACGGAAGTGTCGCTGGCTAGCACTACGACGTGGACGCAATTCGCTAAATGGGTGCTCAGGTGACCGGTCTCGCAAAACTTCGAACGGGCGGTATGGGAGAGGTTGGCGGCCCCATCAAGAGAGTTCCTAACGATTCGCGCGATCAGGATTGCGGAGGGCTCGAAGGGATCGGCGAAGTAGTGGTCGTTTGATCAACGAGGTGAGCATGAATCGCAGAGACTTTCTTGCAGTTGGCACAGGACTCGCTCTCGCACAGTCCTCCTTCCAGTCGGCGGCCGCATTGCCAACGCCATTTGAAGCGAATCAGGTACCAAAACAGGGAACTGCCAGACAACCGGTATTGGTGCGGTCCGGTTTCACCCGCACATCCGACGGTTCCGATGAGCGCGCGCCCTCGCCGTCAGGGATGTTCGACACCGAGGTCGTTCGTTCGTCCGACTCCGAGGGGCGCCTTGCCATCTTTGTGTTTCCTGCGGGAGACCATCACCCATATCGCGGCGCTCCTCTTCACGTGCATCACGAGCAGGATGAGTGGCTTTACATCTTGGCGGGCGAGTTCGTTGCCGAAGTAGGCGGCGAGCGCATCCGCCTGAAACCTGGCGATTCCTTGCTGATGCCGATGAAAGTATCACACCGCTGGAGTGTGGCGCAGGAACAGCACTGCGGTGCCATGCATCTCTATTCGCCCGCCGGCTTGATGGAGATGGACTGGTCGCCCGTTGCACAAGACACAGATCCTAAGAATCAGGAAGCGCGCAAGGCGGAGTTCGAAAAGCACGGATTGACGCTGCTGGGAGGGCCGCTCAGTAAGGGAGAAATCGACGGCACAGCGTAAGTGAGTGGGCAAGGACTCTGACACATGGGGGATACCCGACGTGGAAAATTCCAGCTTTCGAGCAAGGTGAAAAATGGCTGCCGGCAGATCACTTCCCATTCGCAAACGCGTGGACGATTTCCTCTTTGCCTAGATGGCCGGGCTCATCCTCTTGACAAATTTACCTCGGCTCCTGGGGTTCGAATAAAACCGACTTCTTCTCCGCTGGTCATGCTGTTGGACAAGTCGGACAAGTTCCCCGTCTGGTAGAAGGACCGAAGGACCTGCAATCGCGATGTAAGTGTCTAACCGAACGGAAAATAGCGGCACGGGGCGGTGGGATTTAAGCCGCCCAACTCCTGGTCCGACACCAAGCGGTCAGCGGCTATAAGTCTCTCTGTAAATTACTGGTTCTAAAAAAATGGTCGGGGCGAAAGGATTTGAACCTTCGACCTCCTGGTCCCGA